>JAABUS010001485.1_pt1 | contig 50701 bp, 74 predicted proteins | sample 5560161 | NCBI WGS metagenome assembly JAABUS01 (sample SAMN10711885, study PRJNA513376) | rock metagenome | isolation source: Antarctica rocks | place: Antarctica: Victoria Land, Trio Nunatak nord | collected 2016-01-04 | reverse complement strand
AATGTCAGTGTCTGCACCAGGTTGCCGGGGAATGCAGGAAAACATAGACAAAGCAGACTACGTCATGCACAGGCTGCAGCATGAGCAGATGCAAAGGCAGTTTGGCTCAACAGGAACAGCTGCTGGAGCAGCTGCTAAGCTGAGTAAGAAGCAGAGTCGCCTGCAGTCACATAGCATAGGCATATACCAGGGCATATACATCGTGCATAGGCTTTGCGCATTCCGACCGATGAAGGTGTTGGCGTCCTCGTATGTGAGTTGGGATGCTCTCACTGAATGCTACCTGCAGCAATCAACTGAGTGAACAGCGCGTGCCAGGGATCACTTGCACGTGCAAAGACGGCCATATTGCCAGGCTGGGAGACTGTGTTACGCGATGGTCGTTGATTTTTGAGCATCCAGTCCTCTAGTGCTGTTGTGACTGGCGTCAAAGCGTGTCGTGCACGAAGTTCTGACCTGGACTTCCTTCTGATCCACCTGGAAAGTCAGACAACGCTCAGTCCGAAGGTGCATTTCCCCCACTTGTTCAACAACAACATCACCTTCAGTCCTGATATTTGACATTACATTGCGCAACAGGTGTTTCAGTGGCAAGTCCACCAAGGGCAAGCTGTTCAAGGGCAAACCAGCCAGCATCAACCAGCCCAGCAGCCCCAGAGAAGTATGCAAGCTCTCAAGGACTCACCACCGGCTGGAGGATTGAATGGTCTGGGTGGCATTCCAGTCATTGTCACTGCTGAATCCTGTCTTCAGCAGCAGCCTGGAGGCCATTACAACGAGCAGGTATTCAACTGTGGCAACTCACTAGTGTTGAGGGCCTGAGGGCTGTTCAAAACTAGGCATTCAATCAATGCAGTCTGTGATGATGGCAGTAAGCAAGCGTCTTGACTGCTATGACCTTATGGATGCTGAATGCTGCAGGCATCACGTGATTTGCTAGAAGCTGCTCGGAAAGGGCAGGTGCAGGATGTGAAGGCGCTTCTTCTCAATGGTGCTGACCCTGAAGCCAGAAATGAGGACGTAAGCTATAGCAGCTGCGTTTGCATCTTTGGCATTGACATCGCATACATCGCTTGTGCATTGTTGCTTTTGATCGGTGCTTTTAGTGGCAGTGAATGCCATGTCCATCTGTGATGCCTTATGCATCACAGAACACTGCAGTGCATGTTTTTGTTGCAACCATATTGACAATGGTGTGATCCTTGTTGCAAACGCAAATGTGGCGCTATGGCAACCTGCAATGTGTGCCTGATGCAGGGAGACACTGCACTGCATGCGGCTGCAAAAGCGGGTCACATAGCTGTTGTTGAAATCACGCTGCTCAACGGTGCTGGCATTGAAGCCAGAGATGACTATGTAAGTTACAGCAGCTGCATTTAAATTATTGGCATTGACACCGCATACACCACTTGTGAAATTTAATTTGCATCAATACTTGTCGCTGCAGCAGATGTCACGTCCATGTATTATGCCTTGCGTGCTAGAACACTGCAATGCATACTTGTGTTGCCACCATATTTGCAATGGTGGGCTCCCTATGGCAAAGGCGGTTGTAACGCTATGGCAACCTGGCATTGTGTGTGTGTGTGTGTGTGTTGCAGGGAATGACTGCACTGCATTGGGCTGCAGTACAGGGTCATGTAGCTGTTGTTGAGACCCTTATGCTCAATCGAGCTGACCTTGAAGCCGAAAACAAAACTGTAAGTTGTGGCAGCTAATTCTGCATCTTTGGCACCGACATAGCACACATCGCTTGTGAAAGGTCAGTTTTGATCATTGCTCCTAGTTGCAGCAAATGCCGCAACCATGTGCCATGCCTCATGTGGTAGAACAATGCGGTCCGTACTATTGTTGCAACTGTACTGGCAATGATGTGCTGCTTGTTGCAAAAGCAGTTGTGATGCTATGGCAGCCTGCAGTTGCATGCCTGCCATAGGGAGGCACTGCACTGCATCTGGCTTCAGGAGCGGGTCATTCACTTGTTGTTGAGGCCCTTCTGCTCAACGGTGCTGACCCTGAAGCCAGAGATAAGCGGGTAAGTTGTAGCAGCTGCATTTGCATCTTTGGCGTTGACACCGCATACATCGTGTGTGAAAACTTGACTTTGATCTACTCTTTTAGTTTGCTCTACATGTCATTGTGAGGTCCCTCTGCATGCATAATTCATGACTCAAGTCTGGAACATGGCCTAGTCACTCAGCTGTTACCTGTGACAATACAGCTGTCCATGCTTTGCAGATACATAGGCCTCATCCATGCCCACCTCCCATATGCATCACCATGCTCTGATTGAGACTGCACAACATCAGCAACCCATCAGACTGATTGTAGCTTTGTTAGGCCTCAGTCTTGAACAAGGTTGTTTGCATATGCATGTCTTATTATGCATGTCCTATTATGCTGTCGTTACACAAGCCAATGCCCTGTGATACCATGCGTATTTGCAAGCTGCCTAAGTGCAAAAAAATATGGTGTTGGCAGCAAGCCATGTATGCTGTTGGCAGGGCCAAACCCCATTGCACATGCTACCCTATGGCGGTGATGAAGACAGACAAGAGGCAATTTTGGCCCTTCTGTGTTCTTACAATACAGATCCCAATGCCCAAGATGGTAAAGTGAGCCCTTGTACATGCGCATCCTTCCAAAAGAAAGTGATGCAAACATATTGCAACACGACAATGCTTGAGTTACAACAGTTCAGTGTGCACTTTGGATGCCTTTGCAACATTGTGACATGTCAGGATTGTACCTAGCAGCCTTGGAACGCTTCTTTTGCATGTCATGTGGTTTTGATTGTATGTGTGCAACACCATGCTGACACATCAGCAAGGCATATGATGCATAACTAGTATGACAGTGTCACTGATTCAGTAAATTGTGCAGCTCTCGCATTGTGCTGCTTTTTTGAATGCAAAGACAGTTGCTCAGGGTCAATGGGTCTAATGAGTCTGGGTACCTCACAGCAGGATTTTGTGTCGACAGGGTGAGACGCTGTTGATGAAAGCTGCACTGCGGGGCTGGTCAGGCACTGTCAAGCTGCTGGTGTCCCTTGGAGCAGACATCACACTCAAAGATAAACGGGTAAGTCAGCCCCTTGCTCAACCTTTGTGATTGACGCTGTGGAACCAGTTGCTGAGATCGTTGCAGCTGCAGTTTGCCATGCATGGGCTCTTTTTGGTCACTGCATGTGAGATGTGTTGAAAAAGGAAAAGTTGAGTGCAATCTCTGCGTTCTGCAGGGCTGGACAGCAGGGGATCATGCTCATGAAAGCAGTTCACGCTTTTCAGCGATCACAACGGGAGCCTCCTGAGGCGGCAGCCCGGAGCTGGATCATGCTATGATCTGAAACACTGGAGCTGTCTTGAGGCACTCCCGAATGTTTTGAGGCAAGCAGAAGCCTGCACAGGAGGGTCAGATCAAAATGCTGTGTGGCTTTGACGTTTTGGTCTGTTCAAGTCATGCTAGTGGATGCTGTCAATGTTGAACGAATGAGTGGTAGCTTGCCCCACAGCAACATTTTCAGCAGAACATGCAGCTTATACCAACTGTAGTAGTGAGACGCACTCCATATGTCACGCTTGTACAGTACTTGCGGTGCATTCTAGAATTGGCTACAGCTACGTAGCAAATTTGTGATCAGAGCAATCCTTCATGCTATTTCACCAAAATATTGTGTAGGATGATCCCGCAACAATATACGTCCAGGGCTGTTTTATATTCACAGAAAGACATAGACTGAATCCAAATCTGCCTGACAAATCGCACTGTACATGCAGCAAACAGTGACGGCTGCGCTGCCTGGTCATTCATTGAGCACATTACTGTCGATATTGACAGCTACACATCAGCTACAAGGACACACCAGGCCACCAATGTGGGTCTTGTGGACGAATGCCATGGATAAATATTGAGAGGTTGTTTTCTGCAATGCTTGCTAGCGCTGGCTTGACTGTTGTTCCATCTTCTAGCATCATTATTCTGAAAGCTGGAGGGCTTGTGCCAGTGACATCCAGGAAAACTGCTTTTGAGGCGCCTGGAAGAGTGTTGACAGCAGCGATGGGTTTGGCTTCTGTGACAGCAATATCATCAGGCTCTGCCAGCTGGGCAACAGCTGATCCTATGGCAGTGTCAGCATCAGAAACTGCCTTTTGATTAGCAGCTGCAGCCTTCTGATCAGCAGCTGCTGCCTTCTGAACATCAGTCGCTGCCAGGATTGGAGCCGTCTGAGCAGCAGATGGTCCCTTCTGGGCAAAGGGCTCTAGAGGCAGATCTGCCTTCTGACTTGGGGCTGGAGCCTTCTGAGCAGCAGCTGGTCCCTTCCCAGCAGTGGGCTCTGCCTTCTGACCAGATGCACCGTCCCCTGGGGCATCTGCCGCCGCCGCAGCTTCACTACCAGCTGCAGCTTTGGCCACCACAGCCCCTGCACCAGCTTCTGTACCACTTACAGCAGCAGTTGCTTCTTGTTGGGTGGCAACTGGGAGGCGGGCTGCTGGCAGCAGGTCAGCCACCACTGTGTGTGGAGTTGGTGCAACTGCCCCACTCACAGGCACTGCTGACCCTGGGGCAGCAGCAGCAGCACACCCTCGTGCAGCAGAACCAGCTGGCAGACTGTTGGTGACACTGTCCAATGGAATGGCTACAGTCTTCTTGCGAGACGTCTGAGTGAACTCAGCAGCACCAGGAAGAGCCAGAGCTGGCGCACCTGAGGGACTGCATTGAGCACTGCGTGGAGGCTGTAAAGTTGTCACAGGGGCAGCAAGTGGCTGTGCCAGTGTAGCAACCCCTGTAGCAGTGGCACCAGCTGAAGCAGCAGCTGGAGAAGCTGAAGCAGCAGCTGGAGAAGCTGAAGCAGCAGCTGGAGACGCTGAAGGAGTAGCCAGAGCAGCAGCTGAAGCAGCAGCTGAAGGGACAGTGGAAGCAGGGAGTGGCGGCTGCTGCGAGCCTGCAGCCACAGTAGCTTCTGCCACAGTAGCAGCACCTGAAGCTTCTGCCATGCTGGGAGAAGCGTCTTTGCTTCTAGCAGTAGCTGTGGGTGCTGCTGAGGCATCACGTGTAGCAGCAGCATCAACAGGGCTGGCTGTTGTTTTGTCAATGGCAGCAGCAGCAGCAGCAGCAGCAGCAGCAGCAGCAGCAGCAGCAGCAGAGCGTGCTGGGATGACAGCTGGCATCTTAATGCCACAGCGACGAGGAGTGCATGACTCGTCTGGGATACACAGCTTGATGAGACCCACGCCTTGGCACAATGGCACATGCTTCCTGCCCAATCTGGCATGCATGTGTGCCCAGCTGCTGTGTGGCTGTACAGCTGATACCAGTCGCGGGTTAGTCATGCTTTGGGCGCATTGTGGTGCCCTGAGCTGATGTGGCTGAGCCCTACCGTGATGCTGCTTGGCATGTGCTTTTGGCTGAGCACTGAGTTGAGGCTGCTTGGCATTGGTCCGTGGGTGTACAGTCAGCTGATGCATGCTGATGGGTGCTTGGGACTGCAAATGTGGCAGAAATGGGGGTTGAGTGGTTGACTGGAGGCTTGAGTGCAAGCAGGGTTGAGGGAGTGGGGGAGGGTGCGCCTTTAGCAGAGACTGCAGGTCCAAATGAAAGCTTGACTTGGGCTTGTGTTGGGGGTGTGGGGGCTTGGGTTGAGGGTGTGGGGGTAACTGTGCTTTGGGATGCAATTTGGGGTGTGCATTGAGGTGTGCTTGGGGGTGCTGTGGGGCTTGTGGCTTGAGCAACGAGGGAGGTTGCAGCATGGGGCATGTTTGGGACAGCGATTGGGGCTGTAATAGAGGAATGGTTGGGGCCTGTGATTGGGGACGCACAGAGGGCTGAGATGAGGGTTGCAGTTGGGACTGTGACAAGAGTGGCGATTGGATTTGTGATGCTGGGACAGCATCGCTATGCTGCTTGGATGTAGGCACAGCAAGCAAGGATGACATCTTTCTCTTGCGCCCTGCATAATCAGAATATGCTCACTGTGCCGCATTCAGTCTACGAGCAAATGTACACTGGGCCAGGCTGGCTGCCAAGCAGAAGCATGTCATTGGCAACAAATGGTGCTGTTCTGTCAGTGAGATTGCATTGCTGGCAGAAGGTTTGACAAAGCAATAGGCTGGAGCATAACCACCATCTCCATGTGCTTCACTTTGACACTCATAAGCAAACACAGCCCGATGATGCTTCCAGAACAATCACAACTATAACAAAGTGCCCACCTGCAATCCCAAATGGGATGTTCTGCTTGCTGGCTGATGCTGTGTTGGGGCTTGACAGCAGACCAGCAATGACAGCCAGCCCGTGTTCAATTGTCACTACAATGGCAATCAAATTTCAGAGGGTTTGGTATTACAGACTAAACAAAATGCAAGCAGGAGGAAGCATTGCACTCAAAAGTGGCGTAAGATTTTGAAGCAACAATGCTGCTCTCACCGGGCTTGGTAGCTTCTCTGCTGAATGCAAGACATGCTAGACTAGCAGCTGCTATTGTAGCTTCTTTGCTGGATGCTAGAGAAGACTGTGAGCAATTGCCTTCAGTAGTAGCTTTGGGAGTAACAGTTGCAGCTTCCTTGCTGGGTGCTGCAGAAGAAGCTGGGCTACTGCCTTCAGCCATGGCGTTCATGGAGTCTGATGCTGCTTCCTTGCTGTGTGCTGCCGGAACTGCTTCCCTGCTGGGTGCTGCAGGAGAAGCTAGGCCATTGCCTACTAATGGTGCTGATTGCAGCAGCTTCTCTGGCAGCTGACTGGCGCTCACCAAACCCCCTAAAGCTGTTTTGGGAGAGTCTGTCACCTTGGTAGCAGGGGCCCTTGAACCTGCACCCACAGTGAAAGGCACGGCAACAGCAGGTGCTGCCACTGCTGTGGCAGCAGGTTCTGCCAGATTGGCAGAAGTAGATTCTGCCACTGCTGCAGCAGTAGGTTCTAGCAGGTTGGCGACCGAAGGGTCTGCGGCTCTTGAGGCATCTGGAGATTCTGCTAACCTGACGGCAGATGGAGCTGCCACCACAGCAGCAGCAGGCTCTGCCACACTGATGGCAGATGGTGCTGCCACCTCAGCAGCAGCAGGTTCTGCCGCAGCTGCACCAGGAGATTTGCTCACAATGACTGCAGGAAGTGGTGGAGCTTGTGCATCACTAGGAGCTTCTGCCAGACTGGCAGCATGTGGGTTTGCCACTGCAGCATCAGGAAGGGGCTGTGTCACAGCTAGAGCTGTAACAGGGTCTGCCAAGGCAGCAGCAGCAGGATCTGCCAAGGCAGCAGCAGGTTGAGCCAAGGCAGCAGCAGCAGGATCTGCCAAAGCAGCAGCAGATTCTACCAAGGCAGCATCAGCAGGTTTTGCCAAGGCAGCATCAGCAGGTTCTGCCAAGGCAGCAGCAGATTCTGCCAAGCCAGCAGAAGCAGGTTCTGCCAAGGGAGTAGCAGGATCTGCCAGGGCAACAGCAGGTTCTGCCAATGCAGCATCAGCAGGAAGTTCTGCCAACGCAGCAGCAGGAGGTTCTGCCATGCTGGTGGTGAAGGGGTGCAGGATCCCAGGCCACCAGTGGGGATCAGCTTTACACAGTGCATGAATGAACGCTGACAGGTTGCTGTCTGCTATGCTTGCCACTGCAACTCGAGTGGATTTCTTCTGAGATCCCTGGTTGTAATCTGAGAGTCCAACTGCTGAAGGGGTCGGCAGGAGTGCACATGCAACGGGGGCATTGCTGGCTGGGGGGCTTGTGCCGAGGGGAAGCAGGGGGGTGAAGCTTGCTTCATGTGGGCTGCCTGCTGCTGTGTTATCTGCGGCCTCTGGTGATGCACCCACAGCAAGGTGGGACGCCCTTCCTTCTGTGGCTGTTAGTTCAGCACGCTTGGTTGGTGTAACAACACCAGCGGATTCTGCTGCTGTTGCACTGGCAGCATGGGTGTGTGAGTCTGAAGCTGGTTCTGCCACAACACCAGCTAGGGCAGCAGTGGCAGGTGAGGCAGCATTGGCAACAACAAAGGGGATGATGTTCCCAGCAGCTGTGGCCGTGCTTGTTCTGGCTGTGGCAGCAGGGCTTTTTGTCCCTTCAGCAGCTGTAACCGTGCCTGTTCTGGCTGTGGCAGCAGGGCTTTCTGTCCCTTCAGCAGCTGTGGTCGGGCCTGTTCTGGCTGTGGCAGCAGGGCTTTCTGTCCCTTCACCAGCTGTGGCCGTGCCTGTTCTGGCTGTGGCAGCAGGGCTTTCTGTCCCTTCACCAGCTGGATCACTCTCTGCAGTGGCAATAGCAACTCCAGACTTTGCTGGTTCAGTCACAGCATCTGACTTGTCAACAGTTGCACCAGCAGCCACTGTTGCTGCTGGTCTGTAGCATGGAAGGTCACCAGAAGCTGCTGCAGAATCTGCTTGGCTTAGACTACCTGACGTGTAGACAGCTTTGTCACTAGGTGTTGCTGTCTCGACGCAGAAGGGCATGAGCTTTCTGGCAGTGAATCTGCTGCGCTTGGCTTTGCTGACAGGAGGGCTGGCCTTGCGCTTGTTGCTGCTAGGACTGTCAGCTGCGTGCATGCTGATGTTGGCACCAGAAGAAGTCAGAGGTGCTGTCAATGTACCTGCATGTCACACTGTTCATGTCACGTGCCCATGTAGCACAGCAGACATGCAGATGTATGGCATGTACCAGCTGCATTGTTTTGCCTTTGCGCTTTTTAGAGGATAGCAACCACTGGAAGCTTCTGCTCATCATCGCTCAGGCAATCTCTGACTGCAACTCCAGGCAAATGGTGCTGGGGACGCTGCATCATGCTCACAACACTGAATGTCATTCAGTGTAAACTGGCTGCTGCACTCAGCTGCGGTGTGCACATGCCACCTTCTGTCAATGCTGCATTGTGACCCATTGAGAAGAACCGGTTGGCCACAATCACACAACGAATCTGAATCTGTCACAGTGAATGTATGCAGTTGCATGAAACTAAGTATACAGTACTTTATGCTGACAATCAGCAAGAGGCAGAAATGGCAGCACCAGTGCAAGCAACCCTGAACCATACAGTGCACTAGCTACTCAAGCTTTCGACTGGTAAAGCTTTCCGGCTCATGATGAGGTAGGTACATTTGAACTCTGGCAGCCCAATAAGATAGACCTACATGGCTGATGCAAGAGCAAATGCTAGCACAGGTTCAAACCAATCAAACAATACGACAAAGGGTACCTGAGGAATTGCCTGAGGAGTTTCTTGCACCCAGTTTGCTGGTGATGATGCCAGGAGGCTTCTGCTGCAGCAGGCAGGAGGCAAGATGCTGCCGCCATTCCTGCATGTGCTGCTGCTGAACAAAGTCCAGGCTGGCTGCTGCACCCAGTTGACTCATCAACATGATGGCACACACACCACAGTCATCCATGTTGGACTGAAGTGGGTGCTTCATGTAACTGCAGCAACATTTGTATGGTTGATTCAAGAAAGAAAGAAAGAAAGAAAGAAAGAAAGAAAGAAAGAAAGAAAGAAAGAAAGAAAGAACAGGACGAGTGTGCTGATACATGCAGCTGATGTTGCATATTACTGTAACATAGCGAACTTTGTTGAAAGGTACTGACATTGTCAAGCTTGTGTGGTGCAAGTAGGACAAGCTTGACACTTGTGCCTATTGCTCGTGGCAACGGTGGCAACATCAGTGTACTCTTGGATTGATCAATCTAAGCATTGACCATCTCTGCAATACAGCACTGGCACAAACTCCAATGACTTTCGCAAAGACATGTGAATACAGCCTGAGCAAATGAGTCAGGCTGCCCTTGTCAAGGGATGATATTACACAACACACACAGTTGAATTACAAATCAACCCCACAGATATGGCAGTAACCTAGTGCCTTGTGCTGCTAAGTTTTGGTTGAAATACTGCTGTACAGCTGAAGCATGATGTTTACATTGAATGACACACGAGAGCATTCACTCATCTCAGCTAGATGCAAGAAGTGCTTGAACGTAACACGAGACCGTTAAGCCCTAAGATTTCGAGCATTATGTGCTCTACCTGCTTGAACAAACCTGCGAGACCAGCTTGCAATGGCAAACAGATGCTCATGATCATGCCCATCATGCTTCTTGTCTGCGCACTCATCGGCAAGCCACTTCAGTATAGTGGACATGATTTCCTCATTGCCTTCCTGCAAACCACGGCAGCTCATTCAATAGTGATCTTACATTTGCCTCCTTGGGAAGCAAATCATGAGCAGCGACCATGCCTCAGAGCAAACTTATGCAAGAAGAGCCATGCAATTGCGTCATGTGCAGAAGCTTTTCTGAAGCTCTGTAATGAGATTATGCCTTGACAATTCTGCACATACTGTGTGCATTGCATATCAAGAACAGAAGGCTGCCACTTCTGTTGGCAAAAGCTTGCACAAGAGTCTTGCAGAACGCAGCAGTCCCAAGCACAGCCTGCACGGATGGTGCTTCATCATATCATCACAACTATCATGTTGTGCACAGTATGCTGACAGAACACAATGGCACAGACAGCTCATCAATAACCAGTGCTTAGCAGTTCAGATCAGGCCTTGTGGCTTACCCCAGAGGCATTCATAGGGTCTAAGCAGAACACCCTGTGCAGCTTCAAGTCCAGCCCAATTACAGTCCAGTGATTGTCACGAACTTGAACAGGACATATGATGAAGCGGTTGTCCAGGATGCAGTCACACACACTGCCAGCGCTGTGGAGGTTTCTGGGTAGCCCGCATCTGCGTACATTTGCATACTGGTAGCCGCTCTCCCTGCATTCAAGCTTGATTAGCATCAGTGGATGACCTGGGCAGCCCGGTATGACAAATGGCTTCTCATTGAATTGACGCTAAAAGGCGAAGTCTTTTGTTTTCTTTCCATCAGTGAATGATGGATGCCATGCTAGAGTGTGTTGCATGCAGCTGTGGGAGAGGGTCACAGGTCATTGTCCTCTGCATGTTTTATTGTGAGCTAGGATGACAGTGATGACTGTGAGTGAGGATGCACACTTGTGGCAGTGCACGATGGCTACCGTGCTAGGGTGTTGCACAAGGTATGTGAGTTGCATCTTGGGCTGTGAGCAAGAGCTGACAGTGAATGCAGGTATCACTCCAGTTGGACAACAGGTCCATGTGGGTCTGTGCTAGGATGTGCATTACACTCACTTTCTTGCAAACAATGCTCCTCAATGCAATTTGTGTGGTTCTGGTAGATTGGTTCCGATAGATTGGCTGCTGAAAAGCAGATCAGTGCAAGCATGCATTCAGCGTCTGCTCTTCAGGGCAGATGTAGCAGCAACTTTTGTGACAGCACAGAGACTTTGCAAGTGTGCAACGCAAAGCTCACCCTTGCAGCAAGGAGTAGAAGCAGCTATTGAGAAAGAAGACTGGGTCATGTTTGTGTAAACGCAGCTTGGTCTGCCTTGTGTTCAGAAGAGCCACGATGGCGTCAACCACATTGCTGCTGACCCATCTGTTGGTCTTCAGGGACCATGACTCTTTGAGGGTGCAGTTAGCCTCTGGCCACATATTGACATCGCCATGGTTGCAATCTGTATGCAAACTACATTGGCAGGCGCTATCCCAATGGGTCTGGACAGCTCTGACCTCTGCAGGGCTTGGAGGAGTGTATATCAAGCTAGAAGGGAGTGAAGCCTGAAGATTTGGCCCTGCAGGTGCATTGTTGCAGGGACACATCAGAAACACACCACACGCAGATGGTTGAGGGAGATGTCCAGTGTGATCTAAACAACGAGCGTCCAGCAAGTACTTGGCAAACAATACTGGAACACCCACGTCATAGGTATTTGACATGCACCTTTGTGGCCTACAAGGCTTGAGTGGACGAGCAAACAAGACCTTTTCCCGCATTTGCTTTGAAAAGGTCAGAAAACAGAAACGGTTGCTAAGCCCATCAACTGTGACATTGCTTGCAGCATACACTGCCGTGGTGGTTGTCACCTGAGTTGGTATCCATTGCAAACTCCTTGTGATTACAACTGTTCTTGCAGAAAACCCAGAAACGATTTGCTGCAGCAGGCACAGAAATACTGATACAACACAGAAAATCAAATACAGCTCAACAAGCAATGCACTTGGGCTGCAGCCTCGTCTGCCGTACCTGTCGGTCAACCTGACGGGGTCGGTGATCACTGCAGAGCTGCTTGTTTCTATGGCTAGCTGCAGTGGTCAAGACTTGACTCAACTGATGCGGCTCAATGACACTCACGCGAGGAAAGGCTGGCACAAGTAGGACGGGTCCGGTCCCACACTGGACGCTGGAGGCAGGTAAGTCATGCACGACACTGCAAGGCATAGCTGATGACAAATATGGTACAACTTGCGCCGTATTCTTTGCACTGCACGCAAAAGCCACCTTGTCATATTTCGGCGCCTGAAAGGCTCACAGCTGGGGGCGGTGACTGAGGTGGCTTCACAGATCGCCCGTTGAGGCTTCTCTGCACGATAGGGCGTCGCCTCCATAGCTTCAACTCAACTCATGCTGCTGTTTCACATGAGATGAAACCGAAAATGCATCTCCAGCGACGAAGACGCTGACACAGTTTTCATGTAGAAGCATATTGTGGCATTTAGCTCCGCAACGCACCGCGTGTACACACACACGCACACACACTTCTGGCTGCACTTCAATCAGTCATCCTTGGCAACATAGTTTGTCATGTCTTCTCTATGCTGTTGATGACCGACAAGCATCTTGGTTATTCTCTTCAGGTGCATAGCAAGCATGGACATGTATATTCCTGCTATCATAGTATGTCAGCTACAGCACTTGTCAGCTTATGAAAAGAAGGGTCCCCCAGGGCCCTGAGCATGGTCGCTTAGCCATTACTGACCCGTGTGCACTCTACGATTACATGCCAATATGTGATGCTGAATTTACAAATGGTAGGCACAACTGTTTTGCAAAACGAAGCCTCTTCAAGATCTGATGATGTACGTTACAGACCTTGCAGAGTTCTCACCATGTGCAACAGTCATAGTCACAGATGATGCTAAAACAATCGACCCAGCATGTCAGAGCCTTCAACAACATACTGAAGGATGTTAGGATACTTTGTAGCACATGCAGACAGTAGTCTGACAAAGTGGATTGTGGCTTGAGGGGTGGCTGGATTGCAGTCACCAATGGCAACCATTTGCACTTGTGCTAATTGCACCAAGCTCAGAAATCGGTCATCAATGTCCACCTGTAGTCTTGTTATACCAAAGTACGCCAAGGAGGGCAGCCTTGACCAATCCAAACTGAATCTGACAGTTGGCAAAGAAGCTTCTTCAACTATCCAAGCAATTGGCCCTGTTGAAGATATTTCAAAGCTGGTCAGACAGCTGAGGTTGGTCAAAGACTCATCGACAAGCAATGGCTGTGAGCATGTGCAACAACCAAACGAAAGCTCTTGCAAAGCCGTAAGCTGACTAAACCAGTCAAAATCAATCTGCTCGTGCTTGATGTTTGCACAGTTCATTTCAATCTTGGTAAGGCGCGTCAAAGTAGACACAACAGCAGGCAACCTGATAGAGGTAACGCTCTCTGAACAGTAAATGTCGAACGTGGAACCCTCGCGCTGAGAAGAGATGCGAGCACCAAGGCACTTCAACACTTCCAGGTTGTGGCAGTCCTGCAAGGTAAATCCATCCAGGTCGCTGTGAAGAACACAGAGCTCCTGTAGTGTGGCGGCACTTCTGTAGGCAGAGTCCTCAATGTGTCCAACATTTGCTCCGTCAAGCTCCAAACTTGTCAGGTGGGACAATTTGTTCAAATTAGAAAACCTTTCGCCACCCCTTAAAGAGAGGCGTGTCAAACAGGCGAGTTGCTGAAGAGGGGACAAGTCGCAAGTCCCAACCCAGGCCGAGTCGAGGTGACAATACGCCAACTTCTTGAAGTGCAACAACAGGCCAAGCGTGTCTTGACAGAAAGCCTCGAGGTATATTTTTGTCAGCTGAGAGTCAGGAAGCATCAAGGCTTTGAGGAAGACTTGTTGGGGCGACGTTGCATGAGACTCGAAGGTTTCGAAAACATGAATGTTTTCCTTGAACCAACTCACGCCATTCTTGAGTACATCAGTGTCCTCGTGATCAGGTACACAAAGGTGGCGGGACAGCTGGGGATTCTCGTCAAAGACCTTGCGAAATCGGCTGCAGACTGTCCTCAAGGCGTGAAACCTTACGTGGTGGAAGGCTGTCGACTCCCTAAAGCCTGGCTGCAGGTGCGCGAACACTTGAGCCCACATTTCGTTGGGCAGAATAGTATGACCAGCCTGACCATCTACGCGGTCGTTGTACTGCAGCATCTGCCAGTGGTAGTCGGTCAAACTAACAGTGTCTTGCAAGCGCCCAGGCCGTCTGCGGCCGATATGGCTGCTTCTCTCTGACTAGTATGTGGCTGCTTTGCAGGGCTTTCAGATTGAAGTTGCTGACAACGCGTTGCGTCAACTCACGGAGTACGGTTTTACTCCTTCCGTAACTCACCTCGACCTGAATGGAGGCACACACAGGAGCAGGAACCGCTTGCGCCACAACCTGCAAACGTACTGACGTGCTGCCGACGTTGCTGGCGCAGCACGAATATTCAGCAGACTTGTCGTCAGTGCAGCGGGCCCTGCAGACAACCATCAGTCTGTGACTGACTTGCCGGAAGGTGTTGTAGCACACAGCATCTCTCGCGGCGGTCAGTTTCACATAGGGTCACAGAGGTAGATGGCATCTCCTAAGGCTAGCAAAGAGGATCAGGTGCAGGCGCTGTTTACCAAAATTGCGCCTCTGATCAAGGGGCAGCAGCACAAGAAAGCAGTGAGAACAATAGACTCGAGTGAGTTGAGTTGTGTGTGTTAGCAAGTTGGGTAGTTGGGTAATTGCAAAACTGTTCATCTGGCCTGCAGTCCTCAAGCTACAGCCAGGTGACCAAGATGCAGTCAAGTGCAAAGTAGCTGTGCTACTTGAGGGCTCAAGCTTTCAGGAAGCATTGGATTACATCAATGCCCTACCAGCCAACAGCTTTCAGTTTGAGCAGGTAGCTGTGTTCTCGAAGTTGGTGTGCAGGACTGTCAATGGCATGTAAAGATTGTACTTAATGGCTGACAAGCTGACCTTGGCTGCAGGCATATGCCCTGTACAGACTCAATCGGCTGCAGGATTCGCTACAACCGCTTGCACAGAACATGCCTGATACTCCAGCTAAGTCCCTGTTGGAGGCACAGCTGCAGCACAGGCTCGGCAACTACACTGCTGCCATTGCCACATACAACAAGCTTGTACAGCAACACAAGGTGTGCTGCTTGTGCTAGAGGCCTACATTCGACAGATGCATGACAGTAAGGCTTGCCCTGTGGGTGCAGCAACCTCCTAAAGCTTTCATTGTGTCTAAAGATGTGTCACCATAATTGAATTGTGAGTTTTGGTTCTTGCTTACATGCTGAACAGCATGCAAACCCACCTGTATATGTGTTTTGATGACATCACATGTCTGTAAAGGCTTGTGGTACAAGGTGTACTTGCAGCAGCAGGCTTCTGTCTCTGGAGCTCACACTGATGAGACGCAACATCGCTTCTAGAGCTTATCAATTGCACTGTTGCCTAATTCCCCATGCAGAACAAGCCATGCTCCTTCTGACGTGCAGGTCAAGTCTCTGGAGGTAGGCACAAATGTAGTGGCAGCCTACGTGTCAGGGGGCCGGGCACACGAGGTCCCAGCAGTCATGGACGCTCTGGCCCTCAAGGCTTCAGACGGCTTCGAGATAGCCTTCAATCAGGCATGTGCTGATGTGGCAGTCGGGAAGCTAGATGCAGCTGAGCAGCAGTTGTTGCTGGCACAACGGCTGGGTGAGTACTTCTAATCTGATGGAAGCCTGCAGTGATCTCTCAAGCAATGCCAGCTGTGTTGAATGCTTGCAAAAGCCAGGAGGTACAAAGTATGGCAGCACAATGCATGGAGAAGCCAGCAATAGGACAATCCCTGACCCACATCTGTCTGCTGTTTTCTGTGAGTTCAGGAGGTGAAGGTTGTCCATGATATCTGTCCTTGCAATGCTGTGGTGAATTAGCAGAAGTGCTGTCATTCACTGCGGCAAAGTTGTGGTGTTTAGTCATGCATTTGCGCTGTCTATGCCATGCTGTCAGGCTGTGACACGCTCAGCTTCACACAATACAAAGGACACAATACAAAGGAAACACAGAGGCAGTTTACGCCATGACAAGCCACCTCACAAGATCTATGGCTGAGCTGACAGATCAGCTGGAGGTTTCACAAGCTGGCAGGAGCTGGGTTGTCTCCTGTGCTTGCTCATGTGTTATGCTGCCAGGCCATGAGATACTGTATGATGTTGACCTAGCAGCTGAGCTGGCACCTCTATTGAGTCAGCCAGAGTATCACTTGACAGCAGACCTATCAGCTGACAGCAGACTATGCACGTCATGCAAATCAGTTCAATCCTGTCATGTGCTTTCTCACCACCTTCTGATTCTGCTGCTAGGCCGAGAGACATTGTACGAGGACGATGTCCCAGAAGAAGAGGTAGAGGCTGAGCTGGCACCTCTGACCAGTCAGCTGGCATACGTCGCCAGCAGACTGGGCAGATCAGAGGAAGCTTCCACCAGCTATCAAGACCTGCTCACCAAACACCAAGCTGAGGAAAACGTCCTGGCTGTCGTCCAGAACAACCTACTAGCGCTGCAATCTGGCACACAGTCTCATCAGAAGCGCTTTGCTGGGGAAGCCTTGAAGAAGTTTGAAGGGTTGATGGACAGTGAGCGTCCTGGGCTGCTTCTACCTGGGGTTGAGGCCAGGCTGTCTGAGCAACAGAAACAGGTCCTGCACACCAACCATGCTCTGCTGTTGCTGTTGACCAACAAGAGCGAGGCTTGCCAGCTGAAATTGGACCTTCTGAAAACAAGGTCAGCCTTCCGACAAGCATCTGCCATCTGTGAAACCAGGTCATACACAGTGTGTTTGACAACTTAGCCTGCAGCAGACACAGGCATTGGGATGTCTGCTGTGCCATTTGCTGTCATTCCAGACACAATGTTCATTGCAGCTGTCTGCACCTCTGTTGATGTGCCTATTGGTGCGCACAATTATTTGCATGATGCTGTAGAATTCCACTTTCAGATACTGTAGTGCTCTTATACAAACTCTCATGCACAACACAGCAATCTGGCTGCAGATCACAAACATCAAATGACAGTTTGGATGATTGTGTGTCTGTAACTGCTAAATGATTGCTTGATTGATGATTGTACTGCAGGTATCTGGGATCAGCTGCATTGGCTCTTGTTGAGGCTTCAGTGCTTGTGAAGGACGGGAATCTGGCTGCAGCAGACAAGGTGCTGACTGGACTGCAGTCAGACAGTCCAGTCATCAGCCTGCAGGCGGTGCTTATGAGAGCACAGATGGCTGTGACTAATGATGACCAGGCACAGGTAGGCGGCACAGAAACTTCTGTGCCTTGACATGCCCTGCTCTGGCTGCAGTACTGCTGATGTGCATCTCTGACTTGAAAGCCATGCTCAGCTTCTGGACCAGCGGCAGGAGCTGCTTGTGCCTTGACATGTCCTGCTTTGACCGCAGCACTGCTGATGTGCATCTTGACTGGAAGATGCTGGGCTGCTGAAATAGCTGAAATATCTTTCCAGTGAAATGGCCTGCTGGTCCTCAGATGCTGGTGCCCAGATGTTTTGGAGGTTGAATTTTACTCAATGCAGCAGACATGCCTCACATTGACTGTTAATGTTGCAGGCAATCAACATTCTGGACAGTATCACTGATGAAGAAGTAAGGCATAAGCCAGCTGTGCTGGCCACACAGCTAGCCCTACAGGAGCAGCAGCCAAACCTAGCAGGGGCCATAAGCACAGTCCAGGAGGGGCTCACATGGTGGCAGAACAGCATCACAGCAGACAAGACTGAAAAGTCAACTGCTCAGTCATGGCTTCAGCAACAGCTGGTGCATCTTCAGCTGAAAGCAGGAGACAGACAGAGTGCATCACAGGCGTTTCAGAAGCTGCAATCGCTGGACCTTACTTCTGCGGCTTCAGCAAAGATGCTGGGGCAGTTGGCCAGGGCCAGTGCGCAGGGCAATCCCCAACAGGCCCTTGCCCTGCAGAGCAACTTGCCGCCATTGCCGAAGCTGACTGGGATCAATCTGGATGATCTGGAAGCCAAAGTGGCAGGTGAGCTATCTACTGTTGCTGCTCAAACACTTGTGTGAAAGGGGAGCAAACAGTCCACATGCTATCAAGAGGAATATTCGTATGTCTGCCTGCACTTGCCATGCATGGCCTAGATAAGATACAGGCAGATATGCATTCGACTGGGCAGGCATAAGCAAGAAGAATGCTGTTCACTGTGCTATCAGCAAATCATTTTTGACCTGCAGCAAACAAGGTCTTTGCAGCTTTCGCCTCACTGCATGTATTTGGTATTTTGCGTGAGCAAGTCAGCTGACATTCAGGCGCTATAGAGCATGCATGCATATATGCATGCATAGACAGCCACAGCTACAAACAAGAGTGAGTGATTGATGACTGCAGGTAGCCGAGCAAGCAAGGGCGTTTCCAAGAAGCGCCCCTCAGAGGCTGATCTGGCCAGTGGGGCAGTAAGGGAAAAGAAGAAGAGGAAAAGGAAACCCAAGCTTCCCAAAAACTTTGATCCTGAGAATCCTGGTCCCAAGCCTGATCCCGAGAGGTGGCTGCCCAAATGGCAGCGCAGTGACTTCAAGAAGAAGCGGAACAGGAGACGAGAAAAGGCAAGTTTCAGTGAAAAGCTGTTGCATTAAAGCCTACAAAGTACAGTTGTACTGCAGCTTGGGTCATGAAATGTAAATGGTGTGATCACACAAGTGAGGTGGCTTGACTCATTTTTGAGGCCTGCCGGCCCTGCCACTTTTGATCCTGTCAGATTGCTGCTTTTGGCATTTTGCATTGCAATGACAGTCAACCATCTGAAGCTTTTCACATGCTTGGCAGGCTTTTTCCCCTTCTGGTTTACAGCAGGCTGGATCTGTACAGTTGGGAGTCAAACATGTATGATGTGTTAATACAAAACACCATCCAAGTTGTAATCGGCACAACCTGGACCTTAGGCCCTAAACCATATCCTTGCAGAGCAACTTTGCGATCATGGTGAGGCAAATCTTCATCATCTTGCCTTTTGATGTGCAGGAGGCTGTAAAGGGCAGTCAAGGGGCAGGGCGGGTTGACGACGCCCTGGACAGCACCATTGAGGGCAATGAGCCTGTTGCAGAAGCCAGCAAGCCCAAAGGACCTGCACGCCCAGCTGGAGCTAAAGGCAAAAAGAAGGGCAGACGTTAGACAACTGATTCAACCTTTGCTTGACTGCATGCTGTATGTGACACAATATCTGTATGCTCCAGGCATTTTACCAAGCTCTGCAAAGCAGTGTACCTTTGGGAACGTGTATCTGAGATCCATTCTACGGTATCAAGGAAACAAGTATTCAGAATGATATGATGCAAAACAGTACTGCACCCCTTTACAGCTGCCTTCACACAAGTTTTCATCTGAGAGCACTGGTGAGCTTGGTGGGCCTATGACACGTCGAGTTCTTGTCGTATGAATATGTACAGGCTTAGCAGGTTGACAGTACTTCTAATCATGTGGTAAAGTCTCAAAGCCTGGATGTTAACAATGTTGTTAACATTGTTGTTACAACAAAACCACAGAGCTAGATCTTCGTGTGACACAAGCTAAGTCTTCACTGCCAGCAAAGACGATATAGTGCCGACGACAGCTTTGTTGCTAACGTTTCAAGAGGGGCTGGCACCCTCATGTCAAAAGTCTTTCAGAAAGACATCAGGCAAAATTGCTGAGTGGAATATGTGTATTGCTCGTACTACTTTTACTGGAGACCTACTGCCTATGGCAGTGCAAAATGTGGGAAAACACGGAAGGTGTGTCAAGTTTGGCATGCATAATTTCACGTCCTTGCCATTACTCAATACACTAAGTCAATGATCGTTTGACCTAAAAGCTCTCCTAGTCTGGTAAACCGTTCAGTGCAAGCCTTGATTAAGCCTCATAAGGGCATGCAAACTTGTTGACCTTATCACAGCAAGACAAGGTAATGGTATGTCTGGGCTAAAAAAAGCAGAAGTAGTAACTTGCTAGTAGCCAATGGGCACAATAATGCGCTTTCTGCACACAGGCTTTGAATGTCAGGGCAGATAACGGCAGGGCAGGGTCCCAAGCACAGGCAGGCATGCAGCATTTGTCCTTGCTCAAACATCTCTGCTAAGTGCTGCCAGTCCTCTCTGTGACCGGCTTGTTCAATTCCTTCCAGACTTTTGCAATATGTACTGTCAACCCATCACTGCTCCAGATACTCATCGTTCAGTTGCTTTGCACAACCAACCATCCTCATTAGCCAAGTCCACAAGGCTTTCAACAATATCACTTTTTGCTCTCTAGAGTGTGTTTGCAGCTTGGAGATTGACCCATGACGTCCTCTGCTCTTGCCTGTTTAGGCGCATTTGCAGTTCCTTTGCATCAGGAAGCTTAACCTTCAGACCTGGCCATCGGGTTTTGCATACATCGTAGCATCCTTGCTCAATTGTTTGCCACGAGTCCACGCGATGCCTGTCCCAATGATGAGCACTGTTTTCAATTTCTATGTGCAATTCCTTCAACATAGGCCAGTCTCCTGTGACAATTGTGTTGACAACCTGTTCATTCACATGTGTGAAGGTGACTGTCAGTGTCTCTAACACTGGCCAATTGCCTGAGACCAGTGGTAAGGCAGCTTCCATAAGGAGTTCTGTGTGCACCTGCACACTCAAGCGTTTGCATTGTTGCATCATGATTAAATGCGGCTCATATGCCAATATGATGAGCTGGTGATCTTTACACCTACCCATCACAAAACTAAAGTATAATGCTGTCCAACTTGCATGAGCACCCACAACAAAGGCATCCACAATGGCTTGACAGACTAGTGAGTGCGCCACTTGACAAATAGGGGATACCTGTAGTATTTTCAGCAATGGCCACTGTCCTTTGACGAGCTCTGCAATGCCACTTGCATAGCGTAGGTGTTTGCTGCCAATATGCAGAGACTGTAATAACGGCCATTGTCCCTGCACTAATGCCTCAATTGCCTCACCACTTGCAGACATCCTCTCAACGTGGACGATGTCTAGCCTCTGCAAGCGAGGCCACCTTCCTCTATTCAAGTGAAGAAATGCTGCTGCATTTAGATCAAGCTTGTTTAGGTGCAAGGCTTCTAGCAAGGGCCACTCTGAGTTGCTGAGGTGGGCAATGCCTTCTGCTTCTACTTTATTGCCGCCCAGCCAAAGCTCCCGGAATTTAGGCCATGATGCTTGAGCAAGCTGACGTGCAGCTGAACTGTAGAGGTGGTTGTCCTGGAGGTCAAGCCTTTCAAGGTGAGGCCAGTTGAAGTTGCTGATCGCTCTTGCTGCTTGGTGACTCAGACTGCAGCCTCTCGCATCCAACTCCTTCAAAAGTGGCCAAGCTGTCTCAGCTGGCAAGTCAGTCCAGCCATAGTCAAGTTTGTTTTTGCTAAGGTTGATGCTCTGCATGAGAGGCCACTCGCAACACAGCAGATTCTTCAGTGCCCATCCGTCAAAGCTGTTGTTGCTGAGATTGAGTTTCTGTAGCAATGGCCAGTGTGCGCTGCCTAGATGATGAATGCAGCTGTTTGAAATGTTGCTGTTAGTCAAGTTCAGGGTCTGTAGCTTCAACCAGCGGCCTTGGCTGACATGCGCAATAGCCAACCCTGCCAAGTTGCTGTTGCTGAGGTCCAAGGACTCCAGGCGGGGCAGACTAGCCCTGGCTACGTCTGTACATAACAAGCTAGTGGAGGTGACAGCTGGGGCATTGTTCAGATGGCGATCTCGCCTTGAACCTGACCGTCTGGGGTTGACAGCCCTTTTGAGACTCAGATGTGTTACTTGCGGCCAAGGGCCCCTCACAAGTACAGCGATGTCTTGGTCACTTATGTGGCCAATGATTTTGGTGGCATAATTGTGTACTTTATGGCGCAGAGCTGAGCTGGTTCCCAGTAATGGAGCCAAAGAGTCTGATGGCAGATACTCCAGCAGCTGTGGCACATGGTCAATCAGGTCAGAAAGCATTCTGCACCTGTAGCCATACAATTCCTCTCCCGACACAGTCTTCACGTCAGCAGGCCCAGAACTGGCTAAAAACTTGCCACAGGCAAGGCACAACGTCGACAGGCCAGTCCTGCTGTACCTGCTGACATTCAAACCTCAGTCCAGGCAGTCCCGCATCACCAAGACAGCATAGCCTGTATTGCACAAACACCCTGAACAGCAGCGTGGGATAGCACCGTTTGCAAGAGTGGTTTGTACGGCAACAAGACATATGATTACTCACAACTGATACCTGCTGGCAGCCAGGTGGAGTCTGAGATTGTTCGAAGCCTCAGGTATATGTAGATGGCTAGCAACGGAGCGCCTGCGAGGTTTCCCGTGATCACACCGCTTTTGGCGAGGTCAGCTCTGATTACACAATGTCAGTTGTTTCTCCAGAGACGATGCCGAGCGCGACTTGTCTCAAAAGAGATTGCTCTGCATAGGAAGAATCGACAAGATGAACGTGTCAGGACAGTCCTCAGCTCAGCTTCTTTTGCGGCTACCTCTGCATTGTAATCTCTCTCTCTGAGCTCAGCTCTGAGCTCTGCTTTGCTTCTGAGCTGAATCCGATACCATGAAAACACTGGGAAGAAGATATTCATAGGCCAGCGATCGGATATACCGGAACTTTCGAGCACTGCTAGAACATTTGCGCTCACAGGTATGACACATGAGTTGCATGCTTGCCTCAAGTTGGCGCAGGGCGGTTACTGATCTCGTCCCGCCCAGTTCAAGACAAAAGCTCTCTAGACGTAGATGTTGATATAACATTGCTGCTGTATGCGTCGCAGACAAGCTTGCAGCGTCCTGCTTGTAATGGTAACAAAGCTTTGGTGACTTTGGTCAGCTCTGACACCACTTCTGCAGGTACACTCATGGTCTGCTGAATGCTGTACAGTAAGGGGTTTCTGCAACAGTCCTGCCTGTAACAATTGATGCCGCACATGCCTGTAGCTGCTGCTGCTGGTGAAGGAAGTTTGATGTCAAGTATCACCTGCATGGTTTCAGGTGCAACATGCTCTCACAGCTGCTAGACCATGTCCCCCACTTTTGTGAATACCTGCCGTCAAGCTCATTGTCAGCGTTGTCGGGGACCAGCCCAGCTTTGAGGCAGAAGGTGCACGATTATGTCACTAAGATTTCTGGGAGCATGAATGACCAAGACATTGCTATTCTTGTCCGTGGGCTCCCAGATTCATTTCCACAGCTTAGGTCTCTTCACTTGACAATCCGTGGCCCAGCTGCAACATTCAATTTTGCTCACGCCCGATTGCCACTGTGGGAAAATCTCAACCTCAGCGAAAACGAATTAGCGGGACCAGCTATTGGGTACCTGAGCCAAGGTCGGTGGCCGAAGCTGAATTTGGCCAGCAACATGATTGCCAATGATGGCGTTTCCCACCTGAGGACCGCAGAATGGCCCTCGCTTTCAAATATCGACCTCAGCAACAACCGCTTTGAAGGATCAGCCATCAGGCTCTTGCATTGTTGCAAATGGCCTGCCCTGCAGATGCTTTGTCTCAGCCGCAACAACCTTGGCTATGGCTGGGGTGAGCTTCCTGTGAGCACAGAGTGGCCTCGACTGAGGAAATTGGTTATCAACAGCTGCCAACTGAGCCTCCAAGCTGCAACAGCACTGAGCAAGCCTATGTGGTCTTATCTCGAGACACTGGACCTTTGTGGCAACAACCTCTATGACTCTGCCATGCGCGAGCTTGTTCAAGCACCTTGGGCGCTGCTCAAGGCACTTTCCTTGAGTGGCAATCGCTTGCAAAACCAAGGAATAACATTCTTGATCACTGGGGAGTGGCCCTTGATGGCACAGATGTGCCTCAAGAATATGGACATGGATGAGTTCACGCTGGGGCAACTGAACAAGGCTAAATCGCCTTTACTCAAAAGGCTAGAGATAGGCCAGAGCAGGGCGCCTTTTGCTCTGGAGAACATCTCACATCTGATCAGTGCACAGTGGCCACTTCTTGAGCATCTGAGTCTCCACAGCAATAACGTCATAGCAACAGATGTCGTGACACAGCTGAGCAAAGGAGAGTGGCCATTACTGAAGCATCTTCAGGCAGGCTTGCCTTCACTTGATGCCTTGTGCTTGCTTCCTGTTGCTTTCCATTTGTTGCAGGAGATTGTGAGACAATTTGATGGAGCCTTGTTGTTGGCATCAACACTTGCAGTTTGTATGGATGTGTGCAGGTCTCTGCAAGGTTGGAAGTCAGAGCTGCCTCACAGCTGGTTTTAGGAAACTGGCCACAGCTGCAAGTGCTGATGGTCACCTTCATTGATATGGATGAACAGGTTATGCATACACTCACCATGGGCAAATGGCCCATGTTGAAGAAGCTGCATGTGGATCTCAGACCATGTCCCGCATGGGAATTGTCAAATGTGGTTTCTTGGCATGCAGTTGAGCAACTTTGCGAAAGCATGTGCCGACAGAAGTGGCCAAATCTTGGAGTTTTGACTATCCCCAACGCACAGGACATGAGGATGCATATGGAAAGGGGTGGTGTAGCAATGGGTTATAATATAATGTTTTGAGACTGAGGTTTGAAATGCAATGGGGACGAACTGACTATGAGCTGGGTCACGATGACAGCTCCTGACAGCGCAGCATGCAACAAATGTACAAACTGTTTAGCTGTTATCTTTGGAGTGGACATTTTCATCTATAGGCCTACACATACACCATGCAGATGAACGGTGTATCGTAGCAACTTAGACTGCAATTAGACAATGTAGTTGCTGTTACAAGGCAAGCGCCTGATGCACTGTTGTACATCCAGGGCCACCCGCTGCTGTGCTCAGGAGCTAGTTAGGAATACATTGTCCAGAATGATTGAGCGGTGATATCTTGACGTGCTGAGAAATGTCAACTTACTGTATGATGTTTGGGATGATCATGAACATGCGAACATATCATTAGACCTGTAAGAGTCCAAACCGTCTTCTTCGAAAACACCGGCTATCAGGGGCTATCCTAGAACTCAAAAGTAGACTGCCTGAAAAACATCCTTCAACTAAGAGCAATGCAGAGACGAATACCATACTGATGTGTAGAATCTGATGCCATTAAGCAAAAATTGACCAAGGAGACAGCATATCATTGGTGGAATCTACACAGGACTTTCTACACCAGCTCATTCTGTACTTCTAAATTAAAATTAGATGGCCTAATGCCATTGCTCAACAGTCAGATCAGTGCAGATTGCAACATGCACACAGATGAAGTGTAGTGTTGGTTGTGCTACAATAGACTGCTGCCCGGGAAAGGTATATGGCAACCTGGATTGAGACTTGGCCTTAAGCATAGCAAGTGCTTTTGGCACCTTGACAAGTGCCCAAGAAACCATAGGCAAATACAAGTAACAGAACATATGCAGCTATAACATGAGATCCTGATGTTGTGCAGAGGCACATCCCAAAGAGGTCTCAATGCCATTTTGATTGCGTGATCATGCAAACGGCTTAGGCCATCTTTTTGGCACCGCGCTTTCTCTGTTCCAGCTGCTTTGCCTTCTCAAAAAAAGCAGACCCATCAATGACTTTTCTGGTAGTTTCCCTCCTCAGAACTTTCTGCAAACATATAATTTCAATGTGAGGATCCACATCACAACCCAATGAGATGTGCTACCTAACTCTTGTGTATGATCTGCATTGTCAATACGTGCAGTGCACTAGAACAGGAAGTAGCTGATGCAAACAGTTTCAGCAGCAGTAGCGGCAAGAACGCATTCATGCAGGCTTGCACATTATCACACATCATTGACCAAACAAGCCAGCTGCCAAACCAAGCTCATCCAGACGACACTCTAGCTCAACAAACAAATAGTATGATGACAGGTTGGCTATCGGCCCACAGCGTCAGCATACAATGGGCAAGCAGCATTCATCTCTGCGCTGGCACAGATGCAAAGTATGGCAGCTTTGAGAGCAGACCAAGCGGTCAGGGATTCACAGCAAACCCACAGAACTTTGTAGTGGGCAGGAACCACCATGTGATGACGCATATCATGCGGATTTGAACACGGTACAATGATAGCCGACAGCCACATTCAGCTCCAAACAGACATGACTTGGATTGATGAATCACCCTCATGACATGAATCACTGACAAAGCTGCGCTTCATAGAACTCACACATCTATACAGAAATCGTGAATAGGGGTAAACAAGGCAAGGAGTTAAAGAGGGAGAGACTTACGTCATCATCAGCGAAGAGGTAGTAGGTAACAAACCACTCCAGCTTCTCAGCCACCCAGCCAGTGGGGTCCATGATGTTGCGGTTTCCCTCAGTTAGGTTCCAGATCTCCTTCAGTGTTAGACCACCCTTGTTGTCTCTGCATTGTAGGGAGCCACACTTAGACCACTGCTTTGTCGTCTCTGCATTGTAGGGAGCCACACTCAGACCACTGCTTCCTAACAAATATTTGACTATCAAAATATTGACCATGGCAATGCTGCTTCAGTGTTAGACCACCCTTGTTGCCTCTGCACTGTAGGGAGCCACACTCAGATCACTGCTTCCAAACAAATAGTTGACCATCAAAATATTGACCATGGCAATGCCTTGTTGTCTCTGCATTGTAGGGAGGTGCTTTGTCTGACATCCACAAGATAAACTTGAACCGCTACACCTGTGATGCTGTGAACAAGCATGTCTGGTACTTGCGTTGCACGTACCTGATGCTTGCTGGCTAAATATACGTTTTAATTATTATTATTAGGGAGCCACACTCAGACCTCTGCTTCCTAACAGATATTTGACCACTATAACCTAAACTTACTCAGCTGAAGCAGCTGCTGATTATGCTTGTACAGCCGAATTTTATGTACGCCCTTTGTGTTAACTGTTGAGAAGGACCTGCAAGTGCGCAGCATGGCAGTGCAAAAGGCTGAATGAATCGGGTAATGCATAGAGCTGGGGCAGTACAACGGCAAGTGCAGTTTCTACTGCCAGGCAGAAGAAGTAGAGGCAGATGCGCAAGTGAGAATGTACAAGTGGAATTAGAGACAAGTGCAGAAAAGAAAAGACTACGCCTTGTGGCATCAACTTAGTGAGAAAGCCAGTGTAATACCGGGCTGCCCAGGAGCGACAAATGCATACAATGTGTAGCTTCATGACACTTGGTATGGCAATAATATTGCTATGACCCAAGAGGTGCAGAAAGCAATACTCACTTGTCATATTTGGAGAACTGGTTCTCAAAAGCCATTGGGTTAAACCGACCTTCTGTGTCATAGGTCTCTGAGTCACTGCCATGTTTAGTCTGCACACACAAGCAACATCTGTTTTATTCATGCACACATTTGCTGCTGGGTATGAATTACGCCTTGTATATAAAGGAGGCCTGCCTTTTATTTTTGTGATGCGCCCATTAGGGTTGCAAGTACTGTTGCGCTTTTGCAGTACATGTCCTACATCTGCTGAATACAAGCACAATACGACTACCAATTCCAAAGCTCCAACGAGAAACGGACCTGTAAGACAGTTGGCACCATGTCACAGCACAGCAGTAGTTTACAGTGTGCATCTTCAAGCAGTGTCTGTTGCTATTCAACTTCCACCAACATAGATACAACATGAACACATACCCTGTGGATCTTGTCAGTGTAGATTCCAAAGCTTGGGTCAGGGATCCAGGTTGGGCAAGTCCAGTAACTGAAACTGCCATGAACAACGAACATAGCCAAGAAAGACATCCAAAATGGAGCACCAATCCTCCTGAAACCCCTGCACTTTACAAAGATTTCCTTTGGCTACTTTGAGCACTGAGCTTTACATGTTCTGCAAAAAGCCAGATAATCTGCCATGCTAGTTGGTTGTGTTGTATACGCTGTACAACCTAACAGATGCTGTAAGTTGTTACCAGCACCTGTATGTGTCCAAAGGATATATGATGCCATCCTTGTCCTCGTCCCAGAAGTCGCAGTGCTGCTGCAGAACTGTTCGGTTGGACAGGTTGTCGCCGCCTGAAAGCAGACATGAACAGATCATCAGCAGCCCGAAAATTGCTAATGTCACTAGATGACCGGATTGATCCGCGTGATGAAACTTAGAACCGGACGTGGGAGCTGAGCTGGGTTTGCAAACAGTGCAAGCGATGGATGGAACTGTTCAAGATCGCACCATCAGGCGTGTCAACGGTCGGGCAACAGTTCACACGGGCCACGCCGGGGTTTTTGACATGCTTCTCCAGGTATACAGCAGGAGGCCTGGCCAACGTGACAGGCACCTCCTTGATGCCGGTCACGATGTGATGATCTTTGCCGTTCATCTGTGTAGTCTGAGCCACCATCTTGCTGACAGCTGCTCTAGGAGAAGGTGGAGGAGATACCAGTTCTAGCGAATACTGATTGCCGCTTTCGCTGACCGCGAAGCGGGGCGACGTGGGCGGGGTGCTGGGCGACAGGGTTGCTTCGGATCGGTTGATGCGCTCCTTGGACCAAGGAGTGTCGCTGTGCACAAGTTGCGCAGGACGCTTTTCAACGTATTGCCTTTGTACCGTGTCTCAGTTCTGCTTCAGCGACCGGTCAACGTTTTGCTGTCAACCGGTCAACGTTTTGCAGAAGGTCACCGATGACTACTGAAATTTGTCACAGCTTGTTATTAGGATCAGGAGCCCAAGGCCGACCCACATATGTATGATGCATTAAGCTGTTTGCATTTAATGTGGCTCAAACTGTACACTTGCACTGGCCTCCCATCATGCATTTAGAGGGTCGAGACTCTGCTGGACAAGCGACAGCATCATTTGCAACCCGAAATCTTCATGGCAGAAGACTGTACATGCCCATTCTAACATTAGGTCTAGGAGAGAAAGCTGTGTCAGTCAAATATGGCTCTGCCAATGTGCCTTGTTGTGAAGTGCAAATTCTGCAACATGACCTCACATCATGACACAATACTACTGTGCTATGTATGGTGATATTGTCTGGCAAATTTCTGTCCTGTGCTCCAGTATCCACATCTTTCCAGCAGCTTGCAAATGGCTTCTCAAAAAATTGCACCTGGTGCAATGACATGCACCTTGTGCAATATTCACTATATGCCTTGTCACCCAATCTGTCACACGGACTGCTGGACACCCTTTGGCATCAAAGTCCTTCCAGACACTTGTCTGCCAACATGTTCTGTACAGCATACCGGTACATCCACAAAGCAGACTTCAATCATGTGTTCACAGCACATCCAGCCCGTCTCCCAGCTCATCACCCCCTCGGGGCAAAGCTGCAACCCCCTTGAGCTGAGGCGAATGACTAAGAGCCCAGTCATACCCACCAACAGGAATGGGATTGTAGTAGGTGTCCATCTCTTCGCTAACATCCCAATTGTCACCATTGGTGCTGTTGCCATACTTCTGCACCCACCCATTGCCAAAATGGTTTTCTCCCCACCATTGCTGGTACCGGTTTGCACTGCCATCCACGCTCCATGTCTCGCCCTGTGACAGTAGTGAATTGGTTTGGGACGTCAGAAATACAAAGACACAGCGATCAGGTCCAGCAATTCAGGAAAGACACGGCAATTGGGTACAGGAATTCAGGAAAGACACTGCAATTGGGTCCAGGAATTCAGGAAAGATACTGCAATTGGGTCCAGGAACTCAGGAAAGATACTCCAGGAATTCAGGAAAGACACTGCAAGGAACAAGAAGAGATAAACATACACATATACAAATGTTACCAAGGTTTGTTTGCTGTGAGGGTTGCAGACACAGCTGCAAGTGACTTGTCAGACAAATCAGGATTTGATGGTGCACCTGCATGTTCATTTTGTCTAGAATGTGTGTGCAGGCATGCCTCAGTCACTTTGAAAGGGACCAGTCACTTTCAGGGCATCAGCCTCACATGAAGAAAGGGTTGCAGTGGTACTAGGGTCGCAGTGGTGATAGGGTTGCAGTGGTGATAGGGTTGCACTAGTGCTATGGTTACAGTGGTGATAGAGTAAAAATTCTGGGATTTGTAAGAAGCGACACTGACCTTCTTGGTCCCTTTACCCTCTTTGAAGCGCTCTTCCCATTTGTCCCCCCATTGCTCCGTCTCTCCTCCTTGCAATAGTCTCTCAGCCCACTGCAGAGCAAGCACACTATTAGTGTAGAGAAAGCTGTATTTAGCCATGTAACACTCAACAACTGTTGCTGCTCTGCATGTCAGCCCACTGCAGAGCAAGCACGCTGGCAGTGATAGAAAGTTATCAGCAGCCATGCAACCACCCTCTGCTTGCTGACCAGCTACAAAACCCAACTCAAGTGCTGTTGCTGTGTGGATGCCAATGGCTGATCATGTGTCTGCAGTAAGCCTGATGCCTTGCCCTTGCACAAGGATGCCTTTGCCTTTCATAGGGATGCCTTGCCCTTTTACTGGGACGCCCCCCCCCCCTCTCACAAATCACATATGCCACTTGAAACTCACCCAAAGCAAGCCATGCAACACAGTGTTTGACAGCAAAAGTCTGAGCAGAATCAAACAAACAGCACCTTGTCTGTGAACTTGACGCAGCCCCCTTCACCATCATACTCTTCTCCCCACTTCTCATGCCACACATTGGTGCCATCCTTGGCCCACTTGTCAGCCCACTTGTTGGCCCGCCCCATGGAAGCCCACCACTCACCCCACTTCTCCTCCCACTCATCCCCCTACACACCATATTCCATGTGTTCGGCGCGTAATTGCAAATGTAACAATCATGTCACAAAGCCAAACTCATCATTCACCCTATTTCTCCTTCTGTCCATCCCCGTTATACATCACATTCCTTGCATTACCAGCATGTGATGCAGGCTGTAACAGTCATGTCACAATGCAATGCGCATTTCAGGTTGCCAGCATGTGATACAGATAATAATAAAAAGACCCAGTGCAAGGCCCACCACTACCCCACTGTATGACCCACCCATCACCCTGCATGTATGTCAGTGGTGTTCCGGAAGGAGGTAAGGATGATGCTGATCACAACCTGGCCAAGGGAAGCAAATGTGTCAGTAGCCACAGGCTTAATTTGGAAAACGCAACATCATCTGCAAATCCTTCTGGATGACCATCATTCTATACATAGATTGTGAGGGAACCAAATAGAATTTGCCAGTCAGATACAAAGTCATGCGACTGTAACCCAGGCAGATACACACCGTCATGCGGCCATATCCCAGGCAGATACACACAGTCATGCAGCCGTAAGCCAGGCAGGTACGCACAGTCATGCAGCCGTAAGCCAGGCAGATACAGTTGATTACTAACCTTGGCATCATGGGCCCATTTGTGGGCCGTCCTCTCCACGGTGGGCTCCCCAGTGAAGGGGTCAAAGGCAATGGCTTCCCGCCAGGTCTCCCGCCAAGCTGCTCCATCAGCACTGCAGCCAGACTTTTCAGCGCCAAGCTCCTTCATTCCCGCCCAATCGCTGGCTTCCCACCAGTACTCTTCCCATTCCACCTGTAGACCCATGTCATGATGATGATTGATCATCAATTCACCTGTGCCAGCCTTTGCTCTCGCATTAGCCAGGTAGGTATCAGGTATGCGTCACCCTGATTCAGAAAACCATATGCCATGGTTGACTGCGTAGGCAGCAGTGCAGCAGATGCATGTTGATTTGCGATGCAGTGTTTGCCAGCTGCTTTGTGACAAGGCTTTCACGTCAGCGTCTGTTGTTGTTGCCCTGATTGTTGAGGCCACATGTTGCCAAGAGTTGCAAGCATGCTGCTAGATATTCTGCTGTGCGCTCACTCCTGTGCATATGATTGCTTTCTAGCCCGCAAGCACTCCCAAGTCTTTGGCACCAACTACCTTGCCAATTCATAGCCAATTCACAAGTGAGGCTGCAGAAGTCACCTACCCAGCTATTGCAATTGCATGTTCTGCCTTTGCTGCCCCTCAACTTCACCATGTTTACTTTTCGTCTGTTGAAAGATACTGTTTGCACTTTATGCCATGCAATTACTTGCAATTGGCTAGGGTCCTCCATGGTCACAAGCGTGTCTTGCTGCTTTTCTGCAGAGTTGCCAGACATGAACCTTGATGTCGTGGGCTGTCGCTTGATATGGATTCACAGCTAAGCTGTATTGTCTAACACCTTGAACAGGCAGCGCTTATTGTATACTCATTTCCCAGGCATTGTCTGATGGCTCCCCTGATGACTCCTAAAGACAGAAAAAGTATGATGATTGTGTGGCGTTATCATTATTGTTGTTGTTGTTATTTGTTATCATTATTATTACCATCACTATCATTATCATTATCACTATCATTATTATTTATGATCATTATTGTTATTGTTATTATTATTTGTGTTACCGTAGTCATTTTAATGTTAGTCGGATCTTATATAGGGTCGCGACTTTCTCAGGCCGTCATTACCATCTGTATTTACGGTTTGTAATGTCAATCGCACTGTGTATGGGCATGTAATGACGGTCAGGCAAACAACAATTATTTATTTGATTGACCAACATTAAAATGACTACGGTAGTACTAGTACTAGTACTAGCGTTAGTATCAGTATCAGTATCAGTGTCAGCGTCAGTGTCAGTGTCAGTATCAGTATTAGTAGTATTATTATTAGTATTATCATATCATCATCACCATCATCACGATCATTATCATTATGAGCCTTGCTGCTGCTGACCTTGCCACTCTTGCCCTTGAGGCGGTGCCACCTGAACCAGTAGCCATTGGGGCCGTGCTCTTCTCCTGACTGCCTGTCAAACTGAGTGCCATCGGCAAGGCTGCCTTTGCCATCTTCCAGAGCCCGCCCTGCAATCAGGCAAAACAACTTCAGACCAAATTAGGCCTTGGCAGCATGCACCCAGGCAGGCACACAGGCACATTCAGACGGGCACATTCAGACAGGCACATTCAGGCAAACACGTGCAGACCAGCAAATTCATGCAGACACATTCAGGGGGTTGGCAGCTGCCTGCGGACCTGCATTTGCAATCTGCATCCGTAAACATCACAAGATGTTTTAGACAACATTGCAACAATCATTCTTTCAATTATCATTATCATTATTTTCATTATCAACACCATGATTATTGATAACACCACTATCAATTGCAATGTATATCTTGTAGACGTTGACTTGCACTACAACATGGTGCACCATACCCTATTTCAAACAACATGGTGCACCACACCCTGTTTCAAACACCATAGCAGGCTGAATGAGGTTGCTGCAAGAAAGAAAAGAAAAGACTACGCCTTTCGGCGTCAATTTAATGAGAAGCCAATTATTATACCGGGCTGCCCAGGGAGGTTGCTGCAAGCCCATGCAGATGCAGCCACAGACCCAAATGGGTGACCAACCCAACCTCTGCCAAGCATGTGCATCATGCTTTGCCTCATTTCCATACGATTGCAGAAAATGAAACAATGCAGCAAGACGGTTGGGATCAAGTGAAGTGCAACATCACAGCCATTGATGCCGATTGTCAGCATTCATTCATTAGACTTTAAAGGTCTTGAGGCCAACCATGACCATTGGACCAGTAGTCTGAAACTGTCAAAGCATACCTGCTCCAGACGTGCTAGCCATCTGCGGCTCTTCCCCCCGTAACGGCGGTCTTACTGCGTCAGTCAACTCCAATACGCTTTCCAGCGGTGGCAATGTTGCATTTCTGGCGTACTCTGCATCCTGCTCTGATTGGGTCTGAAGGAAGTCAAAGGTAGCAAAGGAAGGCTCTGCAAAAGTTAGCTCAGGCTGAGTCTGACTCTGAGGCTGAGCCTGCTGCAGCTGAGGTGACCAGTTGCCGTGAGTGCGGTCACTGCTGACGCCAGATGCCCAACTTGGTGGAGAACCTACAGTCAACAACACTGTTGTCAAGGTGACAGCAAATTGCATGCCCAAGCTTTTGTGTTTGCATGCTTGCTGAGGCGAAAAGTGAAGGGTGGACTAGCCATGGGACTGCTACAGAAAGCTTTCAGCACATAGCCACACCATTTGTTCAAAATGGCTAGTTGAAAGCTGTGTAAGTTACATTTGCAGAGTGTGGCGTTGCGTAGTCTGCATGGCTGAGTGCACTGTTGGGTCCTGACAAAGCTGAAAAAGACTATCACTCACAGCAATCTTGTCTGCCAAAAATGCCATCTGAACTGTCAACAAATGTGCTTCTGTCCTGCAGCTGACCTGTCAGCGGCAGAGCTGATCAAACACGCAAAGTTGTCACTGACTTCCTCGAAATGCTAACTTAAAGCCAGCTCACAGTCAACAGCAACGGCATATCATGTGGACAACAGCAACCAGCAAAGAAAGGCCAGACATAGCAGAGTCAGCACTTTCGACATGGCCACACTGACCACAAGCTAGTCAAGGGTATGGTCTCAGGGTGAGCCTGCTGCAGACTGCACAGCTGCACTAGTATTAGCCAAACTGCCTGAAGAGACAAGCGTCGACGTGCACATACCATGAGCTGGAAAGTGGCAACATGTTATTTTCATAAATAAAGTGCCTGAAGATAGGTGGGTTTCTGCATCATGCTGACGCGGCACATTGCATTTGCCTGTCTTGTTTGTGCAATGCAAGGGCTCTGCCATGCCATAGAGCAGCAATGCCAATGCACACTGCAGTCAAGCATCTCAAGGGTGTAAGCTGAAGAGTACAAGCATTCTGCCTGATTCCACTCCCAGATATTGGAAGCAGCAGCATCCTAAGCTGATGCAGCATGTACCACAGGTTGCCCATCATGGCAGAGTGCTCCTGCTACATTGTTTGAAACCCTTCAGGTCTTGCATGAAGATCTGGAGGGAAAATGATCTGACATCACCTTGAGTAGAGCTGTCTTCAGGTTTAGATCCATTGTCAGCAGACGCAATGTTGCTGCCTGTGTTTGCTCCTCTACGGTGCATGTCAGTCAAGGCATTGTGCAGCGCGCTCTCAGTTGCATCTGCTGGCAGGTCCGCACTGTCGTCACTGTCAGTAGACACTTTGGCCCAGTCAGTCCTGTACAAATTGTGTTTTGCTCTTGATTCTCATTGATAAAGGTGTAGCATCGGTGAAAAGAAGCTTCAAGCTAGCATTTGATTGAACTGGATAGGATTTGAAAGGCATGTTGTGTCAGAGCATGTCATGTAAAGCAGGTGAAGAACATTGCATTTGAAGCCAGATCTGCAGAGCCTTTGCTGTCAATGAGCAGACAGGTGAGTCATAATGACTACAGCTAACAGCAGCTGCATGCGTTAGTCATCACTGTGCATGCAGACTTAAGCAAGGCTGCTCTGTAACCTCATGCGGGGCACATGGGGTCAGTGGTGATGTGGGTGCTGCAGTTTTACCTGCTTTGGAAGACAAACTCGCCGTAAGAGGGACGTACAGGAGCACGCTCACGTGCATTTTCCAGAGCTTGCCTGGCAGCAGCAAGAGCAGCTTCCTGTGGCAATCATTGAACCAGTAAGCCCAGTATGATGTGTCTCAGAGACACCCTCTAATCAGCTGCCTGAGATTGAATCCGCGAGCCCAGTCCAGTACAAGACTCAGATAATTAATGATGCAATACCTGCCAGCTGACATGGCAATTTGGGCATGTCAATTTCACATTGCTCACACAAGTACAACGGGTAAACAGACTTACAGCACGGTTAACCAGCTGAGATCCATCTGCTTTTGGCTCTCGGGTTGCTGTTCCTTTCCTGACACCAGTGGGGTCTTCAGACTGCAGCATTCATGCAGCACACCAAACTCAGCTATCATGACAAGTGAGGCTGGATACAAACGAGAAAGAAATTCCAGTGTCACCTCGAAGGCGATCACGTCTGACAGGTAAGACGGACGCTGTTCCTGATCCTGCTGTGCTGCTCGGGAAGTAAGGAGGATTCTCTTGGCAGTTCTGCGCGTTGGCCTTGGGGAAAATGTACACTTACTTCGAAGCAATGTCGGAGCGCGAGAGGAAGGTAACTGTACAGTTGTATGCCTGCACAAGCCCAGTGCAGTCAAGTACGCGCGTTCAAGACAGTGTGACGGGTTTGGCGAGCATTCAGGCAAGCCGCAAACTAAACAGCACTGTTGTTGATATTGACCTGTGCATGGAGTGCTGCATACTTGCAAGCACGACCGGCCTTTGTTTATGGTTCAGGCTTGATGAGTTCTAAACTTTCAGCACGATGCTGCCGACCAGGCTGCCGACTGCACTCGAACTGTTTCTTACATATGTCGCAGGACAAATCCAGAACTTGATGTGGGTCCTGCAGCTGCAGAGGTCCGCAATGTCTTGAAGAATGGCTTGACCAGGAGGAATCTGCTCGGAGATAGTCACGGTGACCGACAAAACTACGCATGGCGCGCCACAGAGCCGTTTGGGCTGACTGGGCTTTAACTTTCGATCAGGTCATGTATTCTCACGCTCGCCACATCTAGAACACGGCTGCGTGCTGTGTGACAGGCAACGATCTGCCTTTCCTCCACCATTGCTTTCCGCGCGCGTTTTACTTACAGCCACCAAGGTCAAAGCAATTTGAAGAATACTGTGACTGGATCAGCACCGTCGCAGTCTCACGCTTGCTCAGGATCTTCTTCCAGCTGCGCAATCGACATCGCGTACAAGTGCGTGTTGCAAGACTGAGAGATCAGGCAACATGCATTCCGGGACAAGTCGCACGTGGAGAGTCTTTCGTCTGTAGTACCCAATAAACAGCATGCTCAAACAGAGCACGAGCTTCAGCACCCTGACCTCTCCTTCCTTAGCTGATAAAGAGCCCGAGGAACAAGAGCTTGAGCTTCCTATGCTCGAGGCCAGGAAGCGCAACCCAAGCCTCTTCTCAGAAGATGACTTGCCATCTCCCAGCTCAATCAGCGCAGAACGCAGAAGAACAGAGCCAGTGAGATTGTCTCGCTTTGCCAACACATTCAAATGGCTTGAAGCGATGTACAGAGAAAATGGTGGCAATGTCACAATTTCGTACTCACCTGTCTGTGTCTGAGTCTTGAATAAGATGTATCTTTTGCAGTCAGAGGACACACGTGGCTTTTTTACCAAAGTCCTGCACTTCTGTATTGGCAACTGGGAGAAGGCACTGATTCTGGGCATACTGATCACCCTGATTGTACTTGTATCAGTCAAGGTAACTAATTTCACTCACTCACCGACCTTGCATTACTGCACAATGGAAATCCTGCTGTTGCTCCGCATTGCACTCATACTTCTGCAGTGCTCATACATTTATCTTTGCAACTTCTCAAGCTGAAAGACATTGTATTTTTGTCAGCTACTGCAACAATTGATCAGCACTTGCCATTGCTGCAGGGCTTTAGCATTTTTGGCACAATGCTGGGGTGGTTTGAGAAGCAGAATAACTGGAAAGGCTGGGCAGTCTTCCTGCCAGTGTACACTGTAAATGTTGCTTTGTTTTTGCCGGGTGTCATCTTCATCCTTGCAGCAGGCTTCATCTTTGGGTCAGTTCCTCTCGCATCATGCTTGTCACATTAGCACTGGATGACCAAGCTTGTTCAGCCTGCTTATCACAATAGTGTATTTTTATGTCTTTCTTTGAATAAGTTTGATTTGTATGTTGAGTTCTTGGCTATGTGTGTATGCACTCTTGTCCAGCCTGAGCAGCGCATCTTTGCCCTGCATGTTCAGCAATGGACTTCTCAAATGTGATAGACCAAGCCTTGTCAATCATGGTCTTTCTGTCTGCCTGTCACTAGCAGCTGCCTTTGCCATGAACATATGGAACAAGTTGTGCTTGATCATCAATATTGTGCATTTGTTGTGTGACCATATTGCTGTCTGATGCACTTTGATGTCATGAATCAGACAATGAAAAGCTGCTGCCTGGGAACAGGTTTTGGAAGGGGTTGCTGGCTGTGTGGATTGGGGGAGCACTTGGGCAACCCTTAGCATTTTTGCTGGCTAGGTCAGTATCACAACTATAAAGCTGGGCTGTACTGCTTTTATCAGCACACCGCTTGTGTCAATATGTGACATCCAGCTGTCTGCTTTGAAGTGACATTCAAGATGCATGTAGCCAACCTTCAGCTGTGCCTCAAGCGCTTGAAGCATGCCAGCAACTTGAGATCATACAGACTGCTGTTCTTCCTATGCATATGGCACAAATGTGTCACAAGCAGCATCCACGCTCACAAGCAGATATTGCCAAGTTACCCATTCCTGAAAACCACCAGCTGTTGACATACATGAATCATGTATAGCATGTCAGTTAGGGATGTTACAGTTGTTGAGGCCATCACTTGGGACCATGTGGCGTCGACAGGGTATCACGGCATCTAACTGTGACAGCATACATCAGCAGTACAGCCACCTTTTTCCATCAGGCTCCATTCTCAGTAGAAGCTTTTCTGCTTACAGACCAACTGTGTCACAGGTACTTGTTACGGGACGCCATGGCATCAATGCTGCGAGCTAAATGGAAGAAATGGGATATTCTGGATACAGCAATTGAGCGGGAGGGCTGGAAGCTGTTGCTGTTACTGCGCCTGTCCCCTATGGTCCCGTACAACCTGCTCAACATTGCTATGGCCACTACCAAGATGCACTTCCTGACATTCACGGTGGTGTCTGCATTTGGTGGGTCTCTCTGCCTCTGTACGCTTGCGCATCACCTCAAGTGGCTGTCCCACTAGACCTTAGTTGGTCAGCATCTGGCGACTGCTGTTGTGGCCTTATCATGGCCTTTCTGTGTCTAGCCAGTCCCAACAAATGTGTGAGAACCTCAAGTAGCTGTTTCACTAGACCTCAGTTGGTCAGCTTTTGGTGACTACTCTTGTGGCCTTATCATGGCCATTGTGTGCTTAGCCAGTCTTGATTAATGTGTGAGAACGTCAAGTGGCTGTTTCATTGGAACTTCAGCTGTTCAGCTTTTGGCAACTACTGTGGTGGTTTTATTGTGCCCTTTGTGTGCTTGGCTAGTACAGCCAATCTCCTGCAACCTATCTTGCTGTCTGTGTGGTTGTCTGAGACCATGTCTGCAGCCATGCAGTGCAGACGCACCTAGTGAATCATTCCTGTGACACATTAGCAACACGCTTCACTTAGCTGTTACAAATGCCTACATTGCCTTTGCCTTTCCTTTTTTGACTGCCAGGGCTTGCCTGCTGCAGGGATCATACCAGAGTGCTGCATTGTGTGCTACTTTGGCTCCCTGTCTGAAAACATTTCTCAGATAGCCAGCGGCAAGGCTGGGCCTTCAGGCAAGGTGACCTACATCCTGGTGGGGGTCACAGTCTTCTTCATGCTGGCAGCTGTCACATGGTCCACCTTTGTAGTCAGGTATGACCACGCATTAGTATATCTCTTCTGTGAAGTTTGCATGACTATGCATAAGTCATGTCTCTTCTGTAAAGTTTGCATGACTATGCATAAGCCATAGCTCTTCTGTGAAGTTTGTGTTGGGGAGGGTGAGATATACTGTAGTAAGCACTACAAATTTGTATACCACCTCAGCTGCTGCTATGTACACTGCTTCTAGGCAACAGGAGGAACGGTGGGGCGGGCTAAAGTTGAAATAAATCCCTTTTAGTCTCTGGACAGCCCGGTATAATACTTGGCTTCTCATTACATTGATGCCGAAAGGCGTAGTCTTTTCTTTTCTTTTCTACACTGCTTCTGCCTGCTGCGGAGTGCCACTCTTGCAATAGGCTGGCTAGCATCGTACACATTGCAGCTTGGTCGGTCGCTGCATGCTTCCCAAGACCCTCTATGCTGACTGTGGTCATGGATTCCCTTGCACTGTCACTCATTTTACATGTGCATGTTAACAGCTGGGATGTGTACAAGATGATATTTCCCGTGTATTGTTTAGGCAGCCCTGAAGGTACTGCTTCCCTGCTTGCATGAGTGATGCTACATCAGATTTCACAAGGTTCTTGATTCTTGGTTTACAAGCTGAATGCAGCTTCATGAAGACTTTTCAAGCTCCCCTTCACTCCATTTAACACCCCAAACTCCAGCCCTCCTCCTACTGTGTCGCCCCTTCGTTCAAGCCTTCACGTCCTTGATTTTGCCGCTGAGCTTATCTTTATTATTATTCCTCAGCCAACAGAGAGAGATGTGAATCATGCAGGCGGGCTATGGCAAGGGCAGAAGCCGACATGGCCTTGACACCAGCAGGGTCCCCCATCCCTGACCCCCCTTACATCACTGCCCCTGATGGTACACTGCACCCTGAAGATGAAGAAGATGAGGAGGCACAGATGCTGCAGGGACCTGTAAGCACCCCCTGCTGTCTGTCTGTCTGGCTGTCTGTCTGTACAATGTTAATTCCATGAGTTTCTGTGTGATGTGCCAGCATTGCATGCAGTGGCTAATTGCATGTGATGCATCCCTGTCAAACATGAAAGCTGTTGCCTTGATTTTTTGTCAATGATGAGTTCCTAGGAGGCTTGTGGGCACGCCTGATCAGAAGGATGAACCAGAGTCTGTGACACATTGAGCAAATTTGTGGTACTCATATCACTGATCCAACTTGACTGCATGGTGCAGGCTAGTCATCAGCCCAATGAGCCTCTGAAGCATCGAGTCAGGTCTGCAGGGGCGTTTCTAGATTCTCCCAGATCTGAGGAATCGCCCTGGAATCCACATGAGTCACCACGCCAACCATTACGTGATAAGGATGCTGCACTGTCATCGTATGTGTGACAGTTTGCTACCCCCAGATGGTTGGCAAGAGCCTGTATTCCTTGGGAAGGATATGGGTTGAGTTCGGCTTCTGTGTTTCATGGATGCTGTCATGACACCCTGCAGTTCTGGTTGCAAGGCTGTTGCAGTCTGTGTTGATCTTTGCGTACGTATGTACATTGCAACTTCCTATCAGATGTCCTCATCAGGTGTTCTAATCAGAGGTGCAGGCTTGGACAATGAAATCTTTGCAGTATCAGGCATAGCTGCACCTCTGTGCGCGTCGCACTGGTCGTTATGATCCCTTCATATCATAAGACCAGGGCTGATGTAACAGCACGCACTGAGCCCAAACAACCCATGGCGGTGCTAGTCTGTTCTGCACTCCACACGTTGAACTAATTTGCAGTGCAATATAGACTTCGCTGGTTGTCATGCTGAGGTACCTTTGTGGTACGCCCACAAAGGTACCACAGCATGACAAGGGTGATGAGGGTAGAACGAGGAGCAGACCAAAGTTGTACAACATGTCTTGAGCCCACTGAGCGTGCGTATCGAGCTATTAGGCAAAATCAATTTGCTGTTGACTGGGGGCACGCATGACAACGGTTCAGGCCTCGTATTTCAACATCCAGCATACACATTATATACATTGTTACATGACACCATACCAGACGAAATGTGACCAAACCCTAACAAAAACGGATCAGTACAAATGAAATAACAGCAGCACATTGCCTCAAGTAGGCTTGAGACAAAGCCTGTTTGCATGTATTGATCCTGAGGTGGCAACCCTGGACATAAGAAGACACAGATAGAGATCACATTTGCAGATGCAGATGTGCTTTCGGTCCCATAGCAAGAGCAAAGATGTCTGAACAGAATGGTGTCAAGTTACAGCACTCCCGCAATACTAAATGTTTCACAGTGTGCACACAGACCACAGCACGCTGCTGAAAAACCCGATGGAGGCCTCGTATAGGTACATGCAAACAAGCTGCAAAAACCCCAAATGCACTTCCCATCTGTGCTGTGAACTCTGGACTGCAACTACTGAAGTTGACAAACGCTTTGTCTGTCGCCCTGGGTGTTCCACTGACTCGCGTGGCTGTCTTGATGGTTGCTTTCCTCGCTAGCCATGTGCATTGAACCAGGACACAGCCTCTGAGAAAGCATCTGCTGCTTCTTTCTTTATTTTGGGGTCAGAGTCATCACCCCTGAGGGCCCACCCATGCTCACAGCCAGGGTAAAACTTGCCCTTTGTTGGGAAGGGCTTCTTGCTAATGATACCATCAATAGTAAGTCTCAGTTCCTCAGGAATCTGCCTGTCCTGCAACATGCACTACAGTCGTCTTGTCTGTTGATGGCCATGTATGTGACATTGAATGCTGATTGCAGAACACTATTCTGCTGTCTTGATGCAACAGTCGCATAAAACACAATTGAGGGAAAGTGGTAAAATGAACAATACATAGGCGGTCTGTGAAGCCAACATGTGCAGAGCAAGTGATGCAAAAGCATGAAAAGACACAAAGCTGTCACCCACAAATGCTTATGACCACAAGTGCGACGCTTGCCTGATCTGCAAACAAGAAGAGGATTGGTTTCTTCACATCTGTCACAATATCTTGTGTTACAAAGGAGCCATGGGCCACCACAGCAGCTGAGACTTTGTCTGTTCCAGCAAGTAATGTAGAATGCCTGCCACCCCAGCAGAAGCCAATGCAGCAAACAGACTTGGGCTTGTAAAGCAGGTGGAACTCTTCAAGCAGTATGTTCAGCTCCTTCATCTGGTGGTCAACATCGTGTTTAGCCTTCCAGGGCATGAAGTTGCTGAAGTCGGCGTCTTTCTTCCATGGATCGCCGTGGAAAATGTCAGGTACTGCCACCAAGAAGCCATGCCTTGCCAAGTGATCAGCGTACAACCTGCAGGTGCGGGACGGCTGTAGCCAGCCGGTCAAACGCAGCACATAGTGGCTATTAAAGCCTCAAGCCGGTTACTGAGCAAGCGCTTACTTGTTGTTGGGGATACCAAAGCCGAATGCATCCGGGAGGAGAAGCACCGCCGGCGTTCCTGCCGTTGATGGCCCGACGACATACGTCTCCAGATCTCCGATCTGCTTTGACACGCCTTGCAGCTCCCCTTCCTTGACTGTACCGACACAGCAAGGCTCGTTATGCTCAGCCATGTTCAACTTCACGGAACTTATTGAGCGGAAGGTATGCCAGGCTCGATGCGAAACCCGATGCTCCACTGTCATGATGACGTAAAATATGCACGCACGTGTACGGTTTGCCATTGTTTCACGGCCCGCAAGGAAGTGTCCGATGCGCTTTGCGATGAGCTGAGGCAGTTCAAGTAAGGTAAGAGGCGCAGGACTGCTTGCAGTGTCGGTGGCCCTAGGGGTCGGCTTCACAGTTCTACCGCTGATCACCAGATCAGACCAAACTGCCCTTTTTGATTTGTAAAGCTGCGTCAACCGAAGCCTTATAGCTCCAATTCTAGCAGCTTACCAACCAGCGTGTTGTTTGATGTGCCATACGCTGCGGATCAAGCTGCCTGCAGTCTAATAACTCCAATGATTTCAATATGAGCAGTGCAAGTAGATCGGGGCCAACTCGGGATAGAAAGCAAAAGAACAGCTTCTCTGCTTGTCGTGTCCGACACTGACTTTGGTGTGATACTATCAACTCCCTATGACCTCAACAAATTGCCACACAGGTTGTCATGATTTTGCTGTTCAGGCTCACTATGTGCACATGCAGATCTGCTTTTAGCACTGCCTCTTACTCCCTTGGTAGTCAGCTACACACCTAAATTGCAAGGCACTGACAACTCACAGCGTCCTCATATGCTGATCCTACTTGAAATTTGAGAACAACAGTTACAGTGGCATAAATAGGTCAGACTGCTGACCCTTGATCCATACACTCAATCTTTGGCACGTTTGTGTTGCTGTATCTTTATCAGTCATTGCGTCAAACAGAGCATAGAGTTCATACTCAGGACCAGCATACGCCAATGCTGTCATGCTGCCGTCAGAGCGCCAATGGACTTGCTGCTGCAAGGACTGCTGAGGCGGCAAACTGCCATAGGAGGCAGTTGCTGATGATCCTTTTCTGGAGCCGCTACTGCTGGGTCCAGCTTTCTGTGTCATTGCAGCATGGACGATGGCATACCTCTGCATGGCTGCCTGCAACATTGCCATTACTGAAGACACAAATGCCAGCCTTGGCCTGAGGCTGCAATTCGTGCAACTCATCTTGGAACTTGTGGCTGTGAACACAAAAGCGCAGCCTGCTTTTGCACAAAATTCCTCATCCGTGTAAACAGGTAGTGCCCCAACATTCAGCACAGGTCTTTCTTCAGGTTTAGTCACACACAGTCCTGAGTGGCTTCTGGTATGAGGAGGTGCAAATAAAATTTGTAATCAAGATTAGCTGCCATGCAATCACACTCTTGGCAGGAACATTGGCAGATGCTCACCAGCCGCAAATCGTGCCTGTCCAAAGGGGCGTCAAAGGCAGGCATGATGACTTGCCCACGCGTTGGGGACTTGTATAGGAAGTGGAGAAGCGGGGTCACCCCAACCTTGCCCCCGCCACACTGAGGGGGCAGATCTGCAATGCTCAACAAGCCCCCACCAGTCTCATGCTCTGTCACACTAACGATTGCCTGTACCCACAACCCGACCATTGGCATGTGATTGGCACAAGCAGTAAGCTCGTGCAAAGATAGAAATTTGAGACCGCAAGGCACTATTGTTCCTGTGTTCTGATATGATGATGGCAGCCCAAAGTTTCAGAACTATCTTGACTAATTTACCACTATCTAGCAAATTCCGTTCAGCGTTCCCTGCACCAGGAAAATAATGAAACTGCAAAGTCAAATGCAGAGGGTATTGCCCAGTGAGAAAATGTTGTGATTGGCCTTTGGCTGCATGCATGTACTTGGTGAGAGAGCACAACACATGTGACATCAAGCAGGCATGGCCTATGATGGCATTCTAGAAGCCCTGCAGCACCTCTGAGTACTTGCATTGACATTAAATCTGAGCAGCTTTGTGCGTCAGATGGGCGCTACTCAACAAAAAGCTATCACCCATGCAACAAGCCAGAATTGAGTCACATAAGTGCATGCAACAAACCAGGATTGAAAGTAGCATGAGTGCATGCAACAAGCCAGGATTGAGTAGCATGAGTCCATGAGAGGGTACCTGGAGCACGCCTGGTTGTTTGAGCTGGCGGTGGACCTGCTGGGCAGCATCAGCTAGCTTGAAGAAGGACTCAGGTTGAGAGGACAGCAGCACCAAGCAAACACCACCGGACTGTGAGTTGAGCAACGCATGGAGTCAGTGTTTATGAACTGTGAAGTGAGCAATGCACGGAATCAGTGTATATAAAAAGTGAAGTCAGCAATGCATGGAGTCAGCATGTATGAAGAGCTAGCCTACTGCAGGATCTGGCAGTGAACAGTGGGGCGTGAGTATATGAAGCATGGTTGCAAACGATTTTCTGAGCTCCAGGAGGCGCCTGTCATGGTGGTCGAGCGGTGTAGACCTCTTTCAGCACTGTCTGCAATCTGTTCCTGACATGCAAGTACAAACCCTCCTGTGCAGTGCATAATGTAAGCTGCAAGATCTCAGGCCAGAAGGCATCATGTTGTGCAAAACCCGCACACTGTCATTCATCAAGCTCTTACAATGCACATCAATGTTGCACGCCTGATGTACATCATGCAGTGATGATAGGTGTTCTCCTTACCACATGTAGATACTGCACATAGGCGTGCAGGAACGCTGCTGAATTGAAGTGGGGCAGGCACACTGGTGTGAAGGTCTGTGCTTGCTTAAATGACTCATTGGAGCGGACTAGATTTGCCAGCAGCAGCAGGTCATGTGGGTGCAGCACGTGGGCCCTGGACTGGGCCACGGCTACAATGGCCTTCTGGGTCAGCAGCACTCCAAACAATGCTCCTGCACTCTGCAGTGCATCAGTCATTATGTGAACGTGAGTCTTGCTGTGGCTGGCCTAGTTTGTGTTTATCATGCAAAGCTTTTTTCCAATGAGTCATCTGAATCTTTCTTGGGGACAAGAAATATCATGATAGTTAGAGCATGCTTGTGTGTGATAGGAGTCCAGATTCAGAAATGCCTTGGGACTCATACCAAGCTTTCTACCTTGGGAGCATGTTTGAGCACTTCTACCAGACTGGGCATGGGCACACAGATACTCAAGTGCAACCTCAATCTGAACCAGCAGAACTTAACACAAAGGTTCTGCACTGTGCAGTGCATCACTCATCATCATGACAGATGTTGTGGCTGCAGGTCTTTTGTCAGCCAAGCATGTCACCAGCATATATCATGACAGCCATTGAGAACAAGACGACATGGGTTCAGATAGCTTGCAGGATCTGCTACCTTGACTGCGCTTTGAAGGTAAATCAGAGCACAGTGCCGCAGGTTGCTTTTCAACGGCAGAGGCACCAAGCATGTCAGCATTGCAGAAGGGTCATGGTCAAAGGAGGCCACAAGGGCGGTCAGCACATGATTTGTGGCACCTACAGACATGCAACAATGTAGGAGTTTGATATGACTTGGCCAACTGCAGGAAATTCAGAAGACCAGGCACATAATTGGTGGCACCTGCATATCCACACTGTACTGTATGCAATACAGGAGATCAACATGACATGGCCCAACTGCAAGGAGATTTAAAGCTAAGCACCGGATTGGTGGCACCTGCAGACGCACACTATTCTGTACGCAATATGGGAGGTCGATATGACCCAGACTGGCTGCAGAGAAATTCAGGATCAAGCACACCCTGGCATCATGGTGCCAAAACAGCTTAACATTTGCTCATGCTGCCATATTAGCAGCAGAAATGCAAACAAGACAAAACTGAGAGGCAAACTGGAGAGCAAATTAATTGATTACACAGCATCAAGACTTGTGCATTGCCATGGGATGTTTGCATGATGTAGCATGGCGTAGCATGGCATGGAATAGCATAGCAACTGAGAGCATTGAGAAGCACGGCAGTCACTTCTTAGCCATGCACACAGAGGCACAATGCAGAGAAGACACTGCATGGATGACATACTTAATAATGCACAAGCAGATGCAGAGCCAATCAAACAACAACCTTGAGTAAAGACATACCTAACAGCTTGCGCGCATCATAGCTGGGATTCCTGGCGAACATCTTGTCAACACTGCTAGACAGAATGGACAGAATTTGGGCATGGACCAGCCCTAGCTGGCAAGTCAATGCTGCTTCGGGCTCCCCAGTAGCAGAGGCCATAACCAAAATGAAGGGTCCCCTCTCCAGGAATACTATGAGATGCGCTCCAGCCCTGTAATGCACAGGAGAAGCCAGTGGGATCTGTGAGTCTGTCTGTCTGTTTCAGTCAGTCTGGCTGTGAGTCTGTGTGTCTTGTCATGTCTGTGTGTCAAGTCTGTGGGTGTATGTATGAGCTGGACATGTCTGATTGTGAGCCTCAGCTCCCAGACAGCACATCAAAAGCCCATGATACTCCAGCAAGATAGGCCACGTTGCAGCTGCTCTGAAGGTTTTGCCTGCTCTGTTCCATGACACATTGACCTGGGGGCAGCAACAGTTCCTGTTTTTACAGCAATCACCCGAAAGTCGGCAAGGAACGCCAGTGCTCTGTGGATGCCTTGTGACACGTCTTGTGGATGGCTTTTGTAATGCCTTGTGGATGCTGAACAGAACACAGTCCTTGGTCCTGATAGAAGACTCTATTCAAGCGTCATATGGCATGTTTGTGACAACAAATCATTGAGAACATGATGGCTTGGGCAATTCATGCAGCCAGCATGTCAAACTGGCTTGACTCGCTTCCAACATCAAGGCCCGGCTTCTGGGCTTGTCAAACCCCACCCTGGGATGCATGCCAACCGCGGCGCTGATGTTTTGAATGCAAGAATGTTGTTCAGGTCCATGAGTGCAATGTGCCTGAGAAATTTCACCTGTGGTATTTCTCAGAAGCAGAGGATGTATTTTGGCCCATTCAACAAGATGACGGCTTCTGTACAGTACGTGATGTGTACAGCATGACAATAGCGCCAACTTGTCCAGATAGAATAGAGCCTCAGGACACAGATACTGACACATCATTTGTCCTCAAAACAGGCACAAGAGTAACCAGCAAGTTTTCAACAGCTGTGCAAGGTGCAAAGAACACGCTCAGAGCTTGCAGCAGATGTAGCAGATGTACCTGATAGACTGCATGGTGTCCCCTTTGTCATGCACAAAGGAGGTGAGCGCTTGGATGACAGCCATAAGGCCAGCAAGTGCATTCTCATCTCCATGCAGCGTCCATATCGGCTTGCCAGCATTGCTGAGGACAAAGACATGCTTTCTTTGCTGCCGCCATGACTGTGACGTGCCTCCTTGAGCATCTGCATGTATTGCATTACTTTTGAGTTATGCACCTTGCCACTCTAGACAGCAGCATTGCTGAAAAGCAAGGTACATCTTTTGCATGTTGTCGCACATGACATATATGACATTCCTTCTGCCCACAACATCTCTGCCCCCAACCCGTAAAATCCTTCTTCTTCTCCTTCTTCTTCTGAGCGTAATCATGCAGCATTCAGCTGTCAGTTACTCATAATGCGTGTGTGTACAGTCGTGAGTGATCTCAGGTGATCTCATGAGTGCAAGCCATGTAAAGCGAATTTTGCTAGGAGCCATATATGCAACAATGACATGACTGACCTGCCTGCACAGCAAGCCTGTGCTTCCTTGGGCTGCTCCCTAACTCAGTGTCATCCAATCTCTTGGTGCTTGCCTCTGCATCGGACCCTTGTCGCAGTGTTTGTGGACTGTCAGAGGAGCTGGGGCTGGTCCCAGGGACACCTTCTGTCCCCAGACCCATCTCTGCTGCCGCTTTGGGACTGGCAGAGGCTGCAAAGCTTGTCCCTGGTGTTGCTTCTGTCTGCATAGCTGATTCTGACCCATCTTGGGGACTGACAGATGCGCCAGGGCTTGCCGCTGGGACAGGTTGCGTCCCTGTGTCTGAATGTGACCCTTCTGGGGGTTTGCAGCTGCCTGCAGAGCCTGCCTCTGGAGATGAACAGCTCCCTGCTGCAGCTGTCTGGGCATTGGCAGAGTCCCCAAGGCTGGATGCTGCATCTCCTGCCCAGGCGTCAGAGTCTTGTCGGGGATGAGCAAGATACGTAAGAGCAGCTGTTGGGGACTGACTGTGTCTTGCGGCTTGCTCTGGGCCAGCACGGGGACTTCCTTGCTCTTTTGCATCTGTCTTTGGGGACTGATCAGTCCCACAAGCTGGTCGTGAGCCCAGTATGGGACTGCCACGGCCTGTTCTGTGAGGGTCTGACCCCATTTTGGCAGCCGCAAACTCTGCTGTGCTTGTGTCTGTAGCCTCCGTGCTGTCCTCACGCTTGCTTGAGTCCAGCTGTGCAATTGCAAGGCTTGTCTCTGTTGGCAGCTGAGGTGCAAGATCAGGATCCAAAGGCAGACTCAGGGGAAGCAAGGTTTGCTGATGGGCGACATTGGTGCCTGGTGTACTGTGTGCATTTCCCAGAGCATCATTGCCTAGGAACAGACCATTGTCCTGGGCTGACAGCACTGAAGTGGCGTCTGATGGACTGTGTGATGCACTGGGAGTGCTCTGCAAGTCAGCAGGGTATTCAGTGTCATCAACAGCAATGCTATTCTGTGGTGAAGCTGATGGTGGAGAGGTTCTGATGCCGCTGAGCTCTGGCGGGGGGTCAAGAACAGCTGAATGCGCTACAGTTGAGCCCTGCGCAATTGTTATTGTTATGTTCTAATGCATAAGCAGCAGGTAGAAGTCACTCACTTAGAGCAAGGCAACACTGAAGCAGTTCTAAGCTGCTTGTAAGACAGGCGTTTACCTCTTTGTCAGCAGAGATGCTGGGTGCTTGCTCCCTGAGGTTTCCATGCAGATCTGATGCAGCATTGGCACCAGCTGATGGCACTGGTCTCTGATCAGATGCTACAGCAGTGCTTTGCTCAAGTAGGTGTGGAGCGTCTGATACTGATGAGTCCTCTGGGCCCGCATGGTCCTCTTGAACACCAGGCTGATGTGCGCTTGCTACTCTGGCACCAGAGGGACTAAGGCTGGACGTTCTTTGGATGTCTCCATTGGTGTCTTGCTGTTTCATAGTGTTGACAGGGGAGCTGGTGACAGGGGAGCTGGCTGCTGGACTCCTTGGTAGACAGGCTATGTTGCTGAAGCTGCAAGTTGGTGACAGGCTTAGCAAGGCGCCTGCTGTGCAGCGGTGAGGATTTCCGCGTGGAGCAAATGAGTATGAAATCTTGAAAGGCGTGATGCACGTGGATGCCAGCAATGTACCTGCGCGGTGAGAGACTCTAGACTACTGGCACCAGGTTTAGGTGAAACCGACTTTGCCTCTTGACCCACTGCGTCACAGTGTGAAGCGCTGAGAAAGATTAGAGCATGCCTTCACGAGACCTCGTTGAACTTAAGCGGCTCCTGGATATCTTAAAAACACGTTTTGGTCGCAAAAGAGTGGCAGATGCAGTTGATCACTCATGATTACGGGCTGCGCTGCTTGGCAGAAACAGAGAGCCGCTGTATACGGGTATGTGGCAGTTCAAGTACGCCATGTCAGCTCAGACCCGAACGTCTCGAGATGGCGCATTGGTAGCCTGCAGGTCCAAGGTGTGAGTGAGACGCACACACGCACATACCAGGCTTGTTACCTATGTATACTGCGTTTGCGTTTGTTGACGGTTCTGTAAGCAGGGCACGACAGGGCCTCTGGATTTCGCGGGGCCGCCCCCATCGGACGGAAAATTTTGTGGGGGCTACGCCCCCCACAAACATTTTGAATTCGTGTTTTGCGGGGGTTTCCCGCATGCTGTGCATGCGTTGATGGGGGTTGGTTCAACACTCGCAATGGCTTGACTGAGCGTGCTGAAACGATGTTGTTGAAGCTGCAATGTTACTGGCTCAATCTCTAGTGCGTCGTCATCCTCACTCTCAAATTAAGTA
>JAABUS010001483.1_pt1 | contig 50724 bp, 49 predicted proteins | sample 5560161 | NCBI WGS metagenome assembly JAABUS01 (sample SAMN10711885, study PRJNA513376) | rock metagenome | isolation source: Antarctica rocks | place: Antarctica: Victoria Land, Trio Nunatak nord | collected 2016-01-04 | reverse complement strand
CAAGCAAACGAGCGACATTCATGCGGACATGAATTTTCGAAGGGGGGGGTAATGTTACGAGCGTACCAAGGCTGAATAGGGCTAGCCAGTGCCTCTAGCCCAGATCTGGCCCAGATCTGGCTCAGCCCCTATTTCCTTTCCCCAACACCTCTTTGTTCAACACCACCTTCCTTCCTACATCACATTCTACCCGTGTCACAAACACATCCCCTTCGGGCTTAGCGCAGCCTCTGAATATTACTTAAATAGAAGCTCTTGTACTCACCTTCTTCTGTATTCTTAATATTCAGTTATAGCTACCTCTAAAGATCAAGCACTATTCAACCCTGACTTCCGCTGGTTGACTCACCTAGGCACGGTCCTGACAGAAAGTCATTAAAAATGTTTTCAAAATAAAATCATGTTTCATTAAAATGTTTATGAACTCAGATCTTTAATATGCTGAAGATGAGTTTTATAAAATTGTAATTCAATGAGTAGAAAGACAAATATTACATTTGACATTCATATCAATGATAAATCATCAATTCAATGAGACAAATAACTTATTTGATATTCATGTGAAATGATGAGTTTTTCAATTCAACTATTGCAATGAACATTTGCATTATTCATGATGATCACACTTCTTGAAGTTGAAAAGAAACTGCATAAAAATAGCAGTTCATTTGCTAATCATTGAAAGAAAGTCTTATCATTGAATCAAATTTTATGAATATTGATGCAGAATAAATATTCATCTTTCATATAAATTGAAAGAACACTTCAGCAATGCTTTCTCATTTTAAAGACTTGATAGCAAGTTGATTAATCAACAGAAGCATAAACTTGATGACATCAATTTGTGATTTCATTGAATAAAAACTCATTCATGAACATGAGCTGTTCAATTATCAAATGAAGCATGTTTGCTATTCAATTTAAACGAAGCTTATTGTTTTGTTTGACTTCTACACATTGTTCTTTTTTAATACTTCAATCTCTTTTCTTCAAAATTCTTGATATCATGAATTGATGTACATTAATGTTTCACTTCTTTCATATGTATCAGATCATCTCTTTCTGTATGACTTACGACTGATCTTCAAGATAGACTATGAGATCATTTTCAGTGATATCTTTCAAGAAGCATCTTTGAATCGAAATTGAGATCTAAAAGATGAGTTATACATAAAGAGATTCTCTTGAACATTATATACAGTGACAGAACAACAATGAATCTCTTCAGCGATTGTCGAAGAAGTTCAATGAAGTAGCAGAAGACGTAGTATTTTGAAGCGAAGACTTGCAGAAAGTGGTCTCGGCATAGCTGAAAGAACGTCAGGAACGTCAACAAACAAAAAGATCTGAATAGCTTCAATTTTGGGCAATTGGGGGGCGATGGGATTGAATTTCGAATTCCTCATATAAACGGATCACCGTGAGGCAGAGCGAAAATGAATGCCAAGGATTCTAAACCTTTCTGCATACGCTAAAATACTGTGGGACTGGGATCTGCTTCGATAGGGCTGAAATTAACTGGCCAACCTTTTGGGTTCCTATCCGAGGAACCATTCCGATGCAAGCGACCTCACGTTAGACCATACTTCCATACTGTACGCGACTATCAAAGCATATGTGTACCTGCTATTAAGGGTCGACATAATGATATATAATTCAAACAATCGGTCGCATACCCCATCCGGCTGCAATCACTCCCCCCTTCTATCGCTGCTCTTGTATCAAGTGCGGGTCGGCGTACTTGCAGAACAACCCAAACCTCTTCTCTCATCCTGTGTTCACGCTCGCGCCCGTGCTAAGGTACTCCCATTGGTACTCGGAGTATCTTGGTCAAGAAGCTTCGAACAGTTCCTTCTCTATCTGATTTAATTTTATCTCTATTAACTTTTCGCTACCAACAGTGCCATGGCTGGATTAAAGCACTCCAGCCCTGATAGAGATCTCCCTTTTCTGACCGTAAAGGTCATTCTCGTAACTGGAGGTTTGTTCTAGATCTCCCCAATCCTCGTTCCAGTCAGCTGATTGCCTTTAGCTACCGCGGGTCTTGGAATTGTTCCGTAAAGGTCCTCGTGAAACACAGCCCAGCTCGTATTTCCTTTAGTGGACGAAATGCGAAGCGCGCTGAGGCGGTCATTGAAGAGACCAAAAAGGTAACTCCTGACGCGGCTATTACCTTCATCCAATGCGACCTTGCACCTCTCGAGTCTGTCAAAGCGAGCATCTAGAAGTTCAGGCACGATCGTCTCGACGTCCTCATACGTAGTGCAGGTATAATTGCACAACCTCTTGGACTCAGCAAAGATGGATATGAAGTCCAAAATGCTACCAACCACCTGGGCCACGCCACGCTGATCAAACAGCTCTTACCTATCATGCTAAAGACAGCAGAGCCACCCGAGGCTGATGTACGCATCATCTTTGTCTCGTCTGTGGGCTGGCGCTTCCGTCCAAGCGGTGGAATCCAATTCTTGGGGCACAAAATTATGCAGGATTTTGGTATTCTAGGCCCCTGGCGACGCTATGGACAAAGTCAATTGGCCAACAATGTGTACGCAACGGAATCAGCACATCGATACCCAAACATTACGACAGTATCAGTCCATCCGGGTATCGTCAAAACGGACCCAGTCGGAAGTCTCGGACTCGTTGACAAAGCTTTCGTATACGCAGGAAATTTTGGGACCGTAACCGCCCCGCAAGAAGACGTGCTAAACCAATTATGGGCAGCTACGAGATCAAAGAAGGGGACTATCGAGAATGGTGCCTTTTACATGCCAGTAGGGATTCAAGCTAGAAAGCACCGCGAAGGATCACGAACTGGCGACGGAGCTGTGGGAATGGACGGAAGAGAGCGCTGGGAGGGCATTGAACGTAATGATAAAGACGTGAAAACATCATACGAGCATATCAGATGTCGTCCTGCGGCGAAACGTCGAAGTCAAGGAAGAATACTGTACTCCCGGACTTCTATTACTCGTAGCAGATGGCCGATTCCAACAAAGAATTATCCAATCGACAACCTCCACCAGTTCGACTTTTAATATGAATGAATAAACAAGATCGATAAATCCTGAGTACCTACTTAATCTGCAACGACTATACGTGTTTTTCAAGTGACGATTTGGTTAGTGCTTCAAACCAGATTCTTCCACCTAAGCGAAGGATGAGCTTAGGATGGGGCACGGATAACTCCATTGACATCTACTTCCTTCCCCGCATTTCGGTAACCACCGAAGCACCCGACATCATAGCCTTTGGTGCTGTACTGTACTCGGAAAGCGTCTCCTTCGACTGTTACTGTAGGTACTTTAGTACGACTCTACGTACCTTGATAGCTGCAGGCAGTCTCCTAGGCGGTTCCAGCAATTCGACTCCATCTCGTGATCTCCGAGGCTTTATCGATTGCCCCACCTCTCCAGTCTTCCCCCGCCAACCTTGGTCTCACTCGAAGAAATCAGCAGCATTGGCGCCTTTCACTTCCCACAGATCACCTACACTCGACACTCCCTCTCCAAAGTCGTTGTCCTACCCCTCCTCGGACTTCAAGATCTCGACCAAATTGTCCCACCGATCCCGCTTCTCCGCTACACACCTCATCTCTTTCACTGTCCTTCTCGTTGTCCTAGCGGTTCAACTCCTCAAGCCTTCGCCTTCGATACACGGTTGGCACAGCAGGTCTAGAGGCCCACAGCAAAGCCCCCCTGCTTTCTGCGAGAACTCCGACATCTTCTCCCAACCCCCACCGATCTCTCGGCCGCATAAGATGTCTCTAATAGAAGAGGCTAAGAAGGTGGCTGTAGAGTTCGAGTATCCTGGAGCAGAGGTCAATAAGGGAGTCAAAGAGTTCATTAGGCAAATGGGTAAGTACTACCCGTTGGCTTCTAGCTCCAACAACATGTCTTAATTTCAATTGCTGTCCAGATGAGGGTCTGCAAAAATCTGGCACATCTATGAGCCAGATACCAACATATGTCACATCAGTACCCAATGGCACTGAAAAGGTATGTGTCTAGCAACATCCAATGTAGCCATATTACTTATCGTCATAGTAGGGCCTCTACCTAGCAGTCGACCTGGGGGGTACGAATTTTAGGGTCTGCTCTATACGATTGAATGGCGACACAACGTTCTCCCTTACTCAGTCGAAAGTCGCCATCCCTCGGGAATTGATGGTTGCCAAGACCTCCAAAGAGCTCTTTTCCTTCTTGGCTAAGCAAATCGAGATATTCCTCAAAACTCACCACAATGACCACTTTGAAGAACATGTCCGAAGGAGGAAAACGATGAGCGAGCCTTCAGGCTACAGAGATGAGAAATTTTTCAGGCTAGGGTTTACATTCAGCTTTCCTGTTCAACAAATTGGGATAAATAGAGGGACCCTCATCCGCTGGACGAAAGGCTTTGACATAGATGAAGCTATAGGACAAGACGTTTGTGAACTTCTCCAGAAAGAGATTGACGCACTCCACCTTCCTGTCACAGTCGCAGCTTTAGTGAACGACACAGTCGGTACTCTGATGGCCCGTTCATACACTTCTCCCGGCAAAACGGGGACACTCCTCGGCGCCATCTTTGGCACCGGTACCAATGGCGCCTACGTGGAGAAGCTCTCCAAAATCACCAAAATGCCGACCGACACTACCTACGACACTTCAACGGGCGACATGATTGTAAATACAGAATGGGGATCATTCGACAACCAGATGAACGTACTCCCTGATACTCCTTACGATAAAGACCTTGACAAAGAAAGCGTAAACCCAGGCATTCAAATGTTCGAGAAACGTGTGTCAGGAATGTTCCTTGGTGAAGTTCTTCGCCGTGCCATCTTGCACTTGACACAACAAAAGCATGTGCAGCTCTTCAAAGACGAGAATTCAGCTACAAATGACATTCACAGCACCACCACAATCGCAGAAGACTCTTCCCTCTACAAGCAATGGGGTATCGACACCTCCTTTCTTAGCATCGCGCAGCACGACCACTCCCCTGGCTTCAAAATCACCCGCCAAGCCCTCGACCGGGACCTCGGCGTCAGCGCCGCGTCCGCTGAAGACGCGGAAGCTGTCAAGATCCTCGTCGCCGCCATCGGAAAACGCTCCGCTCGTCTCTCCGCCGTTGCCATCGGCGCGGTTGTGCTCAACAGCGAGGACTTATCGAAAACAGACGACGTCGTGGACATAGGCGTTGACGGCAGTCTAGTGGAGTATTATCCTGGGTTTGAGGACTATATGAGGGAGGCATTTAGGGAGATTGAAGGGATTGGACGGAAGGGCGAAGAGAGGATCAGGATTGGGATCGCGAAGGATGGAAGTGGGGTGGGTGCGGCGCTGATTGCGCTTGTGGCCGGAAGGGAAGGAGCGGTTGCGCCGACAAAGAAATGATGGAGCGACGGATGAACCGGTACATACTGCGACCTTGGGCGGCGCTCGTCTTGGAGTATTCAGTTGTACATCTTAGGAAACACTCTGTATAAGAAAATGATCCGTCATCGCCCCAGGAGCAGCTACTGCAAAGCGATCAGCGTTAGGGAAGCCAGGACTACCAGCCGAATAGTTCCGGTCTGTACAGCAATTTCATGCAATTTTGTTTCGAGTTTCTGCCTTGGTTGTTCTGGGTGTCATCGATTACGCAATTTTGCCAATTCCCTAACGACTTTTCAACTTTTACACCTCCCATTCCACGCAAACAGAGCGCAAAAAGAGTCCCGCCCACCACACAAGAAATCAACACAGCGCCGGCGAACACCAACCCCAAATGCACTTCCTCCACCAACAGCACCGAACTAGCCCCCCCCCCCCCCCCACCCCCAACCCCCACCCCCCCACCACCCCCACCACCCCCCCCCCCCCCCCCCCCCCCCCCCCGGTGCACCGGGTGTTCCGGCACTAAGAGGTCGGATGCCGAGTGTGTCGCCTGCGCTGGTGTCGCTGGAGATGGAGATGGAGATGGGGGACGGGATCTTTGGGGAGGAGGGGGGGTTTTGGAGGGGGGTGTGGGCTAGCACGAGGAGGAGGAGGATGGCGAGGGGGGAGGGAGGAGGAGAAGGAAGGAGTTGAGCGAAAGGTGAGGCAGCATGCGAATGACCTTGGGCAGGGTATTGGGGGTGGCGGTGGGTCCTGAGAGCATGGAGGCGGGGAGTGGGGGGTGGTGAGTTTGATGGCTTTGGGTGAAGTAATTGGGGCAGGGGGGTGCTAATGTGAGATGTGGTGTGAGGTTTTAATGGTATGGTGGGCAAAGCTACCGGGGGGTGAAGAGATGCGTTTTGGTAAAGATGTGTTGATGGGTTTCGGACTTTGAGTTCCGTGGGTGCGAGTGTGGTGAGGTGATCTCCATCTCTCCCACATCGCTGTATACTAACTCGCGGCCCCTTATTCCAGGCATCGTAGCCAACGCTGTGAAATTCTGCAGCGCAAGCAGGGATAGCACCTCCTGGTGCAAATACGACGGACAGGGCGATTGCGACGGTTTACGAGGACGGGAACTTGAAAGGCCTGTCTTCATCGGGTATAGTTGGGTTTGAGTAGCTCAAGATCTCCTGGTACTGGCTTTCGAACTCGTCGCTAGTCCTTGTTGCTTTGAACTTGTCGTTGTACTATGTGACGCCAAGAGCATCTTCTTTGGCAGCTCTGGCAATCCAACACCTTTGATGGATAGTCCAGGTGTCAATGGAAGCTCTCCAACCAAACTTTTTCTGGATTAATTGCCTGATCGCCTCAGCCGATTGATGAAACCCAAAGCGGGCTTCAAACTGCCTTGCAATGTTATCGAAATTCACTTCCCCGTCAGGGGCCGCGTCTATAACCCACTCGCATTGTTCTGTGCTCCGTTTGAGTGAGTTAGGCGAGGCGCGTCTCTCCTGGCTTCCATTGCACTCCTAAGAGGCTGATCTGGATTAGAAGATTTTTTGATTCTTTTCGTCTGCGGTTCCTGCAATACTGGGTCCTTGACTTCTGCGTGTCATTTTCGTGTTTCAGGTGCCACTTCGCTTGGTGCCGCAGACGTTGAAGTTCCTTCAGCGGCTATTGGCGACTTCAACTGTCGTTCAAGATTGAAAAGTTCAAGCTGCTGGGCACGGAGCTTGGATGAGGACAAGTGAAGCAACAACCCCTTGTCTCGCCCACGGAAGTAGATACCATTCATATCGAAGATGAAGCATTCATCCTCATCCCTGAGCTGAGGCGTACGCCACACATTCCATGACCAATATGAATGCCCAGGTCGGAATAGCATGCCCTTGCCGGAAGGGTTGAAGATTTCAGGCGGTACAAGGTATCCACGCCACTGGAACTTGTCGTCTTCCACGTAGTCATGGATGTTGAGCCTACTTTGATCCGGAAGCCGCCACGGAGATCTTTGGTGGGTGAACCACGACGGGGGTCCAGCCTGTGATAGAATGGATCGGCGGCAAAGCAGAGGGGTTTTGGTACTCGAGGCAGCTGCATGAGTATCTAGCGTGGTGCTGCTTGACTGTGTCGACGATCCCGACGATCATGTTAATGACGGAGTTATTTCTCGGTCTGGATCACTTGAAGCGATCTTCTTCCAAGCCCTAGTAATCTTCACGTCTCGCTGACTTTTTGTACATCGCGTTCTAGACTCTCCCGGCGAGCATCCTCATGCAATATCAAATTATCTGCAGGCGTTTTGGATCGTATCCCACCCCCCTTCTCCATATCCCCAATTCCACTCCCCCTCCCCCTCTCTCCCCTTACCGCCAAATAATCCCCAACTCCAACCCTCCTCCTCACAACCCTCGCGGCCCCAGGCCTCAACCGCCGATAATACCCCTCCACGACCTCCTTCTCAACCACAAACCCTCTCCTCAGATACCACTCTAGCGCCTCCTCGTTGGCCTCCCACACATGCGCGTAGATCTCCGTGACATGTTTGTGGTGCTGTATGATGGTAGCAATAATGGTGTTAAGGAGGTGCGTTGCAATGCCCAGACCACGGTATGGTGAGAGCACGCCGAGGGTTTGAATGTAGAGATGTTGTTCGGTTTCGTTAGGTGACGGGACGGGTTCGAGGCGGCATTGGATGCCGGCGACGACTATGGGTGATGGGGGTTCTGGTGTGGTTTTGGGGGGACTTGAAGAATCGGCAGTTGAGGGTTGAGGCGATGATGAGCGTTTCCGCTTCCCGGGACGCGGCTTTTCACGCCATAAGGCTACGTGGGAGAGAGATGAGGATGTTGGGTCGGAGATTGATTCTTTGTAGAATTTGTCGGAGTAGCGGATGGGTAGGAGGAGGGTGGTTACGCGGCGGAAGGAGGGGAGAGTTGCTGGGGTGGTGGGTTTGATAGTGATATTCGGGGATAGAGGATTTCTTGAAAGCTCGGTAGAGTCCTCATCATATGCAGTTTGGTCGGGTTGAGCTTTGATAGGAGAGGGATTTAAGGCGTAATCGGAAAATGATGAGTGACTTCTAGGAGGTTTGGGAAATGGAGAGGTCGGTGCAGCTTTGGTGAGAAGAGAGAGATCCATAGTATGTAGCACTGTGGGCGCTTAGTATGGATCTCTCGGATTGCACTCTTAAGCTTTTCGACGGAGGTAGCGTGGCAAGGCGGGCATTGAACATTTTAATCTTATCTTATCGTGAGAAGATCTACGAGCACAGTTTTAATGCGGGAACCTATCATTGGTGACCGTGTAATCTAATCTAATCTGTTGTTTGATGAACTGATCATACTTACAGATGGAACATAGTAGGATCTTTGAAATATGTACGTCCGCCTCTCGTATATCGATAACAGATACATCAAAGGAGTTTGTCCGAGTGATCTCAATCCTAAAAAGTAGAGTTATTATAATACGACTTTCAACGATAGAGAAGTTGCGATGCTGACAATAGATCCAACGTTGAGTGTTGCTCAGGTCCCACAACAGCAAGCAGGTCAACAGCCAGCAGCAGAACAATCAATAGCTAGCATTATATGTACAACACTAACCAATAGCAGCTTCAGTTGCCAGCAAGACAATGTCAATAGCCCACTATATGTATATATGAATAACACGCGATACATGCACTGATAGCTAACAACAATAATATCAACGGGCCATGCTATTGTCTTGCATGGATCTAATACTGTCCTCAATGGCGTACTATATAGCCATATAAACACTTCCTCTCTTCTTAAGTTCTCCATTGCTCCCTGCGACTATTTCATATTCCCATCGTTCATAGCAAGAAGTTTCCTTTCGCCAAACATTTCGTATCCACATATGTTCTCCTCTCTTCCGTTATAAAGAAAGGCTTTCCTTTTAAGAACAAAATGGACAACAAGGAGACCTCGACTACCGGGCTGGCCCCGCAGAAAGCTGACAGTGCGTCGAGGGAAAAGACGATGACTGCGATAGTGGGTATTCCAAGACACTCCATGGCTGTGCCTTGTCGCTATACTGACATAGAACTTAGGCGACGGAGATCTTCGAAGACCTTTTGTTTAACATAATTAGCGACGTCGTCATGGCAGCACACAAGGAGGAGAAGATGGCGCGTATGGAGACTGCAGAGATCTTGGCTTTTAAAGCTAGCAAAGAGCAGCTGAACGACGACAAGAAGAATAATGACGAGTCTGACGAGATGCCACCGCCCACAACAACGGACTCGGAGAGTGGAAAGCTATTAGTTAAAGGGAATCCCCTTAAAACCATTAAAGAAAACCTCTGCCCTCGCTGCCATCTCCCCTCTCGGGACCCTTTGGTCAACGATGAAACCCAAGAAAAACGATACTGCGTGAAATCGACGTACACCTCTTTACCAGGCCACGACATATACGGTCGATCTCTCACCAAAGCTCCATCTAAAAATACTCGAAAGGCATCTAAGGCCAGCCTCACTGATACTCAGCAACCGAAAGCAATGTCTCTCCCACCAGTACCCAACTCCGAATGCCCCAATTGCTCACAAAAGCTTACGGTGAGCCAAATGGCGAGGCATCTAGACAGATGCATGAGGTCCTCAAATCGGCAGGGAGGTCAGAGCGCAAGAACGAGGGGTGGAGACAAGCCGAAAAGTCCTGCAGCGACGACCACCAGCCCGGTGAAAGCCAGCAAGAGGGTGCCTAGTAGCTCCAAGAAGGCCGCTCCAAAGAAGACAGCGGCCGCGGATACGAAATCAATTAAGAACGCGGCCAGTGCAGGCAAGGGCCTTAAGGGAGGGGCACCTGAGGGCACGAAGAGGAAGGAGATGGAGGAGGACCAGGACGACGAAGAGTATGAAGAGCCTGGACCTCGGGCGAAGAGAAGTAGGAAGCTGGTGCAAAAGAAGGATCTCGGCTGACATAAGACGGCGTGCGTCATCACTTCATATGAGAGCAAGTAGCGGGAGGATCTATCGAAATAATCTAGATCCGCTCTCAAGGGAATGTTACAAATGTACTCACCGGGTCTCTACCCCGGCCAGAACTCGGACTTCGTTTGGCCAAAATGGCTATGGGGAGTCTTGAGCATAGGAAAGAGTAATGATACCTTGGATTTGGGGAGTGTTGTTTGCAGAATCCGCAGGTCTCCATATATAGGCTTCATGCTTATGCATGGAAGGTTTGATCAGCGTCTGAAGTTTTCTATCAGTACTCTTCGTTACTAGGCTAGATAAGTACTCGGAAATACACCTCTCCCGTATTGATCAACAAATTCACGGGAGACTGGTTTTGACAGGTTATGAGCCCGGTTGTTTCGAATGAGATATAGGCCCAAGATTCGGCCTTTGATTTAACGGTGTCGATAGATCAATCCGCACAAACGGAGGGATCGTGACCCTCGTTCACTACAAACTTCACAATCTCATTCTCATCACTTATATTAGTTCCATGCCGATACTTTCACCAACACATCTAATAACCATACTATATATTTCTTACCTTGACAAACAATTCTGATTTCTTCCAACTACCATCATCAAGTATCACCACGCGATTCCTCCATCAATCAGATCCAGAACGGCTCGCATAACCCATACGAACAAAACCAATATTGCTCTTCGTAGGTAGATCGCTAGAGTGTTTGATATCCAGTTTATATCTTCGCAAACCGGATCAAGCTCAGCCTAGTCTTAGGACACACTGCTACAGATCCCTTAGAGCACCATAATGTGGGTAGAGAAACGCCAAGAGAACCGTCCATGTCCTCATTTCTTAGGCTTGCCTCGGGAGCTGCGAGATCACATTTACCGCGAGCTTCTCCTGGAGGATTTAGTGTGGGACGAACCGCAAGACAGATATAACCTCCAGCCTGCCATCCTGCGCGTCAACAAGCAGGTCAATGAGGAGGCTTCTCGTATATTGTATGACGAGAATTGCTGGGTCTTGTTCAAGATAGACTGCAACAAGGACTTTGTCGGCATATTGAAGAAGGACCACTGCCGTTCAGTGTCGTCAAACTCTCTCGAGGTGTTCCCGCAACAGGCTTTTTTAAAAGTCGAAGTGAGAGAATTGTGGTTCGTCCGGGAGCCGGTAAATTATTTCTTGACAACGGTTGAAGGTTTGCGAGGGACTTGCAAGAACTTCACATCCGCCTTATCGTTTCATCCGCTCGACATAAAGCTATATTTCAACCTTTCAAGGAAACGACGAGAAATGCTGCTGGATTCTGCTTTAGATGCGTTCCATGAAGCACGTGGGATCCACCACGCAGCTGTATTCGGCACCGAACCAGTCTCAAAAGGAAACGAGCTTGCAGGATTTATGATGACCAGAATCAAGAATCTTGACGAGCTTTCCATTAGAGCCAATGTGTATGAAACTCGTGGTAAGCAGATGCTTGAGGCGAATAATATTCGTGAAGCTTTGCACGAGTATATCTTGGGGCGCAGATACGCAGAATGGGTAGGGCATTATTTTGAGCTAATCCTCGAAGATGAAATCATTCAATTCGTTGGTGGAAGTTCATGGTCTCCGTTCATGCAAGCATCGGAATTTAGCTATGCTACTATCTTATGTCTGATAAAGTCTGGTCGAACAGCAGAGGCTATCATGACGCTCGAAGGTCACAGCCATTCGGATTCCAGGAAATCGAAGAAACATTTCCTACGAGGTATTGCCTTCATATGTGACGGGATCAGAATCGAGGCTATCTATGAATTCATCTTGGCTTTGCGATGGGGCGGTCGAGCCGGAGGTACGAAAGTCGAGATCGACGCCCTGGAAGCACATTTAGAAGAAGACCCAAACCCCCAAATGAACATCATATTCTATTACAGGGGTATTCAGGAAATCTTCCAGCGCCAGTCTTCCATCGTGGCTGGTCAGCAGGGTTCTGCCAAAATAGGAGGGATCAACTTCTTGACCCTCTTCGTCAGTCACGCATGGCATGAGCTTCGAGAGGCCGAGGCCGTAAGCGTGTCATAAGTCCTCGCTGCTCAACATGCCTCGCTATTTGAGGGCTCAACGCTCAAACCTGTATTTTGGCCAACGATCTTGACCCTTCGGTTCCTGACCCGTCTTCGTTGTCGGTATCTGGAAACGTGTGGCTGACACTCGATGACCAGATGGCAATGTTATGGTTTCCATGGTATCAAGGCCTGGAACAGCGGGCATGTTGTGCAGGTCCCAAGACGCCATATCTTGTTTTTGTGAATGAAATTTAATGGTATAAGATGGTACACCCTTTCTTAGTTCTACGAGTATACGAAGGTATCAAATCTTCATATAATTTCTAAAATAAGTCAGCTCTGAGGTGTTCGATGTTAGAAAATGTGATATTACTTAATTACTTCCCTTCGCTACGCTATACCGCTTGATTAACCACACAAGCAAACGCGAGCATTTTGTGTGCAGGTGAGAGCGCATCCGACTTCGCATGGTTGCGTCGCCGTTTCGCGAGATCTTTTCACATTTTCCTCTTAGCACCTGAAAAGCATAATCGACTTGACGGTATTGATCCGTAACTCCCAGAGCTATGTAAGCATGGCTATTAATATCTTCTCCAGACTCATCGCCTCGTCCGCGCAAAATTCGATATCATTCTCCCTCCCCATCTCGTGAATGCGTAGAAGCAAAGGCCGCGATTTAGAATCATGAAAGCGCTCCATATCTGTCTTCCACGACCCATCTTCGAGGAAGAATTTGCCCCTCGCTTGCCACGACTCCCACCACTACTAAGGTAGGAGACCCAGAGAACTGACCATCTCCGCGATGATATCATCTTTGTCAGGCATGAAACCCTCGAAGAGTGGTCGCTCGCCAAGAATCACGTAAAGGGTGCAACCCAGAGACCACACCTCGGCTGACTTTCCGATTAAGTCCTTTGCAAAGGTAGTTTCGGGAGGTAGGAATAAGACAGGAGTCTGGATCTCCTCTCGGGTTTCAGTATCGCTAAGCCAAGCCTCGCCAAAGTCAGATATCATGATGCGCGGATCGCTAATCTCGTCGCTAGGGGTTACTAATTGGGTAGGCATCACGGAATAGGAGGGGACCTTAGGGCCAGTGGGAATACCGTCCGTTCTTTCTATAATGGTTTTTGGAGGTTCCCCGAAGCCTTGATAGATCTCGCCGATGGATAAGGAGTCTATGGGCGGCAAGCGGGAAAGTATGTTCCTGACATGTAGATCTCATCGATACCTTAGCGTAAGCTTTGGCAGAATCTATTGGCGTCACTCACCACCATGCACCACATCACAGGAATGAATGTCTTGCAATTCCAATACGGCTTGTGTAGCGACTGCTCACGCAATTCCTATGGGGAACATCCAATCAGTGCTTGCCTCTTTTGAAGCTGCTACATTGCATCTAGCAGATTCGCTCACTAGACACAAATGACGGCCGTTTGGACCGTCTATGCAGAACTCATCGAGTATAGGACTGACATAGCTTTATCCCGTATGATTTGGTTGGGAATTACTTAGATGTCGGAGGATTCGGGTTTCTGAACTAGTATTCGACGCCTCTGCTACAATTATTTTCACCGCGACGTAGCGATTCATATGCTGATCTTTCGCAAGTTAAACAATAGAGTAAATACCACATCCAAGTTTATGCACAATCCGATATCGGCCATCTGAACACTCATCTTGGAGATATACCGGATGGTAGCCTCCCACATGATGTCCCTCAAGGTCTTCAACATCCTCCTTCCACTGGTATTTCATGCCACTTGGCGATCTCTGCCCGATGGGAGTGGCCAATGACGAACAAGACATCACGAAATTTGAGAAAGCTTGAAATGGACGAGGGATCTACCACAAGACTTCAGACAGGGCTCCGCCTTCTGTGCATCATGGGAGGACTCACGGTTTGGAACCCAAAATACGGACAGCAGCTAAACAAGTGTGCCCGCATACAGCCACGCCATCTTCTACGAATAGGCGCTGCGAAAAGTTCTTGCATACCTCCCCCCACGGCGCCTGGCCAGCACGCAGTTGTGAGGCCTTAGTCTACGATATCCGCAGGACATGTAGTGGACAATTTGTTGGCCTAGCGTGGAAGACGGGCACATGCGTGCCAACATAATCGAATGATTGAAGTTGTTCAATTAGATGCTGCGCCTCGGCAGACTTTCACTTTACAGCCGCGCAAGTAGGCGCCAGAGGCGCCGCTGTCCATCTCCTATTTGGAGTCTTGTTTGTTTCCTGCGCTGCCCTCCTCATTTCTTGAACCAACACGAAATCGCCACTCATTCTTCCCTTCAAATTCGCTAACACAGCGTTAAAGTCGCACTTCTGAAGTAGCTTTCATATTGTCGTTCACGCAATTCCGCAATGGAGCCTAGCATGGAAATTTTGGGACGCATAGCATACCATTTCAGTCTCATCCAGCCAGTTATACCGACTTATCTACATCTGATAGTTTCTGCCCTTCTCCCTATCTATGCTGGTGCTCATGCGTCGCTATCGCGTCCCTCATCAGCCGCGAAACCTTCCAGGCGCGGGGAACATGTAGAAGACGACAGCGGAGATGATGAAACCGAAGAAAGCCAACAAAAGATGGAGGGCCTCTCCCCTGGGGATGCCATCATGTTTCCTCTCCTTGCTGGATGTACTCTTACTGGGCTCTACTTCATCATCAAATGGCTGCAGGACCCGGCTCTACTCAATAAGATACTGAATTGGTATTTCTCCGTTTTTGGTATTCTTTCTGTAGCTAGGCTGCTCACTGATGGTATGGGAGTTTTACATTCGTACGCATTCCCCGATAGGTATATGTGGGACGGTCGAATGTGGGAGGTGCGACCGCAATTGAGGAAAGTAGAGAGCTTGCCTGACAGATCAGCTCAAATCTCGAGTCCTCTTCCAGGACTGTTTTCAAGGTTGCCGCTACCAGCGAGATTGTATCACATTCTCTGGACGCTACGAGATTTCCCATCTCAGAAAATAAATATTTGTGTCTACCTTCGCAAGCAAGGCTACTCGCGCTTCCGCCTCGGACCACAAGGGGCTTTCGGTCTCAGCATCGCTTGCGCCGTTGTTCTTTATTACAACCTTGTCAAAAAGACATGGTGGCTGACCAATATCTTGGGTTTTGGCTTCGCATACAGTACTCTTCAACTCATGTCCCCCACCACGTTTTGGACCGGCACACTGATTTTAAGCTCTTTGTTCTTCTACGACATTTACTTCGTTTTCTTCACTCCATTGATGGTTACGGTAGCTACAAAACTCGAGATTCCGGCAAAACTGCTGTTTCCGAGACCGCCAGGGCCGGATGAGGATCCGGGGAAGCAGGCGTTGTCGATGCTAGGCCTTGGAGATGTGGTTTTGCCGGGCATTATGATTGGGTTGGCTTTAAGGTTCGATCTCTACCTGTTCTACTTGCGAAAACAGAAGCGCAAATCTGCATTGAAAGGCACTGGTAAGCTCGCAGAGCTTGATATAGCCGATTTGCCAGGATCTGAGATTATTAAAGCCAAATGGCAGCCCGCTACAGGTAGCTGGGGCGAGCGGTTCTGGGTCGGTCAACTAAAGAGCAATACCCAAACACAGCAGCACGGCGGTGGCTTTCCAAAGACGTACTTCAATTCCAGTCTCGTCGGCTATGTCATAGGCATGCTATGCACACTTAGCGTCATGCACGTTTACGGCCACGCTCAGCCCGCTCTTCTCTACCTTGTTCCTGGCGTATTGGGTTCGTTGTGGGGTACATCTTTCATCAGGGGCGATTTGAAGACGATGTGGGAATTTTCGGAGGCCGAAGATGAGGAGTCGGCGGAGGACAAGAAGGAAAAAGAGGTTGAGAGGGGTAGTCCCTTCTCACTCCTCAAGAAACAGAAGACTCTCGATGACATAGTCGAAGAAGGTAAAGAAGGCAACGGAAGCACAAGAGCAGATGAGACTAAAAACAAGGGAGAGGAGAAGAAACGTAAAGAGAGTACCTCGCACCGCAATCGTACAAACGAGCTCTTCTCGTTCTCCATCGCCCTTCCCCGAACTTCCTTTAAGGAAAAGCCACTCGAAAACCCAGAAGCCTCCGTAGACCAATCTTCTCCCCAACCAGAAAAGGGCAACAAAACATCCATCCCCAAGTCGCCATCGCTAGAACACGAGCTCCGGCAGGCTTCTGAGAGTATACTGGATGAGGACAGCGAGGCCAGCAGTGGGGAGTTGAGACGAAGGGGAGTGGCTGGTGAGGGGCCGGGGCGGGCGGAGAAGAGGAGGAAGGTGTGAGTAGTAACTTATGGTAGAGGTGTTTCGTAAAGTAAACCCAGTTGGAAACATGGGGCTGCAATATTCATATGGTGTGTACGGAGGTAGGAGGATTTTCAATAGATCCGCAGGAAACATGGCGGTGTATGGGGAGCCTGGAAAAGCTGTAGTGCTGGGAACGAGATTGGGCTCTGGGATTTTCTCATGTAACTGGATAAATGAGGGAAGGCAAAATGCTCAAATATAATTCGACTAGTTCAAGTTGCACGTCAAGGCAGGAATAGCACCAGAAGGTGATATACCTCACACTTGAAATGCTTTAGCTATATTGTAGAGAGCGATGCGACCACTGTCCCCTGAGCTATGCTGAGAATCCGAGTCCCAAATATCCAATCACGAGCATGCGTGCCACCACAACGCTTTCGGTGAGGACCCTGGGACTTGTGGCCTCTGTGATAGAAGTCCTTACTACTTGCTAAGAGCTCCAGTCAACGCTCTTAATTCAAGATGCGATAGCCGCCCATCCCTCTTACATTGTATCGAAGTGGTGCCGAGGCCTCGCTACCATGCAATGTGAGCGAGCGTTCAGTACGAGTCCAGAAGCTGTACCAGGACTGCGGGGAGTATAGAGTTTATTAACATTCTCTCATGTCTTGATCGATTTGAGCGGAGGCATGCCCAACTTCTCCATTTTGATCCTGACACGCTCTTCTGTCTCAGCCTTTATTCTTGCTTTCTCAGACATCTCCTCGTTACTCCCAGACTGCTTCTTCGGCGCCCCACCGCGATTAGACAGCACCTCGCTCCAATCCTTCCACCTCTCCTGCGCCATCTCTACTAGTTGCCTTATGTCTTTTACCTCCACCCCAAACCCTCCAGTCTTTTCAATAGCCACGACATCCCATACCGGGTTCTGTATCTGTTTTTGCACGACGATAGTAATTGTCTCCTCGCAAATGCTCTCCTCAAACGCGTCTGGATCTACTAATATCCACTTCGCTCCCGCCTTGCCAATTGCGAATACGGCGCAGGTAGCCGCAACCGGCACTCTACTCAGGGTCAGCGGCTTTGACATAGAAGCGTCATCGTCGCACAGAACCATATCATTATCGGCATCCCACCACGCCTTCGGCAATCGAACATCTTGCAGCGCTGCGAGCATAGCGCCCCATGCAGCATCGAAAGGGTTTCCATCAAGGGAGATGAAGAGAATATCGATGTAAAGGGTCCAGAAAGCTTTAACAGACGACTTTGTATCCTCCTCATCGAAATCGTCTTCCTCCATCTTGTCTGGGGGATTTATCTTTGGCGGATGGTACCAAATCCTCAATTCGTCCAGATCCACTAACCGCGAGGTATGCATCAGTGTCAACAGCCTCTGGCTCAATGTCTGCGCCAAGGTTGAAGGCGGGCCACCAGGCATATGCGCCGGCGAGCACCCAGTCGCAAGCTCCAGATTCGGCACCAGTAGATTTAGACTAGCCATTTCGGCGCTGTCCTCCCTCAACTTCCTCCTCTTAGTTGCATGCTTGTCCCCCTCGTTCCCATTCGTAGACTCCTGGACCGATCGCCGTGGGGGCTGATAACCTGCGACATCTTTCGCGAGTAGTATCTCAGCACGAACACCACATACAGCAGCGGTATCACCAATGCGGACGACCGCGCTGCCATTGGCGTGGGTAAGAGAGCCAGTGTGTACGGTCGGCCGACGCGATTGTGAGGGCGTGCGATGAGAGGGACGGGTCGGGCCTGCAGGAGACGTGAGGTGGGCGTGGAGGAAGGCGTGAGGGGAGAGTTTGGCGAAAGTAAGGGCGGGGAAAGAGAGGGGTTGGGGGGTAGTAGATGCGGTCGCCGATGGATTTATGGCCATGTTGACAATGCAAAGGTTGAATCACTATGGAGCGATGGGTGAAGCCTTCTTCAGTCCTGTTAATGGTATGGACAAAGGATATTTAAATCAAGTGGAAGTTTGATGCGCGCTTATGGATACAGTACGAGTAGCCGCGATTCTGATAGGGCTCGGCGAACTGGGTTTGCAGTAGAAAGTTTTGCATGAGCATCAGTCAACTAGCATGGCCACAAATGTAGCAATCGACACCACTATGGTCAGTCAAGTCCGTCGTAGTCCCAATTCAGATACTAGCTGACAACTCGCAGGGTTCCATGGTGGTAGAGCTATACAACGACCATGCACCCAAGGTAAATTCTCCTTCTCTATTTAGCTCTACGATTCGTATTAATCGTCTTCCAGACATGCAAAAACTTTGCTGAGCTCGCCCGCCGCGGTTACTACAACAACGTTCTCTTCCACCGCATAATCCCCAACTTCATGCTCCAGACCGGCGACCCTACAGGCACCGGACGGGGTGGAACATCCATCTACGGCGAGAAATTCGAAGACGAGATCGACCCTTCTCTTAAACACACTGGTGCAGGTGTTTTGAGCATGGCGAACAGTGGACCAAATACCAACGGTAGTCAGTTCTTGTTCGTGATGTCCGTCTGGTATTGAATGGCTCACGGCACTGATACAGTAATAGTATTACCCTCGCGCCGACGCCATGGCTGGATGGGAAGCACACGATTTTCGGGAGGGTGAAGAGTGGGTTGAGGGTTGTGCAAAGAATGGGGCTGGTGAAGACGGGAGCGGAGGATAGACCAGTAGATCAAGTGAAGATATTGAAGGCGAGGGTTGTTGAAGAAGGGCAAGAAGATGTCTGAGTTATGCGCCTATCATTTTGGCATATGTCTCGGCAAACTACTCGTGGTATAGAGGGGGAAATGCATGGGGACACCGATGGCTGGATTGGACTTGAACTTGGTCCATTGAGAGGGGATTGCAATGGTACGACACGGTATGGCGTACAAAATCCATGGAAGATTCACCATTGCCAATATCCGTCAGTCAACCAACGAACAGGGGTCCAACTGCCACACATGTGTCATTCTGGCTGTTTTCCCCGTTTATAGGAGAGGTAAGTAGTAAATATCATATTTAACGCTTTTTCCCACTAACGAGTAGCCCAGTAAGTTCATTAGCAAAGTATAAGCAATGGCATTGGAACGGAACTGCTCTGCTATCTTGGGACAGTCGATATATGTAGCAAAGCAGGCTTTGTCTTATTGGGCTTTTGAAAGCAAATGGTATGCGTAGGCAGCATTTATCCATTGTGTCTTTACTAAAGCCGAAATTAGAACGATCGGATTGCTCTAGCTATAGTACGGTGCACGTGCGGTGTTCGTTCATTTTTCTTGGAAACTATCCGTACCTCAGTCGTTGTTCCAGCATCGAACGTACTATTCATCTAGACATACAAGAAGAAGTTCAAGACTTCGCCTGTAAGGTTCTTTCCATTTTCGAGCTCTTAGGCGAAAAATTTCAAGCAGTCTTTGCGGTGTTTCTGTACCATCACAAAACGAACCGCATCTTTCAGGCAAAATCCAGAGCAGCAGATACAGGATGGCATTGGTCATTCTCACACATTCATACCCTGAAAGCCAATGAATGCTCAGGGAGCATTTATCTTCACGATATAGTAGGCATGAGATAGTATGTGAATGTGGTTGTAGTGAAGGCCATGCAAAAACGAAAATTTGCCTCAGAATCTCAGACGTGTGGGTCTAAGCCCATTCTGGTTAGCCCTTTGCGCTAAGTCCCTACCAGGTTAGCGCTTTACGTACTACTGAAGCTCGCGAAGTAAAAAGAGCTAACCTGAAGGGGCTTAGCCATGCACAACTGAGATCCTGAGGCAACCAGAGGTATCTAACCGAGATTTTTTATTAACTACATCCGTACTTTCCAAACGTTTCCCCAAAAACCATGGAGTCAATTGGCGAAACAATATGGGATGTGGTGCTTTCGGGCACTGGAATCTCACAATCTCTTCTAGCACTGTAAGGCTCTCTGGCCAGCTTCAGAGACAAAGCGTAGAAGCTAGACGTTTCTGACTGACGTAGCAATGAGAAAGCGCCCTTTCAAGGTCTGGGAAGAAGGTGTTGCATGTCGACAAAAACGACTACTACGGAGGCGCAGAAGCAGCTCTTAGCTTACAAGAGGTAGAGGCATGGGTTGACTCCGTTAGACTTGGTAAAGTTGGCATTGTATCTCAATTTGCATCTAGCTAACAGCCTCAAAGCATCGCTCCCGTCAGCTTCGCACTCTTCGCCTTTCACGAATGCTACGATCTCACACAAGCCTGGGCGTGGCTCAGAGTCCAAATTAGGTTTCTCTCGCGCATATAGCTTATCGCTATCGCCGCAACTGATCTACACTCGCTCAAACCTACTACCGGCACTTATCTCTTCAAAGGTCTACCAACAATTGGAATTTCTTGCTGTCGGTAGTTGGTGGATATACGATGGACATTCTGGAAAGGGAAGTGGGCAGGATGATAACGTGTCTGGTTCAAACTCAGCGGATCCTCCAAGCAGACTACAACGAATCCCAGGAGGTCGGGAGGATGTGTTTGGAGATACTAGCATTGATCTCAGATCTACAAGAGCGCTGATGAGATTCCTCAAGCTGGCTGCAGACGTCGAATCCCATCCAGCAATATTGGAGCAATGGGGGGGAAAGCCTTTTCCAGAATTCTTGACAGCTCATGTTAAGATACCAACGCCATTACAACCGCCACTATTAGCTTTGACTTTGTCTCCGGACCAACCAGCAGTGACGACTACATCATATGCCCTTCCTCGGATACACAGACATCTTACTTCGATAGGAGTGTTTGGACCGGGCTTTGGCTCAGTCATGCCGAGGTGGGGCGGGCTAGCCGAAGTAGCCCAAGTGGCTTGTCGTGCTCTAGCTGTTGGTGGCGGCGTTTATGTGCTTAACAATGGAGTCGAGAGTATCAGAGACACACGTCAACAATTTTTGGATAACGAAACATCAAGTCCTGACGACACGGCGCCTCCCTTACGAGTACGCCTTGATGACGGAGAGGAGATCTGGACTCATTGGATCGTGGGTAATCTTTGTGATTTGCCTTCGGAGCATCGATCATCCCCGGATCACACCTCTGTGCAGACAGCACATACCATAAGCATTGTGTCGTCGCCACTTTCCTCCCTATTCCCCCTTCCAAGTGAAGGATCGCCTCCACCCGCTGGTGCCCTGGTCGTCTATCCCACTGCATCTCTTAGTGCTGACAAACGGCCGCCGGTATATCTCATGGTGCACTCGAGTGATACGGGGGAATGTCCCGCCGGCCAATGTGAGTCTCAACTAATTTCTTTGACCATACTTGCTGCCTGCCAGGTTTTTGCATTCATGATGATCCAACAACGAATACTTATCTACATTGTCTGCAATATCCATTGAAGATAACATACCTCTGACAGTCTGATATGTGCACCTTCCGCCTTAATTCTTTTCCGCGCTCGCTATCAGTTTAAAGGACCTAACTAACGACCGAAATGGAATGACCCAGGTGTTATTTATGCGTCAATCAGCCACACGTCCCCAGCAAAAGCTTTTCCCTTACTCAATATGGCCGTCAAAAACCTCCTTTCAGTTGTGGTCGAAGACCCTAAACCAGATGTCCTCTGGGGCGCTCACTATACCCAGGAACACGCAATCGCAGAACATCCGAGTAAAGATATGATAAGCGATCTGGACGATCTAGCAAGTAGTACTTTGCCCAATAGGATCCTGCAGCTACCAGATCTTCCACCTGGTTTGGTATTGGAAGACGACCTGCTTCGAACTGTAAGGGATGCGTGGGAGAAGATCACTGGTGGGGATGGGGAATTCATGCAATTTGCGGAGCGACAAGGGCTCGGCGATGAGGATGAGGATGAGGACTTCTAGTTGACGGCCAAGAACTACGGACGTATGAGCTATGAGTTATGGAGTCATGTGTTCGGGCTGTGTATGCTAATTCCTACAGTTAACGCATAGTGTGAAGAATGATTGAACGGTCGATTGGAGCTTGAGAAGACGGATGATATCGTGTCATCATGTCCACGCTTGTTTGCATACCCTCAATACAAACGACGCATGCCTATTGGCGTAGTAGTTTATCGTCCAGACGGGTTATGATCGTAAGTCCGTCAGGTGCTGCTATAAGAGAAGTGATTAGTACATTAGACCAAATCATCGTTATTAACAACAACCTAGAAACCTTGGCTAGTTCACACCTTTCTCATATCTCATATCTAAACCTACATTCGGTTGTTATATAGTCATAGTCTCTAATCTCTCAATATGTTAAGTCCTTTTCAATTAATTTGAAAACTTGACAACTTCTTACAGCAAAATCTCGACACAGCTCTGAAGCAGGCTAGAGATCAGGGGATCGGGCACATGCAGCCAACCCTAGATTCTTTACAGGTGTAGAACCGTGGCTGCCTTTGGTTGCGGAGTTGATCCGTTTGAGCGCTTCCGAACCTCCTGAATCCGCCTTTGATTTATCGTTTATCTTGTTGTTGGGTTTGATGCTGGCCATTGAGCTGTATTTGATCCTGCAATAGTGGATTGTCTGAGCCATCCAGAATGGTCATCGACGACGTGAAGACAGGCAAAGATAATATTGAGGTGGTATTTGTCGCGTGTTCGGTGATAGTAGCCGGCCAAGGGTCGCTTGGTTTGGGTGCTGGGCGTTTGCCTAATGAAGATATCTGATCTCAAACTTGCTTGCCATTGGTATAGCTGGTATGTATAAGATGAAGAGACGAGAATCAGTATGTGAATCGTAAGGTTCAGACCTCTTGATGCGGTTTTGCGTTCAGGTTCTGTTGGTTCCGAAAACGTAGGTACTCTGCCGAAAGGCTAACAAAGAATTTTGCTTGAGACCAAGGGTAGCAACGTCTGTGTCATGGAAAGTATGAAAGTATTTGATGCAATTCGGCTGGTGTCTGTCTAGCCATCACCCGTCTACTCTTTGTATGCTTCTTTGCGGCCAGTAGTGCGTCCCGGTGGTGTAAAAGCACCTATTTACCTCTTTTGATTTTTACCTTTCCATTCTCAGCCTGAGAAAGCCTCTTCTGTACTCTCGAAACTTTCTACAGCTGAGGTTGCAATTTTTTTTTTTATCATGCCGACTGATCTTCGTAACCCACGCCATTTCCCTCCCTTTAGCGACTGTCCTGACGAGAATGACATGGACCTCGACTACTACCACTCCGTGGGCGGATATATGTATCATCCGACGCGCCACTGGTGCCTATTGGCCGAAATTACACACGTCAACCACTTTTTGCGGCTGCGTCTTCTGGTCAAGGACCATAGTGGTGGGACGTTTCCAATTGCGTTCTACCTTGAAGATGGGACTCCAGACTTAAGCAAGTATCGAGTGGGCGATACCGTCGCCATATTGTACGCACATCAACATGGCTTTCTGGATATGACGGTTGGTATTAGGCAGGAGGAGAGCAGTACCTGTCAAGTAAGTATCAAGGCCATAGAGTCTTGGGCGTGTGCTGAATTATAAGGTAGTACGCCTCCCTCTAGCCGGTCTACTCGCATTGAGTGACCGCGTCAAGGCGCAGGCGGTATTGGTGGATGGGAAGAGGGCATGCCATGCTTGCGGGAAGCGTGAGAATAGGATATCAAAGTGTGGCAGATGCGGCTTCTTCTGGTATTGTGGAGAGGTATGTCATTATTCACCGCAGAAGGCGATTTGGTTTTAACGGTTCTACTGCAGGCTTGTCAGCAGACTGGCTGGAAGGAAAGGGGGCATAAGGAAGATTGCAAGGTGTTGGAGGAGTGCAAGGGATTCTTCGAGCGAGATTGGACCAGGTTCGATGGCTTCTTCAGGTTTCCTTTGTAGCTCAGTGCTCTCCTAGTGTACTGCGAGGGAGATTGTTGAAGACACCCTCCAACGATCCTACTACTTCCAACTCCACCAATACACGACGTAGAAGTACAAGCAAGGTAATGTCTGATCGCCAGGCGCTCTCAAAGCGTGGAGGGATTGTTCATTCAAAAGCTATGGTTTGGTTCACTATCGTCGGGCCTTTGCCTTCGAATGATACTCAGACAAATAGTCTTCTGTGCAGGAGAATAGTTACACATATCTTTGGGACCGGTCATCGAACCCTGCGTGTCTTAAGAGAGCTCAAGGGAAGCGACAATATTGCTACCTTTCCTTGACTTAAGTGATCGTATCCTGGTAAGGACTTCTTGATTGGCCTTTGAAGGCTTTTCTTTCGAGGCCTTTTCTCTCACTGATGTTTTCCGTCTCGAATCTTTCGGCCAACGTCTGATTACCACTATCAGTCTTTGCCATTCCCTATGCTTTGTAGGTCATTCTTACCACCGGAAAAACAAGGTTATCACTGCGGCTACACCAATAGCGATGCCGGCCTTTCTACCTACTGTCCGACCTGCGAAAAGTCTTCAGCGTCGGACCTTCTATGACGGTGCTTCAGCTAAGATCTTACTGGTGGCGAAGGAAGTGGACGGGAATTCCCCCATGTAGAATTTTTTGAAGTTGTTGGAGTGTCCGATGCATTATTGCTTGTAGTACTCGGAATAGATTCTAAGCGTGTCGGATTCGCTACTAAAGTCATGCTTGAAATGATCGTCGGTATTTTTAGCCATCTAATAGTCGTATCGATGCCGGATGTGCTGTCGGGAGTGGATGATATGAAAATTAGCTCATGGTCTACAATCTGAATCGGAGAGAAGCTGAGACGGTGTTATTCAGCTAGACCTATTGAGTGAGGGAAAACGGAGGATTCATGTGTGACTTTATCTACGGCACCGCTTCTGGAGTTGTGGGCCGTAATGCAGCGAGGGACACCATAGAAACATTGGGAGAAAACCTCCGGGGCTCGTAGGTTTTGGGAGCATTGTAATCCTTCACAGAATGGTGTCTAAATCATTACGTCCACATCGTTGCCATTGCTGGAAAAAGATCGCCGAAGTAGAGGAAGAATGAATAAGAATTTCCAACTGGCTTGGTAAAGAAGGTGACCCCGGCGCAGGATCCGTCTTCCGGGCCCATCAGATTTTTTCCCTCCATCAGAAGCGTAGAAAGTGATCAAAGTAAGTCAGCTGGCGAAGGCGGCCATTGAATACATGGACAGAAGGATACCCAAGCCTCGATCCGTTGGGTCTGTAAGTAATTCGAACTGGACTAGCTATGTAATAAAACGCACATACCGTCACCGCCCTATGCCTTGAACCCAACCAATGAAAATAGCTGACAATCTACGACACCCTGACTCCATTACCGGGAACGTGTCTGATCACTTCTTCTCTGATATCAGCCTGAGTAGGCCCACGATTTCTTTCTCTATTTGCACCGCTGCCCGAGATGTATTGCATTGGAGATCTGACCCGAGGTGCCCGGAGTAGACTGTGATATCAAGCGGCTGTTTTACCTGACAACATAACCTAAATTGTGGCGCCTTGCACGGTAATCTACCGAAATGCAAATGTATGATTTCTGTAGTTTAATATGTATGCGTTCGAGCTGGATTGTGTCAACCTGGAATCCGTAGTATGACGGCGATTTGCGAGCAATTGGTAGGCTGTAGCCGTTGATTTAGGCCATGGTTACATTTCTGGATATCTCAATAGTATGATTTACACATTATTGAGGAGTGGCAAGCCACGGCTCTTTTCTTCTTCAATTTCAGCCCAAACACTTTGCCACTGTGCAAGAAATTGTTACCGCTCCTTCTACTTCTCCTCTTCAGTTTCCGCTTCTGGCTTCTTTGATTCGGTCTCGTTTGCTGGCTTTGATTTGGTTCCTTCACCATCCTTAGTCTTTTTTCCCTCTTCCTCAACTTTCCCAGACTGTCCAGTATCAGACTGCCTTCGTTGTTCCCTCTTTGCTTCGGCACTCCTCTCAGCATCTGAAACAAAACTTTGGGGAACTGGCAATTGTCAGACGTGCTTTTTGTCGTCTAATCTTCGTAAAGTCGTGAAAGAATGCTCAAGTGGGAATACCAGGGTAAGAGAAAGAAGAGAGGGACTTACGAATCTCGAAGTCACGCTCTGAGGCATATGCGCGCCTCGAGGCGACAGGACACCAGCCTGGCATGTTTTGTGGTAGAGTTTGAATCGAGTGTGACCCCGTTTATCTGGTAGATTTTGATGGATGATGAAGACCGGTGATCGCAGGATAGAGGACAGAGTATTAAGATACAAAGGTAACTTACAAGAGGATTAATGAGATTATGAGTAGTGATTTATCGAAGTGTTAGTATAACGGAGACTTGTGAATGATGGAGCGGCAGAACGATCTTTACCGGAACTTATCTTTGAAGACATTTCTTTAACTTTCCACAACTCGGAAACACTAGGACATCAGGGCTAATACAAGGATGTACTTGGCCACACGTTAGACCATTTCAATAAAATAGAGAAAAGTGTGGCTTTGGGGTTGTGGTTCCGCACAAAGAAATGCAATAGTGTGGCCACATGGAAAGCAAGATTAGCCTACATTTTGCCGGCGGCGACAAACTTATGCCCATCATAATATTTCAGCAAAAGTAGCATTGACTCCTTTGGTGCGGCAATACGGCACATTCGGGAGGCTCTCTCTGAAGTCGGCATCAAAATGATTTCCAGAAATAATTGTCAGGTTAAACTTTTGATTTCACGCTTTAGACGGCCGATTCTTCATGCAACCGCAAGCATTGCCGACTTATCGTCCTTGATGTTTATCCATCAATTTCAGTGGTGACTATGTACCCAATGATCACTTCCTAATATTTCCCACTCATCTTGACTAGCCCTGCCTTTTCATTTTCGGTCTTGTTCTTGCGGGCCCATTCAGGAGCCTCGTCTTTGCCTCCCTCTTCTTCCTTATCTCCCTCTTCCTTTGTCTGATGTACAGTCTGCGGGTTGTGCTCTGCGGGCGAATAGATGGTGTAAAGAATCTACGGGCTCTCGTTAACAGCCATTAATGTATGTACTTGCTGATCCCAGATTGAAGGATGCGCTGTGTTAAAGACCAAGATGGGCTTAGAAGGGTTTACTAACCAAAGGAGTCGGGCCTGTATTGACGAACTGGTGCTGGGTTCCAGCAGGTACCACCATCAAGTCCCCAGCTTTGACATCTTGATCCTTCCCAGCAATAGTTGCTTTGCCAATGCCAGAAGTAAAGGTGAGAGCTTGATCAACAGTGTGAACCTAGAAGATCGAGAGATAGGTCAGGAATCTTCCAAAAAGGCATACAGCTTCAAATGCAGCATGTTCCCCTGAACCGGAAGTCTGGGCGACCAACCTCGTCACCAATATCTCCTCCCACCGGCACAGTCATTAGGACCACTTGAGAGTACAAGCCAGTCCAAAGGACTCTCCGAAATTCACCAGATTTAGAGGGCAGCGCAGCGGTCATATTAGGAAAGTAGACCATCTCATGTTTTGGAGGTCCGGACGACATCTTGGGGTCCTTTGCACGGAGGATTACTGAACAAGAAAGAAGTCTACTTTTGGGAGCTGAGGTGATAAACCTAAAGGCTGTGGGAAGTAGACGATTAGAAGCTCTTGTGGCGATCATTGACATGAAGCGAATCAATTGTTGAAAGTGGAATGAACTGAAGTTATTGAAAGACTTTGAAGCTCCATGTGAGAATGACGTCCATGACTGCTAGCTCAATTGGACTCTAGCACCCTGACGTCATCCGACCTCGCGTGTTCTTAGGTACTATATACAGCACTTTACTTTAATCATGGTGCCCAATCTTTTCTAGAAACCACCTCTCATCCTGCAAATGACAATATATGAGTCTCTTGCACTTCACCAACTGATATGGTGTAATACTCAAAGAGCTCATGCATACAGATAGTAGCGCGGCGCTTGTGTATCTATCCCGGAATGCGGCAATCCTAGATACTATTCTTAGAATTTGAGAACCCCATTGACCTAACGGTACATGCACGAATATCGATTCGAATTTGGCACCACTGCAGTTCTTAACATCGTCCATGGATCAGTTAATTATATCTACTCGTAACAAGCTCTATGTAGATGGACCGTTGCAGGCACGGAGGAGCCACCCCTGATGGGCTTCTGGAGGATTTCTTTTCGCTCAGAAAAGTCCCATCGTTATGTTTTAACAACTGACTGTTATGTTCTCGCATTTTTCAGGACATGAAGAGGGTTTCATTATTGATATAGCACTTAACGATGGTCTAAACATACAGATAGACAAGCCTCCAAGCTATGGCAGGACCGCAAGTTTCGTAAGCCCATGGTCATATACTAACAGTGGTCTGCGGTTTTTCGCTGGATTTCTGCGATGCAGTCTGCATGATTGGAAACGTGGCAATTGGGTGTTGAGTTTACGAATCGGCCAAAATGTGAACACTCTTTGGAACAATCCTATTCAGGTATGTATAGCATATTTCAACATTGGGTTACCTTGCTAGCTATCCTGCGACATTCAAGGGTTAGTGCTACCGGAAAAGCCGTTATAGCAATGTCCTGACACGTTGTTATGAAGATGCTTAGAAAAGATTTCAGATGTACTACTACCTTAAACTCCGTCCCGATGGTATGAGGCGCAAGAGGTTGTTGAATTCACCGTATCCTGCTTTCTGATTTTATTAAAAGAAATATCATCGAATACCATTATTTCTATTACTCTAGTTCATGAGCGAGTGTATTCGCATCACGGCTTCGTTCACGGTCGTCATGTTGAATATGTCACATCTTCGTCAGTGATAGGGGTGTAGTAGGAAGGCGAGCTTTGTCACAGGCATATCTTCCCTGCCAGCAAATAACATTTTTTCTTCGAAACAGCCTACCAGCAGTGTTTTTATTTTCCAATATTCATCAGCCAACGTATCTGTCCTTTACGATTGAGTTCAGCATTACAACTTTACACTTTACAAAGCCCGAACAATGGCTCGATCAAGTATGCGTTTTCTAGTAGTACTCCTTTTAGCTCCCACTATCGCCTGTGCAGACAGTTCAAAAGCTGTTGGCATGGACTTCACTAAGATAGTTTTGGTGGTCTCAGATGAGACAAGCTACGAAAGATAGGGCAACGCAAGCCTACTATGTCAAGTATCCAAGGGCGCGGCATTATCAACGCAGGACTTGAAGAGGCGCAATCATTTACGTCGTCCATATTGGTCTTGGGACGCCGCCCCAACGAATAGCTATAGCAATCGATACAGGCAGTAGTGACCTGTGGGTATATTTAAAATCCTCGAAGCTCTGCATCGCGCGACATGATCCCTGTCACCGTTACGGAGCTTGTGAGCTTGATGCTCTCCCGCAATTTCTAGTCGAAAGAATTGAAATCTGACTTTGACTGATATTGTCTAAGTCGTCCCTGCACAGTCGTCCACCTAAGCTGTATAAAGACAGTACTTCCGGTCATGGAACAAACCCAATTGGATTTGGAACCGCATGTGATGACAATTCATCGTACATTGGCTAGCTCATGCAAGAAATTTTTGACGATTGGAACTGGTGCAATTCGAAACTTAGCATTGACTTCGGTATTTCCCCATCCCCGCCAACTAAGGACTTGAATTCGAAACAGGCGAACGCATGTTAGGGATCCTCTGTATCCTACATAGCATCCTCCGTCGTATGGAGGAATTGCCCTTTTTTAAATACAAATTTACAGTCTCTGGCTTCGTGGTCGGGACGATGCCATAGGTTCTACACTTTTTAGAGGAGTAGACACAGCCAAATATGATGGACCTGTGGTGGGACTGCCCCTTCGTCTTATTGGGGGGGAAACATCATTCACGGACTTCAACGCTCAACTCACGAGAGTAGCTCTGATGAATCATGAGGGTCGTTCGAGTGTAGATGTCTCCCCGATCGTATGGGACGTTATCCCCGGGTTTCCTGAATTGCCGGACTCTGGCGCTACATAATCAATCTTGCCTAAAGAATTCGCTCGACTGGTCATCAACTACGTCAAACGAACTGATATATCTCTACCTGATGATCCCAATGGTCCATTTGTCCTAGTTCCTTGCAATCTCAAGCGCCGAAACTTGAACGTCACTTTCGACTTTGGCGGATGGGACGGTCCTAAGATTTCAGTTCCCATCACACGAATTCGTCCGCCGTCACCGTCACAAACACGCCCTCGGCCACCACAGAAAACACCAGTGTGTGTTCGAGATCGTCAGCTGGGACTGTGATGCGACAATTCTAGAGACCACTTTCCTGAGATCCACATACCTCGTTTACGATCTCGAGAACAAGAGATTGTCCCATGGCACATTCGAAAAACACGGATACTTCGAGTATCCAACCTGATCACTACGACATTGTTCCTGGCCTGTCAACCGAGCTTGGACCGTTACCGACACCGACGACTACGCAAGTGGCCAGCATAACCACGCCTACGACTTTTTATTTCTTGGTTGAGGCTGTTAGCCTTCCGGGGGTAGAGTACGCCGTGCATTCAGATCCGAGTGTGCATACGGATTATTTGGTGTATTTGACGCAGATACCTGCGTCGAGTACGACAAGACGAGATCTGTCATTTCGAAGCCGTAGAGTGCTTTTGGATGGATTTGGATTTGGATTTTGGCGGGGTCGCTGCGGTGTTCGATTGGAAATGATAGGCCTATCGAGTGTCACTTTGAGATGCTTATTTACTCATACGACATCCCTACCTCATACTATTGAGGCAATGATAGGCTTCCCATCGGGACGGGGTTTGATGTACATCACCTGATACTATATCCCATGAAAACAGGCTTTCATACACCATTGTCAATCCCTTTATATGCATCGGTTTCCCTATCTTCCCTCTCCGTCTTCTCCCACCAATCTATCTCCTCAGTCACTTCTTACATTAGAAGCCCAGTCGCGGAGTTCGTATCTTATCAAGAAACCACGCTTATTGGGTTGGAGGGGCGATGGGATAGGATGGGGAGGGCGCGCTGGATGACGAAGAATGTGGGGAGTTTTCGCATGTTGGGGGCGGGGAGGCGAGGTTGGGGTGGTGGGGGGGAGGCAGAGAGAGAGGGGGAAGTTAGTGGAAAACGAAGCGGTGGTTTCTGGGTGGTTGGTTGGATGTAGGGTTCACGGGGATGGAGGGTTTACGGCGATGGAGGGAGTGGAGAGGTGGGGAGGTGGGATGGTGGGGTGGAGAGTTGAAAAGATGGAAGAGGGGTGGAGAGGTGGAGGAGTGAGGAATATGAAGGACTATGAACGTGGAGGAGTGGAGATTTACTTTATGAAGTGAAGATTGATGAGGAGGGAGAATAGCGGAGAGGCGGGTATGAGGGGTAGTGAGGATGAGGAGAGGGCGACTTGAGAAGCCTTAGCTAGCTGAGTCCTTTCGCTCTGTTAACAGAGGGATGAAGGGATTGGAAAACAGAGTAGTGAAGAGCAGGGCAGTAAACGGCAAGGGGGGTCGGGTGGGTAGGAAAGATGTAGAGTAGGATATAAGGAAGGATTGGCATTGGATGTGGAATTCTCTCCACAGAAATGTATGAATCTTGTTGATGTTATGCGTAATATGCTGCGATTATTTCTTTAAGGGGTCGGATTGAAATGCTGGGGAAAGTGCCAGGGCGACGATGTAATATCTCCCTCAGCGGTTTTACGACAAATGTAAGCATTCAGGGGACGGTTACGCTCAAGTTCTTGTGGTCAGCAATTGGTAGGAAGATGATTTTGCTATCGAACCTATACTGCGTTCGAAAAACATAGAAGTTGTGTCAACGAATGGCATGTAGTAGCCAGCGAGTTACAGAACCTGTGACGGGCCAGTCGTGGAAAAGGGTTTCGTCAATCATGGACAGTGCCAAAGCCGTGTGAGGAGCGAGGGGGCTTCGAAGCCAGGTGAAGTCGTGACTGCGTCATCATTGGGAGGTCGTCGTACGGAGCCAATGTGGGCAAGTAATTGATTGACCGTTACACGGCGTGGTACAAGCTCGTAGAAGCACCGAGTGAAAATCGGTTTGGGGACTTTGTAGTACTGAGATGAAGATCAAGTGGCGAGAGCGGGACGTGATCTGTCCGAATCGGGGGAAGGGATGAATAACGGGGCAGCGGTTGGATTTCCTGGCCGGGCGTAACGGCGGTGGCAACGGCGTCGATATATGCCAAATGCGAGCTGGCCGGCGATTACGATTCACTTGACCTTTTCATCCAGCACAATTCTTGCTTCTCGGACTATCGTACTTTTGGACCCGTCGATCAAAGGAGTAATATCAGCAGCTAAAAGGTCCTTCCCCACACGATCGATGCGCCAGTGGCATCCCGAGTTCTGCTTGTAAGTGTCTTTTAGCCCAGTAGAATGACTATGGGATTTGCTAGAATATATGTCAAGTCTCTTCAGCCGTGGCGAGGCCACGTTTGTGAATGTTTTGATGGCCCAAGCACGATCGAGTGATAGTGACTGTTCCCATGACGGTAGCGAGATTTCCAAACGCGTAATGCTTTGGTACCGCCTCAAGTCTCCAGCGATTTCGGACGAACAAGACAGATTGTTGGTCGATAGGTCCACAGATAGATTTTGTACACGCGGGCATCTTTCCGAAAGGTGCCTGAAAGCATCTGCGCTAAGTATGGATCTTTGCATCGTATTCAAAGGACTGAGACATTTTGACTCGTGCATAATGAGGGCTTGTAAAGTCGCACCTTGAGCGCTGACGGCTTGTAGGCTTGGTCTGTTGACTCCCAAGTTGGTAAAGGTAAGCTCTTGCAGGCCGGTGTGCAACATGAGGAAACGTTCGAGCTTTTCCTTGCCAAAGTATCCGGCATGCTGGGATTGGAGAGTGCCTCCGCGGATTCGTAAAACTTTGAGATAGTAAATTTCGTAGGTACATAGCATAGAGTTAAAGAGGAACCCAAGGTTTGCGCAGTTCATGAGCTCTAAGGTCCCAAGCTTGGAGAAGTCGATGTGTTGCTGCAGAGCCGTGCAGTCTGGAGAAAAGTCGTAGGCTTTTAGAATGATTTCCATGGACATCGGGGTTTCAGTGGCAATGATGTTCTCTTTGGGTCTCGTACGGTGTGCTACCAGTCCAAATTGTCCAGAGCCTTCGAAGCTCAAATCCATGGACTGGATTTGGAACGATTTGGGTCCAAGGATTGCGAGGTCTGATTTTCCGAGGCACGCAGTTTCTTCAAGTCCTCTTTCCATATTCGTGGATGGAAACTCCAGGGAGTCATCAGTTGTCGAGCTTGAAATAAATGATGAGGCGGGATTGCTCCGCGAAAGAAGGTAGGTAGCAATTTCCATTACGTTATGATGGTTGTCGATAGCGCTGGGGAGTTCGTCTTCGTCAACATCAAGCATCTTCCATCTGGAGCAAGACTTAGCACACTTGTCCTAGCTCGAGAATCTAAGCACAGCAGGGTTACCGGAGACGTTGAACATTGGAGAGTAATGGTAGAAGGTGGGCAAAAGCTCTTGTATTGAGATTCCCGCCGCTGGTTACTGATGAATCGGTTATAGGCCGCCTCGAGCCCCATATCAGAGTAACATCTCGGACAAGACGTCTATAGCTAGGCTGAAACGTGGAAAGGACATCGATGATATTTTCCATAGGGCGATTGTCTTTGCTGGAAAGGTCGAAGACGACAGAACGATACAGCCATGGTGTTGCTGCTATGTTTGCTTGTTTTGAGACTAGACAAAGCGCAGCAACATCGTGCTTTCCACCGTTGTAATATACCTATGACGATTTTTGTCAGTGGAAGATCGATCAGCCAATGTAGATCACCCAGAAGTGCACTTTCCTCTTCACATATCGTATAAAGTACGTCAAAATTGATTGTGGAAGGCATTGCAGTCGCGATTTTGCAGTCCGTACCCAGATGGCAGTGTCAGACAAAGCTTGGACAAGCACATGCCACAATAGCAAGACTCAGAGGCTAGAGCGATATGTTGAGGGAGAATCTTAAGTTTCAAGATTGGCTTCCTCAGCGAATGGGAGTCTACTTCTTTCACAGCCCTGTAGAAGTATTTGAGATGCGCAGTCTTTAGAGATAACAGTTTTCATGGCTCACGCCATTGTTGGGATCTTCCAGTGAATCATTGATGCGGACAAGGATGGCACAGCATATTGCCTGATACCAGAATCCTTGATGCGGGCGATGTCGTATAGCTCCTAAGACCCTGAAAAGGTTTGCCCGGATCCTGCCACATCGCAAGTGTTCTTTCTGCCGCAATCCATGTACTAGTATTGCGATAATGGAAGTGCCATGGTCCTTCGCGTTTCTCGCATCATTGTCGATCTGCTGAGCCAGATAGTTGAGAAGATAATTATTTGTCAAGTAGACATTGTTCTCATTCAGCGCGATTCGTAGATGCGAGTAAGGCCACAGCTGATGGCTGATAGGAGGCGGCAAGTCCTAGGCTTCACTCCGTTGAACTTTGGTACTACCCAAGACATGCACCTACCCGTTCTATACCAGACGCAGAGCCAATGACCTTACGAATGAAGGCATCCGGAAGGTAAGCTGCACCACGAGTTTCATATATGTGGACTGGTATATGACGCAAGCAACCAGCTTCAGAGGCTTGAGTACGATAAGCCTTGGGAGACACCTAATCGTGTAAAGAAACACCTCAATTCCAAATCTTTTGAGACGCTAATGCAAGATTTCAATTCAGGATTTATATTCGAGGATCGGTTCATGATCATATCATTTCATATGTCCTCCTAGTCATTCGAAACATAGTTCGGGGATGACGAGCTCGTTCGAACGATTTAATGTTATTTATTTATAATTCATACGGAAAATTGCATCCTGTTTCGCAAATCCTCCCAGGAGGAAGCCTGATGGGTGAGACACAGTCACACAGAGCTGATCGTACGGGATCCTGTAGTACAATTCTCTACGACGTTACACAAGCAAAGCACGCAAGGATGGCGATCGACATCAGCACAGGGATTGATTTGTATTAGAGTGAAAGTGGATAGGTATCCCGTATTGCATACGCGTAGGTATTTACGGGGTTTCCGCGCACACTGGGTTTCCGCGCACTCTAACCTAGAAAGGTTACTTTTAGACAGTATCGAGTCTAGCGTGCTAAAAAGGGCACTAGAACTAAGATAATTAGTCATAGTTAGCGCGGAAACCCACTGCGCGCGGAAACCCCGTAAAAAGGCGGTGAAGCCATCCCAGCCAATCAGAACTCTCACATGATTAGACGCGTCATACGCAAGAAAGAACCCGGCCGAGCCGGTGCTACAACCGACTGGAAGAAAACTCGCATCTTGCTTACGCGGTCAAGTGGTAAGAAGCATCAACCTAGTCCTGGACCACAACGCAGTTAAGCCATGATACTCGCGATCAGATAGGCAATAGGACCCGCAGCCCAGCCTGCAACAAACATGCAGCTTCAACATGCGATTGACATGCGAGGTAGACAGCATATCCCCGGGGAAAATGAGGCCAGAGAATGTCGATCTAAACCTTGCATCTTCCTGGAATGGGCCAATAAACCTGCGAGTCCACCACACTTATCCACAAAAAGTTGGGATTCTGATAGTGGACCTACTCTGCTTGGTTGGGTATTGATAGGGTCGTATCCGTTAATGGCTTGCGGCGCAACGATCTCCATTATGACTGGTCTAGGGCCACCGCCTGAACCTGATAATTGGTATTTTGTTACTGCAGACTACACCGATCTCTAGGATCTAGGACCCCTAAAGAGGTCTCTTTATAAGCTCATCTAGGATTGGGAAAGTCAGAGTTGTTCAGGTATTCGCGGGATTTGAAGCCCTTTCGTCCATCACATCAAGCCAGACAACAATGGCATCTGGAACTAAACTTTACTACATCAGCGCCGCAGTTGGCATCATCGACACGGCTGCTGTGTTATTGCGCTTTTCAGCGCGAAGGAAGAGCAAAGCAAAATTTGGGGATCGACGACTTGTTTATTGCCGGCAGTCTTCTACCTCTGTATGGCATGATAGTCTCGAGTGTATTGCGTACGTAAATTTTTACCTGAGGCCCCTCGCTGCTTCACTGACTTCATATTCTTGCCGACAGTCATAGTCAAAGGAGGACTCGGAAGGCCTATGGCAACACTTACGCCCACAGAGATCTCTACCTTCCTTAAGGTAAGTCCTATTCCCTCCTGCCAGCTGTGCTGAGTACATAATCAACTCAACTACGCAACAGATTCTCATGGCTACCATGACTACTTACTCCCTTACGATAACATGCGTAAAGATCTCGATACTTTTGCTCTATCGCCGAATCTTCACCACGGCTCCCTTTAAGACAGTGTCGCTCATCGTTGGTATTGCGTGCGTGTTCTGGTTTGTCATTGAGGTCTTCATGGATATCTTTCAGTGTCGCCCCTTCGCAGCGGCTTTTAATCCAACGCTTCTTTTCACGGACCATTGCATTGATCTGCAATCTTTCTATTCTGGCGTTACGATTGCGAATCTTGGCCTTGATGTTGTGGTCTTGTATTTGCCTTTATATATGGTGTGGAAATTGAAGCTTCCCACTAAACAGAAGCTGATGCTGTCGGGTATCTTTCTTCTCGGTGGCCTGTAAGTCATAACAACCCCGTAAACCGATATTTTCTGAAAGCTACAGTTCTTGTGTGGCTGGCATTATGCGCGTTGTCTCGATGGGCATTCTCAGACAGGAGGACCTAACTGGTAATGCTTTTCCTTATTACTCTCTCATCATGCTCACAAAGCTCTAGAATCCTTGGTCAACGAATACGCTTGGAGCCAGATCGAGCCAGCTACCGCTATCCTCTGTGCGTGCGTTGTGACCTACCGACCTCTCTTTGTCAATCTGAATCTCAACCATAAGTTTTCGAAACTATCAAGCAGTTTGAGTCGCGGTAGGCGCGGCGGACCAAAGCATCATGACTGGACAGACATGGAGAATGCTCGGAACGTGCCGATGCAGTGGCCGGTGGCTCAAGATTTCCATGGCGACGAGTTAACCAGCCAGGGCAGCGACGACGAGCTACCTATCTTTGGCCGCTGCGAGCCTATCAATCTGAAACCCTTCGAGCTACCAGCAGCCAGCACGGCAGCAACAGACTCAGTCGATGTTCGACCACTACCCGTGAAGCCGAAATGATCCATCTAGAGGGGAAGGACATTGATTGAGAATGCGCCTGGGAAGTCAGGATCGTTGAATGGTAGTAAATATTAGAGGGTTGGAAGGTTACGATTGGTTTGATTGGAGGGCATCCTGCAGGGCAGTGCGTTCCCTTTTCGCATGCTTTCTTCTACTTTCCTAAGCTACGGGTTGACAGTTCCTCGACTCGTTCTTGGCGCCTACTTCGTACCTATAGGTACATCACGTATTACAATTCTTCAACTTGACTTTTGGGAACCCGATCTACTGGCCTTCAACAACACATCAGGTGAATACTTATTGAATGTGCCTAAGATACCAGGTCTCCACACCCAACGAACGATCTAGAACCTCGAGCCTCGCGCCCAGACTATCCTATCGACATGACAGCATGGATGGACCGGCGCGCTCGCCATGCATCATAGCTACCGACTAGTCAGGACGGTAATGATAAAAACAAACTCCATTCCTTTGATCGCTCGAATATCGACGCCAATGAAGGACTCTGGCGAATGGCAGGTAACTATGTTCCCGTCCCACGCCCAAGCTTCCAGTAGTGCTTCGATAGGAACGATGTCTCAACGCCCAAAATTCCATCGTCATCTGGTCAATAGCCTCCTTCGAGCGTTGTGCGAGGAACAGACCAAGCGTTTTCTAGGATTCCCTGTCATCATGCTTTGGTCCTCTGGTGCTCTCAAGTCTCAAGAAAGAACGGACACGGTACATGCCGACGATCGATAAGATTAGATGCCTTATTGGTTACTGGCTGACTCAAAACTTTAATTGGCCGTACCACTGTGGCGCACTCTGAAGCACGCTAATCCCGTGCTGCCCGTCCCGCCAAGGCGCCAGCAGTCAAAACTCGCTCACAATTGCGGACGGTGGAAAGGCGTCAAAGAGGAAAGAGGAATTGGTCTGTGCGATTTCCCAGTTTCCAGGCAAAAGCACTCGAGAATAGAGCACGGACAAACTAACGCGTTCAGCTAAATGCGCTACTAAGGAAAGAAGAGCGAATCAACACGCTTGTGTTACGCGAACCCTCATATGCCCTGCAATTGCTGATATGATCGACCCCGTGGCAGCCCGCCATACCGTCCAGCATTTAGTTAGTTACCTTGACCCCGGATTTCTACTGCAGAACGATACCTCACATGCAGGTACCGACGCATCCACGACGCCAGAACATGCAGGTACAGCGCTCCACGTGCCATCTAAAGTAGTTCAACAATACGAAATTGCGAACATCCACCGCCATTGTTGGGGTCGGAAAGCTGTGATTGGCATTTTCCAGAGGCGAAGTGACCTCTCGTCGCGGGGGCATTGAGCTAACTGGCCCTGGAAGTAATGCCGATCATGAACTTTGTGGTGATCCTGATAATCAGCTGCAGCATACCAACAGTAAAAGAAAGTGATTAAATGAAGCGTCTCGCTCCGCGTTCTCTCCTTCCACTTCAACCGATTGCCTGTACATCTGGACTTTTATATTGCCCCGCTCTCCGTTCAGAGAACTCTATCCAAGATGTATTCTTCCACACTTCTCCTTTCTTTACTTACTGCAGGCTCTACACTTGTGTCAGCCTTCCCTGCCAGTTCCGAGGCGGCTACTTCTCTCGATATCCTGACTGGCCGCGCAATCGGCTCAGCATGCTCAACTCCTGTATTTCGTTCCTGTCCGCTGCATTTTCAACGCTAGTATTGACCTCGAAACGCAGTACGGATCTGGGACCTGCAAGTCAACCTCTAGCTGCACCACGAATGGCTTCAACTTGGCTGGCTACTGCCCCAACGACCCAACTAGCGTGGAGTGCTGTGTTGAAAAGACATGCAGCACATCTACCGGCTCTGGTGTCTGCATGAATACCGCGGATACATGTGGTGGTCATTTTGTTTCTGGCGCTTGCCCCGGCCCAAGCACCGTGCAGGTAAGGCTCTTTGAACCTACTTTTTTGGTGAATTCACGCGTGACGTTCGAATAGTGCTGCGCCGCGGCAAAATGCTCCACATCCTCTGGCTCAGGTACTTGTCAAAACACTGGTACAGCATGCGGCGGCAAGTACACCGCCGGGTCTTGCCCAGGCCCTAGCAGTATCCAGGTAATTCGGTCTCCTCCTTCTAGAGACTCATGTCCATAACGATCCTAGTGCTGTGTCCCGCAAACGACGACGACAAAATGTTCCACAGCTGATGGCGCTGGTGTCTGTCAAAACACTGCCACTGCATGCAATGGGGGTCACTATGTTGCCGGTGCTTGTCCAGGCCCAAGCAATATCGAGGTAGCCTTGTGCCCCATCAAGCCGACTCATCTGCCACTTTTCAAACCTTGAGCGCTTTGAGCTTCTTCACGTTCCCATACTAACGAACTTCGTAGTGTTGCGTAGCAGGATCCCCACCGCCGCCGCCACCGCCTCCACCGCCACCGCCATCAGGTGAGCTCAAGGGTTGTGACATTTCGTCTGCGCCGTCAAGCAGTTTCTACAGCTGCGCCAAATCAGGTGGTCTCCAAAAGATTGTGGCCCGTGGCTACTCGCAGTCTTGTGGCTCGGTAAGTCTGAAACTCCTCCATGGCCACCAGAACATGCTCATCTGACTTCTTCTCAAGGGAGGTGCGGTTGACAACACCATGGTAACCGTCTACAAAGCCGCCAAAGCCGCCGGCATCCCCAGCTTCGACGCCTACATGTACCCCTGTAAGCCCTCCCCACCCTAACTTCCCTTACCCACTCTCAATCTCCCTAACCCCGTAATAGGCACCGGCAGCTCCAACGGGGTCGCCTGCAAGCCCATCCAAACCCAACTCAACGAATTCCTTGCCGCCATCGACTCCGACGCCATCTCCGTCAACTACCTCTGGTTCGACATCGAGCCCACCAGCACCGCGGGCGGCGACGCGTGTAACTCGTGGCAGCTGGGCGCGGCCGGTAACGAGGCGCTCGCGAAGCAGTGGGTTACGGCGCTGAAGGCAAGCGGCAGGAAGTGGGGGATTTATGCTAATGCGTGGGTTGCATCTTCTCTTGAGTCTTTTGGTTCCTTGAAAGGGTTTGAGCACGGTGATACTGATGTGAGAATCACCTATAGCGGACAATGGACGTCAATGTTTGCCAGCATCTCCACCGACATCGGCTCCGATCTGCCACTCTGGGCCGTCCAGGATGATTTCAAACCCGGGGTGGCGACTACAACGAGGTTCATGGGGGGGTGGACCAAGGCGTTTGCAAAGCAGTACAACTTGGGTGAGTTTGTGTACGAGATCGTTGGTTGGTTGGGGGTTGGTGAGAATATGGGTGAATGAGATGCTAACGTGTTTGGGGGGGAGTAGGTACGACGCTGTGTGGGGCTTCGGTTGACTTGGATTCCTTCAGTGCGTAAGAGGGTCCGGCGAGAACCGAGGGCGGGCGGTTGATGGAGGGTGGGAATTAGGTTGGCGGTACATAAACCTGATCGGGGGTGAGATGTGGATGCTTCCGGGTGCTACCGCAACATAATGGCGGAATGTATGTGGTGGCTATGTATACTAAGATATTATTGGGAATCCAAGACAGATGAATCTCGAGGAAATAGTCCATTCTCCACAAATCCGGAGATGTTAGACAAAAGCAACCCTCTCATCAAGCGCGCATTCCCTCTCCCCACCACCAACACTGCCCCCATAACAACCGGCCCACCCCCATCTGTCTCCCACGCGCATCCATCGAGCGAGTTTTTCTTGAAAGCTGAATGTGCAACTGCACCAGAAGTGTCTAAACCTGTAGGCGAGATGCCATCAGGTTGCGGTGGGTTGGAACGTGACAATTGCTGATAGAAAATACTGATAAAATATGCTTTGATTTTTAAACCATCAAGTGTGAAGGATGAGTGGAGGGAGAGATGAGGTAAGGTGGAGGGAGGTTCGATGATGTACCAAGCAATTTTATCCCCAATCCAAGAAACTGCACTAGATCAGCGGGGAACAGGAAGGAAAAGGTTGCGTGTGTTGTTGATGTTGCATTATGTAGAATCAAGGAGTAATCGTGGCCACCACTATGCGACGCGGGACCCCATACCGCGTCGCATAGTGGTGGCCACGATTAGGTAGGAGTCGAGAAACTGGGCTGAGTTTGTGCATACGGAGGGAGTGCCGAATACTACCCGCCGCCCACGAGAACACACTCGCCGCCCACGGAGCTGCTTTTCCCCGAGCAATCGTCGCTCACGGAATCGCTTTGCACGAACACCCGCCGTCCACGGAGCTGCCGTCCCCGAGAAGCCGCCGGCCACGAAGACTGAGCTCCACTGATCAAAACGTCGCGCAACGACTTGGAGTTGATTTGGGTGCAGTGAGGGGTTAAAGTTCTTCCAAGGAAAATCTTTATGGGTTGGGTGACCCACTGAATGGGTTGAAATTGAGTTGGGTAATGGGTTGGGTTTTTACTATTTACCGAGGGAACTCATTTGGCAAATATGGGTAAATGGGGGGGGCAAAAGGATAGGGGTGATTCGAAGCGTGAAGCGAATTTCCCTACAGTACTACCAGAATGACTATCATAACTCCCTATCAGCCTTCCTACCCACCCTTTCTACCCACCTTCCTATCTACCGCCCTATTCATCTTTCTCTATGCGTCAAAACACGCGTCATTCAGGTTCGTAACACGCGTCGAGCAGTGATCAAATAAGTGCTTCTAAAAGTGCTTCAAAAGCAAACATTAAACATGATTCACTTGCCCATCAAATTTAGTTTAGTTCATGTGTGCTAGCAAGCAGTTTCAGCTTTTTGATCGATTTAATTAGAATTAACTCTCTATCAAACATCTCACATAGAGTAGCTTTCTACATGACTTTCTATCTTCGTCACCCAGTTCAGAACAAGGTTCAGCTTGACTGAAGGCTATCGGCAAGCGAAGGTGGCTGCTAGCCGGCTTGGCTCGGCCAATGCCGACCGCTAAAGAACAAGGAGATTAAGCAGGGAAAAGGGGATAAATAGGCCGTTCCCCCTTCTGTTTCCCTCATCATCTCTTCCTGTTTCTCCATCCCTTAGGATTCAGCCAGAAACGCGCTTTTGCACCTGCTACCCACTTTGCTACCCACTTTGCTATTCACTTTGCTACCCACTTTGCTACCCACTTTGCTACCCACTTTGCTACCCACTTTGCTACCCACTTTGCTATTCACTTTGCTACCCACTTTGCTATTCACTTTGCTACTCACTTTGTCATTCACACTGCTACTCACTGCTGCTACCCACTGCTGCCATCGCTACTCACTGCTGCCGCTGCTACCCCATTTGCTATTCACTACTGTCATCACTGCCGATAGCCGCTTCTACTCGCCGTCAGAGTCGCGTCAACGTCGACGTCGCTGTCGCTGCCAGCAGAAGGCGAAGCCGTCGCCGCTTTCTCTCTTCTCATGTGTTTCGCTCTCGCTCGTCTGCATCATCGTCGTCATCTTCGTTGAATTCATCTGTCTCTTCAAGTCTCTTTTCTTCGAATGCTTTCTTGAGAAAAGTCAACTTGAAACAAATCGTTGAAACATCAATTACTCTCGTCATGCAACAGAGAATTAAAGACATTCATCAAGCAAATATGAAATGTGAGCTGAAACAAAAGCTTCGATGACTGAAAGCTCAGAGCACAGCGCTGAATCAGTTGAGAAACAACTCAGTGATAGAGAATTCTATCAGTTAAATGTCAGATACTATCTTCTCAAGTGATTCTTGCATTCAAACAATGATATCTCACTATCTCTTTATTGATATCACTTAACTGACTCTCATCTTCAAAAATGAATTTCAAACTGTCAATATCTTCAATCTAATCAATGATTATATATTAAATTCAATCAACAAGCAAGATCTGTGATTATCATGAATTGATGAGCTTCAAGCTCATGATGATGATGTCACTCAGCAGAATCTCAAGAGCATGATCTTCTTTCTATGCTGTTTAAAAGTATATAATCAATGTTTCATCAAAATAATCAATGATCAATTGAAATATTCTTTGTAAACAAACTTAGCTTGATACATTGACTATTTGCAGAAACTTCATCTGCATTACATCTTTGAGTTTTTGCAAATCTTTCACTTTTACTTTCATGAAATTTGCATGATAAAAGAAATCAATGACTCAAATGAGTGATACAATGCTGAAGATAAACTTGTTGATCAAGCATTAATAAAGAAAACATCTGCTATCGCTTCTCAAATAAGATATTAAAGTCAGAAGATCAGAAAACAGTTAAGCACAAAGCTTTTAATATGCAACAAGTTCAATGATAATAATTGTATTTACTTTAGTTGCATATATCAACATATCTGCAGTAAATATAATGAGACTTATGCTGCTATCAATTGCAAAACATTGAATTCAAACAGTCAATCAATCATTGAAAGAAAGTGATGTTGAATTTCGATCTTGCTGATATCAATATTGAAATTCTTTTCATATCAGCTCATGAAGATTAATGAGATTTCTCTAGCGCGCAGAGACTTTCTAGATGCAAGCGCATGATAAACATAGCTAGTTGAACATTCTGATCATAGATATGTTCAAACATTGCTGTTTATCATTGAACATGAAGTTAAAATTGAATATTGAGATTTCAATCAACTGATTTTGAGCAAGAATCTTTTCTCGACAAATGAAGCTTCAAATACTCTTCAGATCAATTTAATGCAGCAAGTTCATTGTGATTAACTAATTAAGATTCAACATGTTTCTCATTACTTTATATTTTCATCATTGAAACTAGTATCAAAGTGTCATGATTCTAGTCTTGTCAGACTCAGTCTTCTAGTCTTGTCAAATCTATTCTTGCTTCGTCACATCAACTAGTCTCTATTAGATCTGAACTAACTTGACATCATCTGTGTAAGACATCAATTCTTTCAAGTTTAGCATAAGCTGAGAAACATACATATGTAGTCAGCTTCTTTTCTGTAGCTATCTTTCTTTCTTAGCATTTATCTTCTAGTTAAATGACACTCATATTGACTCGCTTTATATTGATTTCTTTTATTAAATAAATGCTCATCAACTACTTTGCTATTGATGAATAGATGATACAAAACAATCTATTCAGTAAGAAAAATTTGCAAGAAATTCTTCAAATTTGCATCATCATTTTAAATCGCAAGAAATTCTTTGATTCTACACTCATTTTCATCATTTTATTCGCAAGAAATTCTTAAAATAAAGCACTTAATTATTACCTGAAATTCACAAGAGATTCTTTGAATTTTCACTCATCAAAAAACATTAAAAAACATCAATCTTTCATTTATTCTTATCTCAACAACTTTTATCTTTTCTCATCATGACATGTGATGTCAAGTCAGTTGAGTTTCAAACAACTCATCTGCTTAGAAGCATTGTCAATAGAAGAGTTTCACTTCTACTCATCAATGCTTCAGTTGAAGCTGAGAAAGCTGTCATTTCATGAAACATAAATATTAAAAAACAACTGTTTCATTGAGTCAGCAATTAACTCAATGATGTCATCAATATGCTGAACGAACTTTGAAGTCAGTGAGACTTGACTTTACAACTCAATAAACACTGACTTCTTATACAAGATGATCATAAGAAGAGAGCGAAACAACTAGAAGTCACTTTTGATAAAAATAATAAGCTAGAGAAAAAGATCAATCAGTTACAAGATGAGCAATTAAACTTCAGAGCGAAACAACATCAAGCTGATCGATTTATGTCTCGTCAAGATACTCAATCAGCTGAACAATGAGTCAATCAGAAAGAAGCTCACTTTCAACGAGAATCTTCTACTTTATCTGATAACAAAAACAAGAATAATCATCATAAGTTCATTAAGCTTTTGAATTCACTCATCTTCATTGAAACAGATGATTCTATCTGAGAGACATGAAACATCAAAATAGCTGACAAGCTTAATGTCAACGCAAATCATTACTCTACTGAAAAGATTCATATTGTCTATGTGATTTTCAGACTAAAAGATGATGCTGATCAGCAAATTTATGCAAAGCATCATATTGATGCTTTCTCACTTTATCAATCACTATCAGAGTTACTGAAACATCTGAAAGAAATTTATGAAGATCAGAATCTGATTCAAAAGTGTTGTTGTAAATATGTTGCTCTGAAGCAGCTCAACAAGCTCTTCAGCTTTTTCTATTCAGAATTCACTAAAATATTCAGCTTTCTGAACTACGATGATGTCACTCTGATGAACAACATTCAGAATAAAATCAACAATTATCTTCAGAATGTGTTGTCAGTTTGTTTCATAAAGTTTAGCTCACTTAATAAGCTCAAGATCTTTCTTCAAGATGTGAATAACAAACAATGAATCAATTATCAGCTACATGATGAGCAATAAACAGTCAAATCAATAGCAGCTTCAAAAAAACGTTTTGTTTCTTCGTTGATATCAGCTTCAGCCTTCATTACTAGCTATGTTCAACTCACTACTTTTTTCATTCTCGAATCTGAATGATCAAGAATGTTAATCATCTGCTTCAACTGCAAAGTATCAAATCATCTTTCAAAGAACTGCTCTCAGCTGAAGACTAGTACTTCAAAATCTTATGCATTCATTTCTTGTCTCAATGAGATCATCATGTTGAAAGAAGAGAAGAAATTATTTACAGAGAAATTGAAGAATGAGACAAAAAACTAGTGACTTTCATCAAAGATGTGATGAAAGATGTGTTAATTTCTTCAACAATGAGTAGCTCAAATGATCTTTTTGCTTCAAAATCTTTAACTACTAAATGTGTACTATCTAGCAATGAAATTAGTTACTCATTAAAGTCATTGATTGACATTGAAGCAGCTGACTATTCGTTCATTGATGAATTAATCGCGCAGAATATTTGTGATCATTTGAAAATTGAATCTTTATCTTTAATCAAGCTCAAATCAATAAGAAAATTTAATGATCATTATGCAAAAAAGCTCATTACTCATGCGATTTATTTGAATCTAACTGTTCAAGATCATATGAAACATTTTGCTTCTATGCTAATCACTTGATTAAATCAACATCAGATGATTCTTGAAAAAACATGAATGAACAAGATCAAAGTGATTATTAATATGAAAAATGATCATCTTCAATTTTCTAGTTTCGAAACTCATATCAAAGCTTTTATCAAAGCTCATTCAACTGTTCTTTCAAGTAAGAAAATCGCGATAGAACAGAAGAGTTCAATCTCTACTTAAATACTAAAGAGATTTATTTCTTCTGTCATCACTCAACTCAGCAAGAAGTTATCTTCATTCAGTAAAATCGTGAAATCATCTAATTCAGTTAACTTCGCTTCGTCTTTCAATTCAATAAACATAGCAATGATAGAGACTGCAGCATATAAATCACTAGTCAAATGATTGAATGTGACTACTTTCGTGATCATCATCACGAAAATTGATCGACTTCTAAAAACAGCTAGAAATAAACTCAAAGATGTAAATCTACAAGAGCTTTCACATGAAGAAATCTTGAAAGAAGTCAAAGCTAAGCTTTCTTTGAAATATCATAACTATCTAGACGTGTTTGATTGAGCGATGACTGATCAACTATTCTCTCATCATCTCTATGATCATAAAATTGAGTTGATCAACGAGAGAATGTCTTCTTGAAATCATCTTTATCATATGTCTGATTACAAGCTTCAAAAGATGAAGAATTATCTAATCAAACATCTGAATAAGAGCATTATATCTTCTAGCTCGATCTCATATGCTTCGCTCATACTATTCATCAAAAAGAAAGATGATAGTCTGCGTTTCTGCATCAATTATAGAAAGCTCAATGCTTTGATTAAATGAGATCACTACTTTCTATTTTTAATAGACGAAACTCTCGCTTGTATTCAAGATAGCAAGTATTTGACTCAATTAAATATAATAGTCATCTTCAACAAACTACACATGCATTCAAAAAGCGAAGATTTGACTATCTTTATTATCTTTTTTGACTTTTACAAATATCACGTGATGTCTTTTGAATTAATCAACGACTTGACTTTCTATCAACATTATATGAACGACGTGCTGTTTGATTATTTACATCAGTTTTGTCAGATCTATCTAGATGACATTATCATTTACAGTAAAACACTGAAGAAACATAAGAAACACGTACGACTAGTTCTACATAAACTATGAGAGATTGATCTACAGATGAATATAAACAAATGCAAGTTTCATGTTCAAAAGATCAGCTTTTTAAAACTATTGCTATTCATTGAGAGACTGAAAATGAACTTTCAAAAGATACAAGCAGTTGTTGAATGATTTACTTCTACAAATCTCACTCAGATGCAGTTCTTTATCAACTTCTGCAATTTCTATCGTCGCTTTATAAAGAACTTCTTGAAGATTGTTCAATCAATGATTCAACTCATTCAAAAAGAGATGATATTTGAATGAAATTATGCTTGTCAAATTATCTTTGATTATATGAAGAAATAAATGACTGAAGCATTTATTCTTCGTCATTTTGATCAGAATAAAAAGACTATTCTTGAAACAGACTCATTCAACTACGTCAACGATGATATACTTTCTTAGTATAATGACGAAGAAACATTGCATTTGATGATTTACTACAGCAAGAATTTGAGTCTCGCTGAGTGCAATTACGAGATTTATGACAAGAAGCTACTAACAATCATTCAAGCATTCAAGCATTGATGATCTGAGCTGAAATTGACTGAGCTATCAATCAAGATGTTCATCAATCATCAAGCTCTGACATCATTAATAAAGAATAAAGAGCTGAGTAGATGTCAGATGCACTGAGTTCAAAAGCTTGTTAACTTCAACTTCAAAATCATGTATTGCTCAGGCAAACAAAACATTAAAGTCGATGCATTGATTCGTCAAGTCGATTTAGTTTCTAGAAGCTTCGAGAATGAATGATGTCACTATCAGCGAACTACGATTCTGACATTGAATTAAATGAAAATCGCTGATTTGAAGAAGAAAGAGAACGATGAATTAATTTATTAATTGATTCTAGAAGTTAATAAAATGAATGAGAATTATGTTCTACTTCGTGAAGTTGTATCAAAAGATGAAGCTCAATATGAAGATACTAAATTAAGAAATTGTTGAGTTCAGAACGAAATACTATATCGAGATGATTTTCTATGAGTTTTCTTCAATGAGCATCTTCGAATGAAGTTAATTCGAAAAGTTCACGATCAATCTTCTATTGATCATTTCGAAATTCTTAGAACGATGAAAGCAATAAGAAGATACTACTATTGATTCTCAATGTGAAAGACAATAAATAGATATATTCAAAACTGCTACATTTGTCAGCGATCAAAAGCTTCTTGAAATAAATTCAATGAATTACTACATTCTTTATTCATACTCAAACAGCAATGAAAGAACATAGTCATGAATTTCATCATCAATCTATCTTCTTCTGAAGGCAAAAACATCATACTAACAGTAATATGTAAACTGTTACGAGTGTGTCGAGATTGAATAGAGTTTTCTAGTCAACAAGCTCTAGAGATTTTGGCTCATGTTGAACTTCTAGCCTCAACACTCTATTCTAGCGCTTTCGATACTCGAGCAAATCTGCTTCGCTCTCTTTGTTTTGCTCTACTATAGATACAGCTCGAAACTTTCTTTGATTTCTTCTGTATTCTTAATATTCTAGTTATAGCTATCTCTATTGATCAAACATTCTATTCAGCTACGCACTATCTCGCTGCAGTGTGATTAAATTCTAGGCACGATCTCAACATTATATTAAGAATTCGTTTACCACATGATACTCGTTTCATTACTCATTCAAGCTACTCGGCAAACAACGAAACAAGTATAAAGAAATTTGTTTTACCTGATGATCGACGCAATCGAAAGACAGAACAACATCAGAGAGTCAATAGAATCAACGGCGAGACTGTTTGAATTGCTAGAGAATCTACCGCTCATTAAATACGCACAGTTCACTCGATTAAGAGAATCACGATAAAGAATCTTCGTGAATTGCTCTAGAATCAACTCATTCTCGTGAAGCAGACGAGTGAAAATAAGCTGTTCAACTCATCTCTTTCCCTCTTCGCCTCGAACCAAGCTTGTGAATCAGACGAGTCAAAACAATCTGTGTCGTCAGATCAAATTAGTGAGTCTGTTACTACAAATGACGTTCTCATAGTGAGTCTGCTACAATGACACTCTTCGTCAATGCAATGATCTACCTACTCTCATCGTCTTACCTATCAGTGAACCTGATTCTACGTTCATATGCAAATAGTGAGTCTGCTACAATGACAAGTCGAAAGTTGATCTCTTTGATGAGCAAGTCAACTAGTGAGTCTGCTTCAATGACACTCTTCGTCAATGCAATGACATATCTACTCTCATCGTTCTACCTATCAGTAAATTGATCTACCTCACGTTCACGTGCAACTAGTGAGCCTGCTTCAATGACAAGTCGATAGTCAATCTCTTCGATGAGCAAGTCGACTAGTGAGCCTGCTTCAATGATCACTCTATTTCACATAGTGAGTCTGCTACAATAGACATTTGACGAGTTGATTTGAATCAATAGAAAGATTGATAGAAAGGCAGGCATCAAGACTCTACGTCAGTGCTATGAACTACACTACAAGTCATAGAAACATGACTTTTAAAGAGAAGAAGATAATGTTACGAATGTGTCGAAATTGAATAGAGTTTTCTAGTCAACAAGCTCTAGAAGTTTTGGCTCATGTTGAATCTCTAGCCTCAACACTCTATTCTAGCGCTTTCGATACTTGAGCAAATCTGCTTCGTTCTCTTTGTTTTGCTCTACTATAGATACAGCTCGAAACTCTCTTTGATTTTTTCTGTATTCTTAATATTCTAGTTATAGCTATCTTTATTGATCAAACATTCTATTCAGCTACGCACTATCTCGCTGCAGTGTGATTAGATTCTAGGCACGATCTCAACATAAACTGTCAAAGAAACGACACTATATCTCTTGTTTTACTGATAATAAAGAAATCACAGCAGAAAAAACAGCTGAGCTAATGCTTCAGTGAATATATCAAATACATGATTTACTCAATTTCATTGTTTTGAATCGAGTTTCTCAATTTACCTTCATCTTATGAAAGTTTCTTTGCAAAAGACTGAGCATTAATCTTTGACTATTCACTGTCTATCATCTTTAAATCAATGATCAAAGTGAATGAGTCAATCAGAATGTTGAAAGATATCTTCAATTCTTCTGTT
>JAABUS010001482.1_pt1 | contig 50733 bp, 30 predicted proteins | sample 5560161 | NCBI WGS metagenome assembly JAABUS01 (sample SAMN10711885, study PRJNA513376) | rock metagenome | isolation source: Antarctica rocks | place: Antarctica: Victoria Land, Trio Nunatak nord | collected 2016-01-04 | reverse complement strand
GCCCCCTCCCCACCAAGAATCTCCCCCTGCTCCGAAAATCCGCCCTCCATCACCCTCGCCTCCAACTCATCAGCCATCTGGACAAACGTATCATAATCCACCATCATGCTGACGGCCAACGGCTGACTCTCCTGAACCATACGGACGCACTCCTCCGCCGTCCCAAGCGCTTTCATGGCAAGATCGTAACAGACGGTGAAGACTTCGAGCTCGCGGTTGCCGACGTAGAGGGATTCGATGTAGTGGTTGTCCATGAGCTTTTTCTTCCACTCTGGTGTGGTTTTGAGAGCCTTCAAGCGGTCGTTGCGTGTGGGACCGAACGTGGCGCGACCAGTCAATGCACGGAGGTATTCGTCTGAGCGCTTGTAGAAGTCTTGGTTGAAGCGTGTGTCCATGTATGCTGCCTTGGACATCTTCTTAAGATTCTCCTCAGTGGGACCGTCGGCACGCTTGCCGCGCGATTGGTTGGTAGGCTCGGTATTAGGGTGCAGGTTGATATAGGTGAGATTGGTATTGGTGGTGCGCAGGAGCTGAGGCTCTTCTGCCGGCTCCGAGCCCAGCGTTCCGAACTCTTCCACCACTGAAGCAATGGCGGAAGCGAGATCGAATTTATCCGCATCTTTGCTGGACGAGGCCTTGGATTTAGTGTTGGTGGGTTGGCCGTGGTCGGGGTTCGAGGTATCGGAAGCCTTATGCTCCTTTTCCCACGGACGTGGAAGGTGGCCGACTGCTTCTTCTTGAAGCTCGTTACCTTCGTTGATGATGAGAAATAGGAACTCGACTAGGCCGCGTATCTCCATGATTGGTGTTTCGAGTTCACGGGTGTAGGTGTCGAATGTGTCGATGTACCAATCGTTGATGGCGCCATTGTCCTGCGTGGGTTCTGAGTCAGTACGACTGTTTAACGCAAGCCTGAGTTGCAAGACATGTAATGAGAATGATGTGCTCCTGAAAAATGCCCCCAAGAGCTGGTGCTGATGATGACAGAATTTGCCGCAGGAAATCAACGTACCCTAAGGATGTTGTGGATGTTCTTGCAGAACTTGTGCTCGTAGCCAGGAAGCACGCCGCGAGCAAGAAGACGATCTGGTCTAGTATTAGTAAGGCGGAAAGGTTGTAACGCGATAGAAGTAGACTTACTGATATTTGGGATAGTGACGACTTCCATGTGTCTGCAGGTTACATAAGGTTAGCATGCTCTTCACATCGATCAAGTGAGGGGAATCACTCGCCTTCCACGCGCACCCCAATTGCTGATCTGGTTCAAGAAGATGCCTAGCATCATCTGCAGGCTCTTCAACGGATCATAGAGACACGCATTAACCCTCGCATTGCCGACGAGCTCTTTCTCAGCAGCGGCTTTCTTGGCCTCATAATCCTCAACATAAGCTGATACTTGGACTCTAAATTCCTGCTCGTCGAACAATCCAGTAACCTCGCAAGACATCTCAATTTGAGTATTGACATCGGAGATGATTCGAGAGAGGTACTCGGCGTCGAGCTCAGGACGCTCGTCGCTGCAGAGAGACATCCTGCCTTCGTCGTAAGTGATGGTGCCTTCGAAGGCTGGCTTGGTCTTTGCTTTGGAGGTAGATGGCTCGGATGTTACAGAGTCTTCTGTCTCGGTTTTGTTCTCGCTGTCACGCTCGATGTGCTCAAGGACCGCGTCCTGCTGATCAAAGTTGAGAGCCTCGAACCACTTCGACCACTCAACACAGACTTCTGTGTCGGTTTTGTCCTCCTCGTCACGCACGCATGCTTGCTCGGTGACCGCGTTTTGCTGATCAAGGCTGAGAGTCTCGAACCAGTTTTGCCACCCTGAAGGTGTTAGTCATTTATAAATTTATGTTTTGAAAGGGAGTGTGTTTTGTAAACTCACCTTCCACCCGTTCGCGTTCCTCGGCGCTTGGTCTTGTCATCTTGATATAGGTTTTGTCGTGTCCCGATAATACTATCCTAAAAAGGGGCAAACAACTATGATTTTACCACCACAAAAGTGGTTGTTGATGGATTCGGGATACTTGCAATGATGGAATACAAAGGAAGAAGAGATCACAGTGGTGAAAGATATTTGTAGTTGGTAGATGCTCGGCGCCGGGGCGCTAACGACTAAGCAATTGATTGTTCTATAGGTAACCCGGACAGGCATACTCTGGACAATTCACAGGCATAGACCCTAGTGGACACTATACACGTTTCTTAGACGTTGGGAAGATTTTGTAAGGAGCACCAAGATTTGGAGTACATGGGAGGAGTAGGAGGCATCTCAATCAACAGAATAATAGGAGATGAGACCAGAGATCCTCTTATTTAGGCTCGATGTTTTGCATTGGTCTCTCACATTGTTTGCAAAAGATCAAAAGACATGAAAGAGCCTGTTAAAACTACTACCTTTATATCATCAGGAAGGCTGGTACTGTATCTCTCCCGATTTATGGCCACAAGTTTGCTAGTCCCCTATAACCCACAAGTAGGTTTATGTGCCATTGTCACGCCCTTCCGCTGTCTATCCAGTCAGACCAACTTCAAACGATTATACGTGGACCACTTGCACCGTCACATCATGTGCCAGGTGAAATATCCTTAGCAGCCCGATCACATCTCCTGCAGCGAATCTGCTCCCTCTATCGCGCCGCCAGAGTGTTTGCTGGCTCGTGCAACACCTGTACTGTAACCAGCCAAAGGCGGCATCGAACTTACACTCCCGGGAGCTGCATTTTGCTCACTAGCCAGCGACAGTCGACTCCATCTTTGCTCTTTGAATGATTCTCATAAGCGAAATGAGGGGAGAGCAGACTGCGCAAAGGAAGACCCTCGATAGCAATGTCAGTACGAATTCCATAACCTATACCAATAGCACTTGACAGGCCGTTCGAAGTATCAAGCAGAATTTACACCCTGCACTCATCTCTCCGATCTTGGGCCGTCACCTTAGGATGGGGTGAATTTGATCCTCGCAGTTGTCTTCGAATCCATCATTGGCGATTCGATCGAGCTTTGCAAATTCCGACCATCTGAAAGCGCATGTGCAGTAAAGTCCCGGCTCCAGCTCAGCACTCCGTGGAAGCAAGTATTCGAAAGGCAACTCTCAAGGCGGTCAAGACCATTGCTCGCAAATGGAGTCTTGGCACCTTTGTCATTGCAGGTGAGACATGAGAGGTAATGCGTGGCGCATGACAGCCTGACACCATGCGTGGGGAGGTCAGTGCCGAAGGCTTTGACAGCAACATGCTCGGATTACACCGCTCGTTGCTGGAGGCATTGCGGCTTGACCGAGGGTGACCCGAGGTCGTGGTAGTCGGAAGATGTTATGCATCACCAAGCAGGGTCTCAAAAATGGCAAAACGACCTTCACAAGTAGCGGTGAATATTGGCGGGCCATGTGGGTTTTAATGGGTTGAGGAAGAAAGCAAGCGCTCGATGTATTTATGCAGGTAGCCGATAGACGCTTGACAGCAGACAGAACGTGGATGCTTGCATGTTTGTCTCGATCGGACGAGTGCGCCATTCCGGTGAGTCGACTTGATCAGGTCTCTGGGTTTGAGTGCGAGGCTGTAAGATGAGCACATTTGGTCGATGATTTCGACACACTAGAGGCAATTCCCAACGAGATTTGGATGCCAACACAGAGACTAGCTTGATACGTCCAGCAGTCCCTCGACCACAAGTGCCAGGTACTTGATCGCTAATTATGGACTCGGAGACAAGGGGTCTTGACGTGGGCAGGTTGACACACCAAAGACGCAGGAGCCCGAACAGCGCCTTGACCTCGAGTAGACAACAACTCGGCACCTCGCATCATTTTGCTGTCATCGCACCTAAAGTTTTGACGACGTGCCTTTGCAAAAGAATGCGCGTCATCCAAGTCGAAAATGCAAGGCATCACTATTGTTTTTCGATTCTGATTTACTCGGTCGAAGTTTTGTCTTTTTCCGGATTAGGGGTATGCTGCTCGCCATGCTTTCGATGACAGGAGAACTCTGCTGTTCAAGCCGATCGGTTTTCCTTGAATTTGATGTGGTGTCTATTCGTACCATCTGACCGATTTCCGGGTTTAATGTTCACGATAGCTCATCCACTGGCGCGGATCAGGAGACGTTCGAATCTGGGCAAAATTTGCCTCGAGGCGTGTTGCCGAAGATTGTATCCGGTTGTGATAGAGGACCTTGATGCGGTGGAGAGTGCACGGTATCAGATATTTGTAACCCCACACTGAGTCGCTAACGTATGATGGGACGTCATTTGAAAGAAGATGTTGCCAAGAGAGTCGAATATACATAAAGTCAGTGGCTCCCTAAGGGTTTGAAACTCATCTCACTTGTTCTCCTCTCACCATTGATCAATTTTACTTTGTCCAATCCAAGTACAACATTGTTGGTCACTGATAGCTTCCAAGCACATACCTTCTGTTGCACTCTCAAACGATGACCGTAATTCAGAGCGCTTCCAAATGGGAATTTCTTATGAGGTTGGGACTCGATCCCGCAAACGCTGATCACCAGGCTCTGTACTGGCTCATGAAGGTAAATGGAATGGTGGCGTGGCATATGTGCTGGACTGATGATATTAGAATGAATCCATTCGCGCGTACAATGAGAGGCTCAGAGGCAATCGTGCAGCATTGCGGCCTGAACATCGAGACGCAGCACCACCCTACGCTGCCAATCAATTCACCGAGACTGCCATCAGCGATACGATTGCAAGAATTGAAGTCAACGCAAGTGCTTCAACCAGGCCCTTGTATGCCCGCGGGAGGACGATAAACCCCAATTGGGTTATTCGCTGGATGCTGTACCATGTATGCCGGTATCGTGACGCACGGAACAAGAAGGCACAGGGCAAGGACTTCCACGATGATGACAGCCTTGATCCGCCTCCTCCTGCAGGTTAGTAATGGGCGTCGAAGCCTGTCGTGATGATACGATTTGACATGAGTTAGGAGGTTCGAGCGTCAAGCCACAGAACGCCTTTTACGATACAGCCAGAGAGGGCTATCGTCAGGCTCATAGGTCGCGTTGAGGAGCGTAGCTGGCTCCTGACTAAAAGCACGATGCCTTGTGCCGTGTGCTTGTAGAGACTTGGTCATTCGAGCAGATGGGTTGGATTTATTCTTTCCCTCTGGCAAATGCCTTTCATATCGCTCGATTGGGCGGATTCCCCTTGGCGGTGAAATTGTTACCTGGCGTTTTAGGACCATCTAAATTGTCCGCATCGCTAGGAAAATCCGAGACGCAAACCATGTTCACTGCTAGCAGAATTCCTTCTCAAGTGGGGAATGTGACAAAAGGTCTATCTAATCGCCTCCTGGGGGTATCAGAATTGCAATCTTCCCATGAACTCCATCGCTGTGCTAATTCAAGTCCCGAATCTTAGGCGAAGTATGTAAAAGTCTAATCATCATCCCCATCTTTTTCATCTTTGTCCTTCCTCGTATTCTTCTTGTCATCTCGGACCTTTTTCATAGCCTCGGTGACCTTCTCATCTTTCTCATCTGCCTTCTCGTCCCATTCGACATCATACTCACTTGCGATTTGCTTGATCTCTTTTCGGTAGGCATTGGCTTCCTCTACCAACGAATCCCATTTCTGTACGTCAAAGCCTTTGTCCTGGTATAGCTTGGCCTGTTTGCGGCTGATCGTCAGGTTGAGCGCTGAGCGGTAGGAGACTTCTCGGTTGTGGTAGATGAACCAAAGATAACCCAATATCAGGGTCGAAAGGCCGACGAGGTACTATGAGTTCATCAGATATCGCCCGAGGATTAGGTGCTCACAATACTTACTGTGACTGGCTCCATCAAATCCCATCCATAGCTAGTTTCAAAGGTGATCCAATATACTGAATACCAATAGATTACCAGAGAACCTGCACCACCAATCGCCCACCATTGAGCAGTTCTGTGTGCCGCCAAATCGCACTCTTTCTTGATCGCTGCCGCATCTATGATTTTGCTTGCAGTCTTTCGCAGTCTCAAACGCAAGTAGTGCGTTCTGTCATTAAATGAGGGCACTCCAACGCGTATTTCTTCGGAGGCGCCTTCGATCTCCACGGCGAACTCTTTGCCACGTGCAGCATCGCGTATGAAGTCACCGATTTCTGTTGATGAGGACCAACGGACGAATTTTCTAGACCCATCCTCTCCCTCTGCCGACGGGCCCTCATGACCAAGGCCACTATAGCTCTCGACGCCGCCCTCGCCTAGACGCGCAGCTTTTTCGGTAGACTTTTTGCCCAGCTTTCCCGTCTTCTCAGACTTGCCATCGAACTTTGTCTCCTCAAGGTCTCCCTCGTAGTCCTCGTGCATGTCTTCTGGCGAGTCGTCAGTCTTCTTCATGGCTGGATCCATGTCATCCTGCTGGGAGTCCTCCGCCCTGAAGTGGACTCCCGGCACTTTGCCTTCGCCTTTCTCGTTCTTAATCTGGGGCAGCTCGGATTGAATTAGGCGCTCTAAGTAGGAAAGAGGTTGATGCGGGTGTACGAGCAGGGCCAGAGGTTCGATGTCTTTCCTGTCCGAGTTGTGGTCGAGCGGAGTCAGAGGTAGGATCAATTTCAATAGGCGTGAAGGAGTTGTTAGTAGCTTTCCTGGGGCATTGTCAATAGGTATAGATATCGGCGAAGGGCAGCTTCTACCTTTGGTTGTTGATCCCGTAGAACGCTGACGTGCAACTGGGGGCATGTCTGAGCCCTCTCGATGCCATGGCGCCTTTGCCTGCTTGTCCCTTTGGTCCGCTATGGCGCTGTCTAGCGTTGACCCTCTCCTAGTTTGAACATTCTGGTAGAGGCTCTTTGGAGCTCCAATGCCTGGAATTCTTATTGGGCAGGTTGCAGAGGCTCTGAGGCTATTGTATGCTAAGCCGTGCAACGAGGACGTCTTCAGCTTCGAGGAATTGTTGGTACATATCAACTGAGTCTGCGTACGGGTGACAGGGCTCTTTATTATTAGCAAGCAGCGCGCGGTGAGGAGTGCTTGCGCAGACTGCGGCATATTAACCGCCGGTTGGAAATATCGCTTTCTTCAGATACCGACGTGCAAGACATATCCAGAGAGCAGGTAGTACATTTGACGCGGAACAGAATTGGAGAAATTTGGTCATGCCAACGCGAACAATCACTCATAGGGCTAGCCCTTTTCTCCAAACGAGGCAGGCTGGCACCACACCTTTACGAACCACATATGGAAGGAAGATATGGTTGGTCGACTTCGCAATCTCTGCTTAACAAAATGAATGGTACTGAAAACGAGTTGAGAGATTTCACTGGGGTTTTTATCTCTACTGGCTAAACTCTGAAGCCTCCTGGGACTGCAAACCACCGCTATGCTGAAGTATCGAAGAGTGCTCGCTCATGCTGAAGTCTCAAGCTCAGATATCCTGCCAGATGCATGCCGCATAACGCTCAAGTTGTTACGCTATCCCTCGAGGGAAATAACAGATGCACGCTCCCACCGATGAGTTTTTGCTACAGTTTTTCGCTGCCGCCAATGAAAGGTTCTAGGTCGTATCTGTCATAAAGTCGTATCTTAAGGCCGTTGTCATTGTTCGGGAATTCGGGAATTTTGTTGAACTGGAGGACTGTACGGGTCCCCTCATCACCCACTGCGCATGGGCTGATCAATGACTCAGTAACGCCCCCCACCACTTCGACGCGAGCCCCGACTCGCACCACTGAGCCGGTAAATGTCTCTCGAAGATCGGCTACTGTCGTAGCTGCTGGTTGGACTGCTGCCGCCGCTTCGGCTCCCACTGCTCCTGGAGTCGTCCGTGTAGACGCTCCCCCTCTCCGTTCCTATGGCGATAGGCCGGCCTTGGACTACATCCGCTCCCCCACGGCCCTTGTGGCGAGATGGATACATGCCATCACTTTTTGAGAAGTTTTGGCAGATCAGGTACGCACGCATAGCCGCGTTCTCACGAGCTAGCCGGTCGTTTTCGAATGCCGTATCTGTCTGGTACTCTCTATTATTGACACGTGCCACGCACACAAAGCCGGACCTGGTGCGGAACGAAGCGTACAGGGGTTGTGGCCATTGACGGCGGTGGCAGAGGTCTGAACAGGAAAGTCAGTCTTCACTTGCCCTTAAGAAGCTAGCCTTGACCAGATCATGTTCTTGGGTCATAACGCAGGTCTCCAACGCCATGGAATCGCAGATCCTGCTTCCGTGCGGTGCGTGATATACGCAGAATGAGACTGAATGTTCAATTAAGAAACTATCCTTGCGCAAACGAGAATCATTCAAATTTCCATATCTATCACACGATTGGAAAATGGTCGCACCGACTGACTCTAAAGCACTGAAAATAGGAAAGCAAGTTGCGGGCCGCAGAAAAAGAAGGTAGACTGACTGGACAAATATTCCTGATAGTACATGGTGGCGAGAGTGGTGGTGTAGATCCAAATCCAGGTGGTGGAGTGGTAGCAAAGCCTCAATTGACCAACGACAAGCCTCTCCTGCTGGATGATGCTGGTTGCCGTAGGAGGCGTTGATGCCCAATATTGCACTAAGTGTTTTCCTGGTGTGAATGCTGTACCACACCCCTTCGTGGTTAACCTTCAATGCTAAAAACGCTTGCTTGCAGAATCAAGTACACAGACTGTCTAATCTGAGAAGATGCAAGACGGAGGATTTGTACTGTGTGGAGGAAACCCGGATCTAGAGATGCAGCCCAGTGGGAGATTTATATCAATGCCAGATCTATCCACATGATAGTCAACAGAGAAGTGGAGACAAAGGCGATTGGCAAACACAGGTAGGGGGGTTTGGGGTGCATGTTCCATGTCTGCGGCTCAGTGACTAATTCCAAGCGACGATGTGCTGGCGCACGTTTTGCCAGTAAGAAATTTTGGGACCGACTCATGGTGCCATTGACCTATTAGGGCTCTCTCGGATCGGTCCAGGCAAGGGAGCTGCAATGGTTGACGTGCAGATGCCGCAGGATTTTTTCTGGCCGTTCCCACGCTAACATGCGCGTCAGTGGCAAATAAGACGCCTGGTCCGACGCTGATCCAATCTTTTGGGAACATCCTCGTAGAGTTAGGTACCAGACCCCACAAGAGTAGGCGACTGAGTACATTCTAGAAGGATGATTCATGCAGTGTTCCGGCGTTTTGACCTCATTGTCTCGCTAATGCGAGTGGCTGCGGGCCAGGCAGTTTGCGTTGTCATTGTGAAGATCCACTACCAAGTTCCAACGAGCGGGACGGGCAAGCCACTCCATTCGGGACCAACAGAGACGCTGGTATTGTGGGAGCACGTCAAGGGTGGTTTTTTGGGGGCTAATGCTAAAGCTTGATCCTCCGCGGCGCTCGTTGCGCTTAATTAGCATTAGAGCTTATAATGATTGATATTCTGTCTCGAATTCTTGCCGTCTTGCAGGTCCAACCTGAGGTTGTTCTCAAGCCACTGCAGATCAAAATCGCGTTGTCACTGCACCTGGGATTAGCAGGTAACGGAAGTCGGGCGTAACAACGGTGTGCATGCTTGATGAGTTGGCAATGCGCTTGAAGGTGCATGCGTTGGAGTCCAGGAACGGCTACTCGAGTCGGACGAACACGAACTGTAATTTGTAGCCTATTGCTTCTTTTATCTCCTGGAGGCTGGGTATCGTCAGTGCTAAGGTAAGCAGATCGATAACAAATCGCCTTGAACGAGGTTCCGTTCCAATCACAGGGAGGACTCTTGCCGCCGTTTGCCAGAGCACTGCATTTCAGCTCCGATGCCATCGAATCTTCGATAGTCCGTCATATCCAAAGGATCTTTTACCGACTAGCCCTTCCCACCGAGAGCATGAGGGCGCTTCGTTATCCGTAAAGTAAAGTAGTGTTAGTTGGAGGTGACGGCGCACCCGTCGATTTGCCAAATCATGCAGCTAAGGCGGGCCTGCGTCGAACCGTTGCTTGTGCCAGCAGGGTGATCTGAAGGCCAGTTGTCGCTTAGAGTCTGATAACAGACTTCCCAAGTTCTGGAAAATAACAGCCTGTTGCATCCTCCAAGCACTGCGAAAGTACGCAGAGAAGTTGAGGTTAAGTTAAGGTCGGACAAGAGAAAAGTCAATCGCCGTATTGCGGCTAGTCCCGATTGGGCGGGGCTCAGGCACCTAGGTACAGGCTGTAGTTTTTATGTGATGGGTTGATCTACAATCGACGCCGGATTTGGGTATCTAGACCAGGACCAGGGCAGCAGCTTAGGAGGCCTGCATCAGAAGCCAGTCTTCTGACTGGACGAATTATAACACCGCTCTACAGCATCCCACGGGATAGCATAGATTGGATGCAGCGCTCTCACGCGATCTTTCGCATCTACGAGCTCTTGCACAGCTTCACCTCCGTTTGTATCTGTTTCCTGCCCTGACGAGGCCCACCTGAGTGCCGAGTCTATTGGATATCCCGCTTCCGCATCCCGTGTGCCGGTGTAGAAATTACAGTACTGCATGGAGCTAAGGCCTGCCAGCGTATAGCACGTGTGGTACGCATCTGGATACCTGGATGGAGGATATTAGTGGTGCATGTTACATTGGCGATATGCATCACCCACGTGCTAGGCTTATCTCTGAGTCCACCGTCGTCATTCTGACAGCATGACAGGATGTAGCGCGTCAATCCTTCTTTGCTGTACAAGCTTCCCTTTGTGCGTTTCTTTGTCGACGTGGTCGATTGAGGTCCACTCAAAGCTGCCTCAACAAGGGGTGAGCATCCACCGACCCAATGACTATAACAACCATCGACGAGCTTGTTGGTCCGACCAGAGAATCCACCTTCTGGCGCGTATTGGCGCGCTGCGAGCCAAGATATCAGGAGTGGTAGGTCTAGGTACCTAGAGAAAGTCAGCCACAATGATAGTGTAGGGGTTTGGCAGGAACCTACCTCGGAATCATCTCGTGTGGGGGTCCGAGTATGCATAGGCATGCAAGGACGAGATATGCATACGCACCGTGAGCTTCGGTTTGCGGTCTCCCGGAGATGCCACCTTCAAATGTCTGACCTGTTCTAAAGATAAGCTTTGCTGAAGATCGTCGGACCTGATCACATACATCGAGACAAGTACTCGGGCAGGCCATCCAGAAAAGATGTAAATCCATTGGCTCTCGTGGGAGCATTGGGAGGCAATTCGAGAGGCAATGCAAGTAAAGATATGATCACCATTGAACAGTACGAACCCCTGCGAATGTAAGACAAATTGTTGCGAAAATGAATGCGTGATCAGGATTCCTTACCGAACGTCTTCCTCTCCACCAACGCACGTTCTGAAACCGCCATCCATCTGCTTCAATTCACCTAGCCATCTCCAACTGATCGATTTGCATAGATCAGTTTAGTGTCTTTTCAAGATTCAGTCACACTCACAGATTTCGGCGGTCAATAATATTCAGACTCTCACTCCCGCCAACCGTAGCGAGGCTTAAGATGGCAGCATAGGAAGGCGCAATATGGGATAGCTGGCCGTGGCCGCCGCCAAAGCCGCCTCCAGCATTTTGACTGGGTGTAAAAGTCTCGACAACTCTTTTTTCATATATTTCCACGTCTTCGCCCAATAAACTTAGACCCGTCAAGGACCAATAAACAACCCAAGGCCTTGAGGCATCATAGGGTATAAATCGTGCATCCTGAATAGCAGTCTTTAAAAAGTCCACGTGGTCTTCACGCTTCAGTATGGGTATTCCGACAGCATTCAAATCGTAGCTGCTCTTCCCAGTCCCCGCCAGATGTGATAGGCAGACTTCAACTACCTCGTCCTGCAAGATGGAGGTATCTGTAATCAAAGAATCTTTGATTGGTGGGAAGGATGTGAAGATTTCGAGAACAAGTGGCCGATCCTGAACAATACTAGAAGTTGTGTTGCCTCCCAAACTGAGTGGATCTATCTCATCCCGAGATATCGATTCTACCTCGCTCCCATCATCATTGACCCATACAGGTTGTGTGGTGGCCATTTGGTTAGCAGGTTTCACGTATCTGTCTCCAACGGGTAGCAAGGTCTGTAGTCTTCCTCTATTAGATTTGGATTCGAAATTGACTCTGGTCCGTTTCGACCTGACTTTCATCGCTGATTATTGTTCTAATTCTAAGACATTGCTTGCTACTCGTATTGTTCTCGAAACCCTAACACTTACGGATAACGCGGAAGCTGCCTCGCCAAGGATCATTACAGTGGTTTTACAATCAGTAGGACTCCAAGAAAGTGTGACAATGCTGAGAAGAATTCACTCTTCAAACATTGTCAAAATCCTCAGGTTACATACGATACCTTGGGTAATTTGGGCTTAGTTCTACGAGTAGCCAATATTTCAGCCCTAAGCATTGCTCCTTTTCCAACACCGATCGATTGCACGTGAGCAAGCACGACTACAATGCACCAGCTGGAGATAGCACACTGCCGACTAATCTCCTATCATGGCGGAGCAAGCGCCGAAAGGCAGACACCTTGTGATATTGACGTAGGATAATTTGCCTTCTCCACGAGCCTTGATTGGGTCACAAGTCATTGGGGAAAATGATAGAGCCCAGCAACCTGGTTGCTGAGACGGGAACAATGTCATGTCAAGCCACACACACAAATTACTATATACTAACTAAAGAATATGTTCATTCGAATGTGAGCACGCCCTTTCCCCTGGGATCATTCTATCCGCACCGTTTCTTCCATGAAGTTCCCTCTGAGCTCTCGCTCACCACATGTTCGGTGTCTTTTGGAACATAAATCATGTCATATGGACTGTCGGGCATGAGGCAATAAGAGATTGCTCGAGCGATAGCCTATGTCAGCTTTCACCGCTTACTCTACACAACAACCCTCCATCTTGCTACAAGCAGCCACACGATGGACGGTATGGGAAGGATCTGATCTAGCAGAGTATAATTGGAATGAACCTCCTTGCTTCCAAGTACAAGACATGATCTCGGACTCGATCGTGGTTTTTTCAAGCAAGGAGACTTACCATGCTCGTGTGGCAGCCAAGGTGATCGTTACATGGAAAAAGAGCGTGCTTCTCTTCAGCCATCTTCTCATATGAAGCAAACAATGGATAACTTTAGAAGCAACTGTGCCACCCTAATCTGTCTTACTAGCATGTACGGATATCTGAAGAGTTTCTACTCTACTCGGTGGGTGACATCCTTCGAATTGGTCGAGAACTTATGCGTGGTCTCGGAAAGGCGCCGCCACCAAGCAAACACACCCTCGGGCGTGGCCGTCGATCTAGCCTGAATCCACCCCCCAGTGATTGGCTCACTTGAGGCACTCCAGGGATCATCATCCCACATCAAGCCCCTATAGGTCTAGGCTGGGGCCCCCCAGTCGGCACTATCGCAGACCCCACCTTCTGCCCTGTCACATCAATCTTTACCGTTTGGTGGTTCGATGCTATCTTCACCGCTTGTTCCCGAAAGCGGTTGAATCAGGAATCGACACCCGCCTTCGCATCCTCTCTCCTCCAACTACCTACCCCTTCGGCAGTCGAGCGAGTTCTCCGTAGTGCCTGCTGACACCGCTCCAATAATGGCTTCAACGTTGTTCTCCTCAGACCTTCCTTTGCGACAATCCCATTGATTACTTCCTCTCCTCTCCGTCAGCCAGCCATGGAGGGGGATCTCTCAGCTGACGGACTCGCTGGGTTCGAATACGACCCACGAGGAATGCGATATAACTATGGTCATGTTAGTTGGCCGTTGCAAATTCCGATCACCAGTGACCCAGATGCCTCGCGGACTGCACCGCAGTCACATCACGCCAACGCCAACTACAAGCGGTCAACGTCTCCACTTCAGAATCTAACTCAAGCATTCGACCAGCCGCTGAGCCAACCTCAGGCATATATACCAGACTGGCGACTCCAGCAAACACCGAGCCAGCTTGGGTACCAGTCTGACGGGTCCTTCCCACAAGATGCCGCCTACTCCCAACAGTATCTGACCGAAACCTACGCAATGCCATATCAGACTTCTCCTACAGACTACGTGTCCGCTCAAGGGCAATACGATTCGACATTGGCAATGGATGGCTCGTACGTCCCATTACCGGGTCAGATGGACGGGAACATTTCCTTCGATTGGCAGGATTTCTCTAACAATCTAATGGCGTATCCGATGTCGAATGGGCTGCCGGACATGCATCTCCCGCTGCAAAACCTACCGAACTCGCCGAGTACTTCTCTCGAAGTTAGATCGCTCTCGAGTAGTGATAATGGCTGGAATGCTGTCGACTTCCAGCAGCAAGCCCTCGATGGGGCCTTTCAAGATCCACACATCGGTGCAATATTCAACCCCGAACAAACTCTTCACGGCCGAACTCTTTCCGACTCGTCCAACTCAGACGTGGAGAGACATTCACGTCGATCTTGGAGCAGCTGGGAATGCATTCCGCAGCATGCAATCGGTTCGCCGGGTAGTGACAGCTTTGGGGAAATTGACCAACTCCACCACGATTCAACCAATCAAGGAGGGGACTCGCCTCTTATCAAGCAAGAGAAACAATCTCCACTGCTGCCAGTCCTGACGTCATCTGGGATCAAGCCTATAAGAATAAAGACCTCATCATCTCCACAACACAATTCACCAACCTCGCCACGGAAACGCTCACCTCCGAACAAGCGCCAGCCAAAGAAGAAGGACTCCAACGAGAAGGCTTCGAAGCCGACTATAAGGAGACAGTCCCAGCTTCCAAAAGTCGAGACAGAAAAGCGGGTAGGACGTAGAAAGGGTCCTTTGAAGCCAGAGCAGAGGAAGCAAGCTGGTGAGATCAGAAAGCTAGGGGCCTGTCTGAGATGCAAATACCTGAAAAAGACTGTGAGTATCTCTTCAAAGCAACCATCAGTATGTCTCTAAAACTTTTGCAGTGTGACGCAGGAGAACCCTGTTTCGGATGCCGACCCTCCCATGCCCGCCTCTGGCAGGTTCCTTGTTCCAGGACAGACATCAAAGATCTGGGATACTTTATGAAAGACTGGAAGGCAGACTGTGAGCGCCACGTCAGCCTTGGCTTCTCAGTGGCCAACATAAGAGGGTACGGTGCAGCTGAGCAGGTGTTGTATATCACTCATGGATACGGTCACATGCTACCTATCAAGGCTCGCCAGATTTTCGTGCGCGATGAATCATGCTTTGGTTTGGACTGGGTAGAGACTGTTGAAAACGTACCCTCGGAGCACTCAGTGAATACTGCTAAGCTATCTGCCGGCGTCGATGGAGTCTCGCGGACGGTACTCGACGAGTATCTCGATCATCATCTCAACACTGATTTCGAGAAATTCATTGACGACTATTTCGACGGCACACCTTTCCTCAGTGACATGCTTGTTACCGCTTTCCACTACTGGCAAAGCGAGAGGACTCCAGTCATCAAGAAATCCTTGAAACTCCTTCTTGCTTATAATCTGACACAACACATCACGATGGTTGAGGGGATGCCGGATGAGGAGGGTTTCCTAGGCAGGATTGACGATGCCGATTCCAAATTCTATGGCAAGACTGTCGCTCCCGTCATGATCAACTTTGAGATCAAATGTGCCATGGCCGAGATGTGGCGCGAGCTGCAGAAAGAAATTCTCGACGAGCTTTCGCACTTATTCAGCAGCGTCTACAGCAAAGAGAAGCTTAGACACTGGCCGACTATCTTCATGGTGTGTTCGATCTTACTTGCCGTTTGGGAAGAAATGCAGTTTGACTGCCACTATCGCATACCGGTAAGCTCGATGCCGCCCTCTTATTCGCTACTGCTGACATGGAACAGGATACAGAACAGGTCAGCAAGTTCTGTCACAACATGGAAATCTTGCCTGTAGCTGTCATTATTGGTCTCTTTTCAGCAGTATCCACAAAGGTTCCCACCTTCCAAGAATGGGACACTGAGAAGCATCACCAACATCTAGGTTCTAACTTTGCAGTATGCAAGGCTTTGACAGAAACACGTCAACATGTTACGCGTCATGGTACGTTATCACTCGAGGCTCACAAATAACGAATACCCCCAGGCTGACTGAAACCCGCAGACAAATACCTACGATCCCGATGTGATACGGCCGCCTTTGATCGCGACGACTTTGATTCTTTGTCGAATAAGTTTACTTCGAAGCTTGTTATCCGAGCTTCAGCATGCTAGCATTCACGATTTTTACGATTCACGAGAGCGAGCCACGACTTCCACGCCAGGAAATAAAACGACTTTTACGTTTTTGGGCTGCATGCCTTTCATATGTTTCGTGTTACGGAGTTCATCCATGCCTTCCTACGACAGCATAGCGGATCTGCTATTTTCTGACATTTTCTGATATTTACACTGATCATTGAGCTTTACGGTCATGGGTATATGGAATGAAAAATAGGAAATTCACGACCCAGCAAAGCACAGCCATTGAGCTTCACAGCTCTGGGAGAGGCTTTCGGGAGAGATGTAACATATTATGCATCGTCCTTGAATTTCTATAGAATCTTCAATCTAGGATCATGCAACGATTAGACCTGAAGGCACCTGGTATACAAGCCGTGACACTGACACTGAAGCCAAAGCGTTTCTTTCCCGGGATTCTTCATATATCAATCATCCAAACATCTGTGTAACAGTTCGGTGCAGTCTGCCTTATCCAGAACAGTGCATGTGATACTATGAGAAAGATATTATTGCGTGTTGGAAGGTTCTGCCGAATTCTCCGCCACTTCCAGCCCTCATCACTTCGACTAGCGCCAAGGCTGTGTCATCCTTAACCTCAAAATCGCAACTTCTACCACTCCTCCTTCTCTTTCTTACAACCACCTTTCATCCACCACAACTGTCCACAACATCTACAGCTACGCTCAAATAGCACCCACTCGCTCACTCTCAACCCAATCCTTATATCTCTACATCTATCGCCATGCAGATCTTCGTGAAGACTCGTAAGTTTGACCCCGCTTTCGGAGCTGCTGCCTCACCGCCATCTTCCACCTACTAACACATCACCCATCAGTGACCGGCAAGACCATCACCCTCGAGGTTGAGTCTTCCGATACCATCGACAATGTAAAGGCGAAGATCCAGGACAAGGAAGGCATTCCTCCTGATCAGCAGCGTCTCATTTTCGCCGGGAAGCAGCTAGAAGACGGCCGCACTTTGAGCGATTACAACATCCAGAAGGAGTCGACTCTCCACTTGGTTCTCCGTCTTCGTGGCGGTATGCAGATCTGTCAGTCATTCAAAAAAATCTTCTCAGTCGTACAACACTAATATTTCCACAGTTGTCAAAACCCTCACTGGCAAGACTATCACCCTCGAGGTGGAGTCTTCCGACACCATCGATAATGTCAAGGCCAAGATCCAGGACAAGGAGGGTATCCCTCCTGACCAGCAGCGTCTGATCTTTGCTGGCAAGCAGCTCGAAGACGGCCGTACTCTCTCCGATTACAACATACAGAAGGAATCTACACTCCATCTTGTCCTCCGTCTCCGTGGCGGTATGCAAATCTTCGTCAAGACTCTCACCGGCAAGACCATAACTCTGGAAGTTGAATCCTCAGATACTATCGATAATGTCAAGGCTAAGATTCAAGACAAAGAGGGCATCCCCCCGGACCAGCAGCGATTGATCTTTGCAGGCAAGCAGCTCGAGGATGGCCGTACATTATCCGACTACAACATCCAGAAGGAATCTACATTGCACTTGGTTCTGCGGTTACGAGGAGGCATGCAGATCTTCGTTAAGACTCTAACTGGAAAGACAATCACATTGGAAGTCGAGTCATCAGACACGATTGACAACGTCAAGGCCAAGATTCAGGATAAGGAGGGCATCCCACCAGACCAGCAGCGCTTGATCTTTGCCGGTAAGCAATTGGAGGATGGGCGGACCTTGTCCGACTACAATATTCAGAAGGAGAGCACCCTGCACTTGGTGCTTCGTCTGCGCGGTGGACAATAGGCGGTAGCTGAGGTGTGGTTCTCTGGTTTTCATCATCATGCTGCTCTTTAGCGGGAACTTCTTGGGTTCATGTCATTTACGAAGGAACATGTCTTGAACCGTTGCCTTATACGACAGTGGCAATACGTAGTCGAGCTTAGAATCAATTGAATACTTCTCGGGCTGACAAACATTCTCCCTTGGTGTTGTGACTCATGTGTATTGGCTGTTTCTCGATATTGTAGTCCTCCAGAGCAACTCAAAGAAGTGGTAATTTATGGTAGACAATGAAACCTAATGTCTGACACCCAGCTGCTTTAGCCACCAATTGCCACTATCTACTTTTACACTCCTCTCAACAAGAATCGCCGAACCTGATTCGGGAACATGATACGATTAACTCATCGTACCCATGCCTTCGTTCTTCTTCCATATCGCGCTCGACCTTGACCCAACAGGCTTCCAGAGAAACGATATAAGAGTAGACCACATCAAAACAGCCCCGAACTTAGCTGCAGCAAAGGCGGTCACTGAGAACAGCCTACCTATCGCTCCTAGCAGCAGTAATAAGACCATCTTGAACATCGCAGCCTCACCACCGGCTTTATCAGATGACTGGCGATACGATAAGATATTTGTGCAGAACATCAGTATGGGTCCAGCTGCAGCTCCAGACAAAGGCGGGGAAAAGACTGCCCGTCACATGACAAATGGCTTCAGTCCTGGACCAGGCGGCCTAGCGACGAAGGGTAGATACGAGCCCATCGATACAGAAGAGGAGGATGTTGGGTGGGGAGTCATCCAGCTGTATCGGGACTCTGAAGAGACGCCAGGCCTTTACGACGAACCCTCGTCTCCAAAGCATGCCAAAGGCGGAAGGTATACTACGAAGAAAGAGAATGAACCGCCTTTTCGTGATGAGGATTGCACTACGCTGTGCATACTCGCTGTACCGTCATACCTCACCCCTCCAGACTTTCTGGGCTTCGTTGGGGAGAAGACGAGGGACGAGGTTAGCCATTTTCGAATGATCAGGACGGAGAGAGGAAATAGGTATATGGTGCTTATGAAGTTCCGGAATGGGAAGAGAGCTAGGGAGTGGAGGAGGGAATGGAATGGTAAGGCTTTTGATGGTATGGAGGTAGGTACTACCTCCTCATTCCCTGATCGCAAAGCTGATACCCCATTCTATAGCCGGAAAATTGTCACGTCGTCTTCGTCAGGTCCATCGAATTCAGAACGCATGAGCTCCCAGGCCATGAACCCTCCTTTCCAGATATGACCAACGATCCATTCACACCCTCGATTAATAGATCTCTCCCTCCCTCCTCCACGACCTCGACCCTCCAAGCCGCTCCTCTATCCTCAAGCTCACGCTCTTCGAAACCTCATGCCCCACCTACGCCTGCTCTGATCGAGCTTCCCACCTGCCCCGTCTGCCTCGAGCGTATGGATGAGTCCACAGGGCTCCTCACCATTCTCTGCCAGCATGTCTTCCACTGCTCTTGTCTGCAGAAATGGCGAGGCTCTGGCTGTCCAGTATGCCGCTACACACAAGATGATCCTGGACTCGGCAAGCGCAATCAGAATAGCACAAGCCATGGTGAGGAATCAGGCTTGAATGAGTGCAGCGTCTGCCATTCAGACTCTAATCTCTGGATATGCTTGATCTGTGGCAACGTGGGCTGTGGACGTTACGATGAAGCCCACGCTTACAGTCATTACACGCAGAGTTTGCACTGCTTTGCTATGGATATGACGACGCAGCGGGTTTGGGATTATGCTTCAGATGGCTACGTGCATCGCATCGTGCAGAATAAGACTGACGGGAAATTTGTGGAGCTGACCCCTACTTCAGCACACTCGCCGCGAGAGGATGACTTTGATGAGTATGTGCCGCGAGAGAAGTTGGACCATATTGGCCTGGAGTATACGCACCTATTGACCAGCCAACTTGACAGCCAACGCATGTATTTCGAAGAGATACTCGAGCGTGCAGCAGACAAGGCCTCGCAAGCTTCTGCGGCTGCTGAAAAGGCTACGGAAGCTTCGTCTCGGAACTCAGAACAAGTAGCCAAGCTGCAAAGATCTTATAACACCCTCGCCAGCGAGACCATTCCAGCGCTTGAAAAGGATCAGGACCGAGCTACTCGGAAGGCCGAGAAATTTGAAGCCATGGCTCGGAAGCTGGAGAAGGAGTGGCGGGATGAGAAGGCTATGAACGAATCTTTGATGACACGCATCTCGCATCTTGGAACGCAAGTGGAGGCACTGAAGACAGAGAAAGTAGAGCTGGAAGAGCAGAACCGGGATCTAGGCTTTTTTATCAGTGGAATGGAGCAGCTGAAGACCTCTGGCCTCGATGAGCAGGAGCTGCAGGAAGGGACCGTGAGTCTACCTGAGGCAGTCGAGGAAGGAAAGGGTAAAGGAAAGAAGAAAGGGGGTGGAAATGGGAAGAAGTGAGATATGAGCCGACACCAGCATTGAGCAAAGGCGTTCGCTTTTTCCTTTGGGAAATTTGCATTGCAGGCGAAGGAATGGTGGTGAGAGATACCCAATTATGCAATACAGATAGCATGCAATTCATCATATTGACTCCATAAGGTCATTGTCTCATACAGGCGTCAGATCGTGCACTCGCCTAGCTCTGCTCCTTCCCTCAAACCCTTTCGAATCTCAAGATCAACTTATTGCTTCTTGGCATAGCCGTATACGCATCCTCCTGCTCAATGCCCTCATCATCAACGATATGCGTCGTGAAATTCGTATAGATAGCCGCTGCGATGAGTTTCATTTCTGCACAGACAGTGAGGGTTAGCTATGTGCTTGAACGCTAAAGCTTTGGAAAAGGATGCATACCTTGCATAGCGAAATTACTCCCAACACACATCCTGCCCCCACTGCCAAACGCCCAAAACCATCGCCCCATCTCCGCTTTCTTCTCCTCGCTCGCCTCTAACCAGCGTTCTGGCTTCCACGCCTCGGGATCAGGAAAGACGTTTGCGTTGCGGTGCAGCGTGTACGCTTGCGCACTGACTCTTATGCCTGGTGGCAATGGTGGCGAGCCGGCTAGTGAGGTTGGGGTTGGAGGAGTGATGCGTGGCTGTGGGCCCGGGATTGCGGCGTGGATGCGGAGGGTTTCCATTAGGCAGGCGTGCAGGAGGGGCAGAGCGTCGATTGTGCGTGGGGCTGGGATATCGGCGCTGGGGTCTTTGTAAAGCAGGCTGGGAGAAAGAGTGAGGAATTCGGATCGTAGCTGCTTTTGGAGCTTGGGGCGGAGCGAGAGCTCGTGGAAGAGGTAGGTTAATGTGATGCCGCTAGTCTCGTGCCCGGCTGCTAGGTGATCGTGCAGTTCGGTTGCGATGGAGAGGGAGAGGGGATGTGGCCAGGTTTCTTTTGTAGAGGGGGTTTGGAGGGAGCTGGAGAGTTGGTTGTAGACGATGGGCTCTGTCCAGGCTTGGTGGTTTGAGGATTCGGCTCTGGACGATTTTGTGGAGAGGGAAGCTGCTTCGCACTTTGCGAGCGTCCAATTTTCGAGTTCCTTGCTTGCTGCGTTTACCAATTTGGGGACGATGTTGATACCTATTCGTTTGAAGAAAGATTGGACGTCGGGGAGTTCGCCGGCCCAGAATCGGAAGGGACGGCGACTTTGGTAAACGGACAGCCAATGTTGACGCTGGGAGAGGTTTTGGATGAAGTTGGTGCCGTTTTGGACGCCAAAGATGAAGGCTATGATGAAGTCCATTGTGCTGGAGAAGTTCAATTCGAGAACGTCCAAAGATTGTTTGTTGCTAGCGACTTCGTCCAACAGAGGGAGAAGCCTTTCGAATATCATTACTTTAGAGATCTGATGGACTTCAGGCGAGTTTTGGAGGTATGACTTGGAGTATACATGGGAGATTATTCGTTTGCGAGTGGAATGAGGCTTGCTGTTGGCCATAGCGAACATGTTTGGCACGCTTGAAATTCAGCAAATTAAAGTAGGAGAGCAGACAGAGATGATCACCCATAATTAGCAAACTGATCAGGATACCAACGCCATTTTTCGAAGCCTCCGCTGTAGACAGTCCGAATGCCCTCGTCTACGCAGGCGATGCTGACTTCACTGGGTCCTAGTCTAACGATGTTTCCATGCTTTACATGTGCTGCGTGGATGGCACGATTCTCTTGCTCGTTATGTCTTTTGAATAGCATCCAGAGAGGAGAGAAAGAAGATGTGAAATGAGCATTGGGAATTTTGGATAATGGAGATAAGAAGACTGGATAGATCAGATACTTATATGCTAGGTAGGACAAAATCAGAGGGCCAACGACTAGCAACAGGGGAACCATCATGCAAGAACCTTCCCCATCAGCTTGATCAAATTCTCAATCAGCCTGAGATTGAAGGAGTGGCCCGAGGGGGCGAGCTCGTCGTCGTGGCACTACCCTCCAGCCCTACGGTATCGCTGGTGGCGCTAGTGATCCTCTCGATGTTTTGCTGGCATTCTTTTCCTCTCCATTTCAAATCCCATACAACGAATCTGAACTTCAGCACATTGGCATAGTGTGAGCTATGGAAGCTAAGATCGTTGAATCATGGATCCGCTTCTTTGACTGTCATATGAAATGGTGCTATTGTGGTGATCAATAGTTGTTCCCAGACGTAGCCCAGTTTACGGGGGATGTCTACTGATTTTGCCCAATGGCTTCTTGCCCATGATGGGTCTGCGTATAATTCGCTACAAATCGCATCAGACGAACCAGATGAAGACTTCGAGTCATGGTTCCGTTCCAACGGAGGCTATCTGCATCCGTCTGTCGAGTTAACATCAGGCCTTGCAGAGGGCAACGGCATGCGGGTCAAAGAAGGACAGGATCTTCTCTCTGGGTCTATGATTGTTTCATGCCCTCATGATCTTACACTTTCGTGGGCGAGCGCTCGTAAATACCATTTTCCTACTATCCATTCTACTCTTTTGTCGCACGTAGCCTCAAGGCTGTTTGTCATGAAACAATATCTGTTAAGAGAGCATTCGCCCTGGTGGCCATACATTAAAAGTTTGCCGCAACCTGCTGACAAAGACGCCTTGCGAACTCCTATGTATTACGATGCGGAAGATCTTGTTTGGATCCGCGGCACCAACTTAGAGCATGCAAGGAAAGTGTGTGGGGATACGTGGTACAAGGAGTACACTGATGCTCTCCCCCACTTATTCGGGAAACGAGACAGAGACGAAGAGCGCAAGCTTTGGACTTGGTTGGTGCCTCTCAACGTCCTAAACCTGCCCTCGGGGTGCTGATACCTGGTCCATCAAGGGAGCTTTATCTCTGGGCTTGTACAATCATGACTTCTCGATGTTTCCCTGGTCCGGCAGTCTTCGATCAAAAGGAAAACCACTTACCCACACATGACCACGACGATGGCAGAAGTCCGGTTCTTATTCCGGGTGTGGATCTTCTCAATCACAATCCTTCCTCTAGGGTCGCGTGGCTCTGGGACTCGACCATCTGCGCCATCAAGAATGACGAGGCCGTACCAGCGGGAAGCCAGGTTCCGAACAATTATGGTCCTAAAGGCAATGCAGAACGTAGGGTGTTCATATCCGTGCTGAATATACTGGAATGACGTATTTTATAGTGATCATGGGCTACGGATTCAGTCTACCCAACAATCCTGCTGACCACTTTAGCATTGCTTTCTCTCCAGCGATTTCAGCTTATATCAGGGACACCAAAGTCCTTCGAAGAACTCTTCACCCAGATTCAGAGCCTAGAATTGGCCTCAGCACATCAGATCGTGACATGGCTGCTATCATGAATATCGAAGATACAGTCGACGGGAGTGTTTACTCATCAGATTCCGCCGACATCTTAATAACAGAGGATTCAGTTGAACGCGAGATCCATTGGGTAAGGCTGACGAAGGATGGTTACGATTTCTCTCCGAATTTCGCCAGAGACCTCTCAATAGCTGTGGAGAATGCTCGAGAGCGCCAGCTGAAAGCGAGCATGCAATTGGCATCGAGGACAAACTTCTGGGATGCTCCCCTTTCACGCAACAAGCTTCATGTCATGTGCGCCACCGTCATGATGTTGCAAAAAGGGCAAGCAGCCATACGAGAGTACGATGGAGAAGTGCCTGAGCAACCTAAGAACGCAAAACAAGTGGATGCCGCTAGATATCGTCAGAGTCAGCTTCAGATCCTGGGTCATGTTCTAGAACCGTTATATAAAAGTCTGAGCTCGTATATCGGCATTTCAGAGGACGGTGATACGAGATACCACCAACTCATCCGACTGGAGAGTACACTCGAGGGGCTTCCCAAGACGCTACTCAAAGATTATCGCAGATTGCTCTACGCTGGTATGAAGACTCGGGATCCAAGGAAGATAAGAGAACGAGGAGGTGCTGATTTCGCGTTCACTGTCTGGCTATGCGGCCTCTGGATATATGTACAACAGGGTGGGGGCACATACGAAGACGGTGTGGCTTCAGGTTCGGCCTTCAAGGGACACCTCTTATCCTGGCTGCATTTCTTGCAGGAGTCGTACCCAGAGGCAGCAAACGGGACTGGTGCTGCAGAGCAAGGAGCAAGTGATTGGTTTGACCCTATTCGCAACAGCGCCTCTAGTAGAGACGCAACCAGAGGGGAACCTTCATTCGTTGCAGCATCTTATCTCAACGCGATTGAGGCAGTAGTGGCGAAGCACCCTCAGAGTGTGTACAATCACCCAAGGATAACCGCGAGTCGCCTTGAATGGTGCCTCAATATCGTAAGAATGGAAGGTGTATGGTATCCTGATTTGCAAGGTGGTACGCAAGTGGAGGACGACGAATGGATTTTGTTCATGGAAACTCTGAGACACATAGCTTCTTAGCGTGCTGGATATGGACGGGAGGCATGGAGATTGCAAAGGATCTTCCAGTACATACTCCAGAGACCAGTTCGTGGAATGCTCACAATTATTTAAATCTCTAAAAACTCCAACTATTGTAACAACCAAGAAGATTATATATTTACTGAAAGATATCCTAACCCACTAGATTCCCGTGGAGAGGATGGCGGTTAAGTCCTATACTCACGAAAGTATAGCAGAAGGTCCAACCGCTCGACATATCAATCAAACCTCAATAAGCCATTCACCGCGTTAGTTAGCGCAGTCAATGTAGTAGAAAAGGGTGGTACAGTGCTGTCCAGAGCTGTCCAGAGCTGTCCGGACAAGCGATGCCCAATGTTGGATCCATAGAAGTTGGTGACCTCAAGTAGGTATAGCGGTCCGGTCCAGAGTAATAGGTCCTTATAAGGACCGGGGGTAGCGCTGGATACAAAGCGCGCTGTTGACGACTCGCTCAAGTCCACCTATCTATTTAGGGCAATACCTCTCATAATGGGCTCCTACTACAACATCGACGCCATCCTCACCGACGCCCAAAAAGTTCCCTCCAAATTCTCCCTCGACATCCCAGGCCTAGGCTATCTAGACGACAACGCAGGCGGCGATGTACTCCACCCTCATCCCCCCCCCCCGCGTCCAGTGTATCACCACTGACACGCCTCATTAGATTAAAAAAGACGTCCCCATATCCCTCCCGCTCTGGCTCTACGCTATCCTCTCTGTCCAGCGCATCGGCCCCGCCTCCGCCCCCCTCTGCGAACTTGACCTGCCCGCTTCGCTCTCCCCACGCGTCCTGAACGCGTTGAAAGCAGATGCTAAGACGGTGGATCTGAGGGCGCTGTGTGGGCATTTCTATGAATTCTCGACGCGGGTGTTGGAGCTTTATCCATATGTGCAGGAGGCGGAGGATATGACGGATTTGTTGTCTGAGGTGAGTTTGGTTGTGGAGGGGGGTGCGGGGAGGGGTAATATGGTGCTGATGTGGGGGCTTTGGTAGACGTTTCAGAAGAGGGCGAGTGAGATTGGGGATCATGCCAATAATTTGAGGGGTGCGTTGGGGGAGGGGGCGGACTTTTTGAGGGGGTTGGATGAGACGGAGAGGCAGCGTAAGAGCATATGTCGCGGGAAAGAATGGTGTGTTGCTGATAATTTTACAGTGTTTCGAGCCGCTCATGATAGCTCGAAGGCAACGCGTGTCTGGATGGGCGAGATGAAGAAGAAGAGCTGAGCTGTACAAAGCTCTTGCGCTACGTTCAAAGATTTGTTGATAGATACGCTACGGGACAGGCGGAAATACTCGGTAATCCGAGGCTGTCGCCCTCAAGTCGACGACAAGGCCCCCCGGCTGGCGGACGAGGTCTTCGATCCAGCGCCCATCGCCAAGGTCAAGATACCCGCTTAGCGCACGCTCCACTACCAACAAGGGAGTGTATCCCAAGATAGCCAAAGTTGGTAAGAACGGTAGTCCAGTTTGTTTTCACGACTGAAGCCTGCTGACAAAGGTAGTACTTGCAGTTATATGAAAAATGAGGAAGTAGTATAGCCGAAAAGTAAGGTATCAATCATATGACGGTATGACATTGATACACAGCACCTACGAGCAGAGATTCGAGCATCGTTGTCCTTCAGGAAGCGCGACAGAAGTCACAATTTGAATTTCAATCAAGTTCATCAGGAGCTCAATCATGATAAAATTTTCATTCTATTCAAATTATTAGCACTACCAGACTCGGCTGTGTGATGCTGGGTATTTCTCGATCTGTTTCCTGTTTCTCTTGTGCGGCTCCCGAATTGGAGTCTCATCCAAACTGCAAAATCCCATACCTCACAGCGCCCTTGCTTCCAGCGATCAACGAGTCAAGGTCCTGATGATCACAGTGGACACAGCCCTCGTCCTCGACTTCCACGGATGAAGGACCGGACTTGCCGTATCCACATGCGTGAGGTAGTCCTTCAGCGCTCCGACCTCCTCTGGCTCGTCTTCATTCGCCCTGCCTTTCCGCTTGCCCTTCGCCCAGTCACGTTGTTTGGGGCGCGTGTATGATCCAAAAGATGGCGGCTCTTGGTAAATGGGAGGGAACGGTTCATCTTCGTCTTTCTCCTCGTTCAAGGTGGCTTCGGTAGACCAGCTGAACTTCGTCGACGTTGGTGAGACATTTGGAGACGGCGTCCGGGTGCTGCTGTCCTCCACTGACAGCTCTGGCGACTCGAAGCTCTTGTAAGAGCCAATTCCGATCGGATTGCCAACGAAGCGGAGATCGACTCCGCCTTTTTTATTAATCATGTTCCTTGAGAAATCCAGGGGTATTCTTGTACTTGGCGAGTTTTCCGACTCGGTGGTATGTGATTTGCAGGGAATCGGAACAGCAATCTTGACGTCGTTGGAGGCGTCTAGTCCCAAACCGACCACTGCGGCAGCTGCGTCTTCGAGGTGGTGTGCTTTGGGCTTTTCCGGATCAGAGATCCCTTCGTCGAGCTCATTTTCCCCGTTACGAGTGGAGGGAGAGGCTCGCTCTTGCTCTGCCTTTGCCTGCTTCCGAGCTTGACGTTCTGTCCATTTCTGCTTCAAGGCAATGAACGGTACCATGAATGGTAGACTCATGGCTAGAAGATCGTCGAGAAAAGCGGTATGATATTATCTTGCTCTTTTGCGTGATCTGCGGTAGGAAAGGAGAACAGAGGTTGATGCTTCACAATATGAATGGTGAGGAGCCGAATCGAGCTAAGCGGTGACTGGATTCGTGGCTCAGATGAACAGGTGTGATGAGTCTTAAGTATTGAAGGCACACAGCAATTACTTTGCCTGGAAAAACTTCATTAAGAGAGAACTTTCCAGAAAAGAAAGGCGTGTTCAGTTCTATATATTTATACTATATCAACTTCAGACTGACTGATGTGCACTATCACGTTTCCACAGAGTGCAGTGAGGAAGAGCGCGGAAGAGAGCAGAGTATATGGTAAGGTTCCGGCCAAGACAAAAATGCCAAATCAAGCTTCCCCAGATCCATAAGCTTGGTCAAAAGCTAGAAAGTATACAGAATGTTCGAGAAAGAAGAAAGGACGAGGATGAGGATGGAGAGCATCGCCTCATTCATGGTATGATTGCGTCGATGCGAACAACGTGAATGCTCGCCAAAGCCAGGTACTTTAGTGACCAAGTTGCAAAAGCCGTGAATGATATTCCAAGACTAAAGAGGAAGACGATGATAAAGAAGGGCAACGCCCAAGTGAATATTCGATGCTATGCTAGGGTATATCCAACTCAGTCCCACAAATCCCAACTCCCACCCCCATATGCCCACAAAGAATCCAAAAAAAATCCCAAGTCTCAAATCCAAACAAACTCCCTCAAAGGTTCCCAGAGTTCCCCTTCCCAGATCCTAGCAAAGTCCCTCACTTTCCGGAAAATTATGTTAGCTTTTTATCCCAACTCCCCACAAATATGGCTCAACATACCGTACCTTCCCTCGCCCGCCTATTCCTGCCTCAGTGCCCTCCCAGCAACAAAAGTCCACACCTCCTCATACTTCCTCGCCTCCCCCGTGCCCCCAGTCTTTCTCCAGTACTGGGCGATCTCTCCCAGGTATCGGTCGTGGTAGGGTGCTGCCGGCACACCCTCGACTAGGTTCTCGAGAGCGAGGGCGTCGGTCCAGCTGTTGGTAGGTGGTATGTTAGCATTTGAGTAAATGAATTTGGTAGGTGGAAGGGAGGGAAGTAGACGTACGATTCAATCTCCTCCACATCACCACCCAGTTTCTCCTTCATCTCCGTGAAAAGAATAGTCATGTTGTCCAAATATCTCTTCTCCTCCTTCTCTCTCTCTTCTTCCATGGTATTGTACGTCTCCGCAGTGGCGTGGTGTATGGCATCAAGAAGTCCGCCTTTATATTCCCCATCTCCCTGGTTCCTGAACATGGCATTGAGGGTTCTCAAGGCCGCCATGACGCCTGCTTCGTCGTCCTTGAGTAGTTGGTCCGCGAATTCGGGGCTGATCTGGTGGGTGAGGAGGACAGTCGCTTTGTGGTAGTTGACGAGTTGGGTTTTGAATTCCCACTCGTTGTAGGAGAATTCTCGGAGGTTGCTGAGGAAGTGGTTGGCATCTTCGACAGGGTCGATGGCGTCGGTGGGGTCAATGGCGTCAAAGGCTTCGACGGCGGTAGGGTGGGAGGATGATGCGGAATTGGCGGCGCGGTGGGAGAGTCGATAGTCGATGTTGTTGCCAATGTAGTCGAAGTCCGCGGCCGCCCTGTAGAAAGCCGTCTCGATTGCATCTTCAGCGGGCTTCTCATTCTCGAAAAGCTGGGCTCGGCACATGGGGCAGCTATTCCTTGGCTCCGCGGCAGCGGGTGAGATCCATTGGGCAATGCAGGATTGGCCGAAGACGTGTTTGCATGGTAGGGATATTGGATGCTCGCAGTCGTCGCTGGCGGTGAGGTAGTCCTCTTGGCAGATGTTGCAGGTTTGACAGTCTGTTGGGAGCTCGTGAACAGGGAGTACGGGAAGACCGGCGAGAAATTTAGCGGCTGCGTTCGACATTGGGCCGGTTTTCATAGTGGTAAGGGTGGTAGTGGCAGAGATGCTCATGGTGATGGGGTATTTCTGCAGACGTCGATGGTGGCGGTACTCGCAGAGATAATCTTAAATGGCGATGATGTCGAAATCGGCGTCGATGGTAACGATGGCAGTAATGAATATCAAGTTATGTTCCTGTCGAATCAATGTTGGTAATGATGCCAGTGGTAGAAGTAGAGATGCTGCGATGCTGTATAGCTATGCTGGATGTCGACGAAGTCTTCGAGATCTGGTTCCGTAAAGAAAGCGAGTGTGAGAGTGGTGGGAAAGGAAGATGGAGGGTTTGAGAGAATGCTGGCTTTAGTGCTTGGGCAGCATTGGAAATTTTCACACAGCGTGTGGGAGTGAGTCAGACCAAAAAGGCCATATTGAAGCTTGCGAAGGATAGCTGCGGCATTTATTTTTACATACAGAAAGTATGGTTCACCAATGAACACTCTATCCGCATTATGAGATGGAGCCTTTGGAAATTATTAACAGAGATGGCTGCACAATGGGTGGGGTGTGGCGTCTGTGGCACACACTGAGGAGAGGCATCAAGAGTATTTTGCCAATAGCCTGATGATCTCTGCAAGGCTGACGCCAGAATTCGCCGTTTTTTTTCTCCAAATCTTCCGGGTACCTTACCGTATTTGACATTGTGGATTTAAGCGGAAAGCCAAGGAAGCTGGAATGCGCAGGAGAGATCCAAACGACATGGATTGATGAAACAGCTAACCTGAAATATGATTATTAATATGATTATTCTCAAGGTAGTGATACTAAGGTAGTGGTGCCGGAGCAGCGATGGAGCGACACAGTCCAACAAGCAGGAATAGCAGCTGAAACAGGTCACACAAAACGAGATTCTTAGAAAAGCCGTAGCACCAAGCAGAAGTAACACCATCCCACACACGGATAGGGCCCGGGACGTGGCCTTTCCCGAATAAAGTAACACAAAAATTTGATGAAGAATTTGAAGGGACTAGACTTTGCGTGCTCGTACCGAACGGTTTTCATCTCCTCGAGGAGCAGCAATGAACGCCAATCAGGCAGAAGCATCAGACTCAATTGTTGCAAGCAGTAGCCGGGAAATGGAGATACCAGAAGAAAAGATCTGTTTCAAGAATGGCATCGGTGGAGTTGAGCAAGGTCAGTATTACACTTTGCCGAGCGCAGTCTTACACCTAAACCACGACATACCCATGTACAGTGTAAGGGACTGAGAATGAGAAGAACCTTCTGCAACGTGAAAATTATGGTACAATTGGTGCAACTGTACACGAAAGCATATACACGAAACATAGCAATTCCTTCTAGTTTCGTTTCAAACCTTTGATAGCTCACCACATGACTTACTCGAATCTCTTCTCGGCAGTCTTCCAGTTGACCACATCCCAGATAGCCCCAAAGTACTCAGCCTTGCGGTTCTGATATTGCAGACTGCACTCTATCAGCACCACTGTTCTCCGCACCCCCACCACAGCACACAAATATAAGGAACCAAATGTACTCACTAATAAGCATGCTCCCAAGCATCAATTCCCAGAAGCGGCTTGAACTGCCCAACAACCGGATCCTGATTCGCATACGTCCTAACCCCAATCGCCCCCGTCTCCGTATCCTTAACCAACCAAGCCCACCCACTCCCCTGAATCCCCGCCAACTTCGCATTCATAACCTTCGTCAACCCATCCAAGCCCCCGTACGCCTGATCAATCGCCTTTCCCAATTTGCCTGACGGTGGCTCGCCTCCACCAGAGTTCTTGGGGGCCAGATTCTCCCAGAAGAGGGAATGGTTGATGTGGCCGCCGCCGTGGAAGTTGATGAGGGGCTGGAGGGTGATTTGGGCAGTGGGGGATTCGGACGCGGTGGCTGAGGCGAGTTGCTCGGTTGCGTTGTTGTAGGATGTTACGTATGTTTGGTGGTGTTTGGAGTGATGGAGCTCCATTATTTGGCCCGAGATGGCGGGTTCGAGGGCACCGTAGTCATCTATGTGAGGGGTTAGTGAGAACCATTGGGGGTTTCGGGAAGATGTTGGATATGTACATGGTAGGTCTGGGAGAGTGGCTTTGCCTCGAGTGAAAGGGACGCTGGCCGGTCCAATCTTGGAGATTGTTGAGGCATTGCGAAGGGTAGCACGGGCGGTCGATGTGCGAAGGAGCATAGACATGTTGAATTATTCCTGATGAGTTGTAGTGTCACAATGGCTCGTACGGTAATTCAAGCAATTTCATGGTGGGGTTGTTGAATTGAGAAAGGCGAGTTTTGTTTAGGAAGCTCGGAGCTCTGGATGTTACGTACGTCATAGCTAGGGACTCCGCCATGATACATAGTTTAGCGATGGTGAGCCACGATGTTCTCTATAAAACAAGCAGATAGCTTTGCAGCCCCTCTACAGCGTGTGCATGTCAGGCTCTCGTACTTGTAAATATTGGCTCGGCTGGGAATACTAAATTGAATCTGGCATGGTCAAGAAGACGCAGGCGAATTGTATGACCGTCTTGGATTGCTCGAAAACTAGCGACTTGCCATGCATACTATGCTCGATTTACGTAGACGCACAAGACACTGTAGTATAAATCCATGCATGCCACCATTCGAAGCCCGATACGCTATTGAGCCAAGCAGTGAACGATACGCCTCCTTCAAGATTCGATGAGAGTATACACTCCATTCATAACACGTTGCACGTCATTCTTTTTCTGCTAACAAAAACCATAACTTCGTACCGTCTCGTCGTCGGACATGTAGACCAAGTGTCGACCTCGAACATATATGAGTGATATAATTGCAAGCAAGCCCAACGTCGCCGACGGATGGAAGCCGTGTATAATGTGTAGGGTGAGGCCTCCAATTGAACAGCGTAAAAGTTTGCTGTCCGCTGACGGTGTGAGACTTTGGAATGATGCTTGGAGCAAGTATGCCGCCGTCGCCGTAGGGATATCTTAGCCGTTGCGCCGATGCAATGTCAGGAGGAGAGGAACGTCGTTCGCTGAGAAAGGGGAACACAGCCATGGCATATATACACTGGCTGTGCTGGGTTGTTGAGAGGGGGATGTATGGATTGCTGGCCTAGTACTGTTTTCCGCCATCGAGGTTGATTGACACTGTGCAGCACTAGGCACCATGTGTTTGAGGTCTCATCATCCTTGTGTATGGTTTGGGGATTTTAGTTCTGGTACCAGGAAAGCTGGAAATCGGGGATGGAACCAGCGCGAATTGATTCTTCGTTTTCTGTGCCCCAGTCCTCGATGGCAAGGTGGACGTCCTCATCCGAGCGGATTGTAACGATGTCGCCGTCTGAGTCTTTGTATCGCAGGCGAGCTGTACCTTTGGCGATAGATGCTGTAGAGACTTTCACCATCTTTGAGTCAATTCGGTCGATCAACGAACGATGCTTGATGGAGGTTGGAACAACAATAGTGACATGGCTAGGATAGGGATCGAAGCGGATCTTGACTTTTAGCTGTGCAGGATAAGGTATGCCATTATCAGAATCCGCTGGGCTCGTAACGTCCTGGCCTAGCGGCATCGACATCTCGTTATAGCTATCCTGCAGCGGGCCGAGGGCCTCAGGGTCAGAATTTGGCTGCACGCGGTGTCCTTGGTGATCGTAGTTGAGTTGGTCCTGATACTGTCGCGGGCGATCTCGTTGCAGTGCTGGTGATTGTGTTGTGCTTCGAATCGGCAGTTGAGTGTCAAGGGGGGATGCGGTTTGACTGCGATTTACAGGAGCGCGCATCTGAGCCATATGAGCTGGGATAGGAGGCACCGGCACATTCTCGGTCGGAGGATAGAGTCCGTTGCCTTGGCGTCTAGCGCCTGGGGCGTTTTGGTTGTGAATATCTGGCGTGCTGGCTGATCGTGAACGACTCTGCGTCGAGGCCAATTGCTGCTGAGGATACTGAGAAGCCGCCATGGCTGATAAGGAGGGTCTTGTCACTGTACGGCCATTGACGACATAGCTATTGGACGGTCCAGGTCCCTCTCGAGAAGGAGCGCGACCGATAGCTGGGGCGGTCCTGTGCTTGTTGTCCTCGCGAATGTACCTCTCACCTCCCATCTGGGAAGCAGCGGGAAATGAGTACATGCTTTGCTGGGAGCTAGAGCGTGTCGAGACGGGTGAGTCATTAGATGGAGAGAAGTAGGAGTTACCGGCGAATTCGGCAGGCGAACCATTCCCAGGAGGTATATTCGTGTTCAGGCTGAGTGGAGGTGCGTACATTCCATTGCCTTGTTCGGAAGGTGAAAATCCTGGAGGAGCCATGCGAGCAGTCTGCATAGAACGCAGACTATTGCTTGACGCGTTGCGACTCATCGAGAACATGGATTTGCCTTGACCGAGATTTTGGCTGGACGAGAGATCATCTTCGTCAACCTCTTCTATCTCTCGATAGGGATTTTCAGGGGGTGGCTGGCCTTTAAGATACGAGAATTCTGTGGCTGATGTTCCGGTCTGACCAGAGCCTCTTTGGACCTCGTTCAGGTATTTTTTCTGAGCCTGAACAGTTTCCTGCCATTTCTTCATGCTCGCTTCATCACTGAAGCGTATGACGAAGTTTTCCACGCCGGGGTCGCCCTTCCAAAAGATCTGTAGCGTATATGATTGCTGATCTAGATGGTGATTAGAGGGGAGCATTCCAGATAAAGAGAATAGGAATACCATACCTCTTCGGTTCAACGTCACAACATCGGTGACATTCTGCATGAATATCCGCCCCTTCAATTGAAGCTTGGGCTTCCCTTTCTTGTCGACTAGTGGCTTGGTTGTTGATAGCATCTTGTTTTTCGGTTTGTTTGGGTTGATTTCTTTGCAGCAAAGTAGGATGCGTTCGAAAAGATAGACTTTATACTGTTCATTCAAGGGGCGCTCGAGCGCCATACAGTCAGCTTCTGCATGTACAAAATCTATTTTCTCAAGCTCGGTAGGACTGATTGGCACAAACGGTTCATCGTGACTTTCGACAGCGCGAGGCATCTTTCTAAGAGAGAACGAGGGTAGAGGAGTAGGTAATGGGGTGTGCGAGAACAGGAGGGCTGCGTTGCGCTTGAACATCCCATTGAATTCAAGTAGGTGATCATGCTCCCGCATGCCTTCATAGATATCCTCCTGCCAATGCGGGATGTAGATGGGAGACTTTTCAGCAAGCTTTGAAGGCAGAGGGGAAACCTTGGGGGACCATTGTCTAAGCTTATGCGAGAAGCCGACTTTGGAGCTCGTTGGAGGGCTGGGAGATTCAGTCAAGTCGACTCGACTGGAGGCAGCCGGCCCAGAAGGCTCGAACATTCCCAAGAGCTCATGAGCTTTGTTATTGGTATGTTTGAAACGCGTGGTCATACTCTCGGGGTTTTTAGGGGAACTCCTCCGTCTCATAGTGCTCTTAGGGGGTGTGCTCTGGGGATTTCTCTGGGTGGGGGTAGTGCTCCTGGGGGTTTGTGGGGGAGTATTTTTAGGTGTGTGGAGAGAATCAAAAGACTTTGTGCGCTTAAAGAAAACTGCAATTTTTGCGCGCTTTGAGCGAGTTTCCAACGGCAATGGGACATGCCGCTCGCCTTCTTCAGGCTCTTCGGGGATTCTCTGAAGCTCAGACATAGATCTCTCCCGCGGGATGCGGAGAAACCAAAGTCCGATCGCCTGCAGCATTGCTACATCGCATTTCTTGCGAATAAGGAGAGGGGGGAATTGAGGGCCAGCAGCAAGGATCAAGGCGCGCGAGCGGGAGTCCAGGGAATCAAATATACCACATACCTCTCGTTCGACCTCCTTGGCACCCTCCCCTTTGAGCACGGTATAGGCGCCGAATAGCAGGAGTTCTCCAAAGTGATCGATCTTGTGGCCTTTCCAGTCCTCCACGCGATACGCTAGCTCGTTGACAGCTTCCAGGCGGTTCTCCTTTCCGATGGCTTCGTCGGCTCGGTCCATTATTGATTGGGCTGCGGAGAGACCTGCTAATAGGTCTTCAACTCGCTCGGGGTCGTATTTGCCATATTTCTCAAGCTCCTATCTCACTATCAATAGAGTTACTTGATGCCAGAGAGAGAGATCAGAATTTACTCTGAGTAGCAGCGGATACTTCGATAGTCGCTGGAAAGGCTTTACGAGAAACCCAAGAAGTACCGCTGGCGTTTCGACCATACCCACTAATTCCGATGGTAGAGCAGCTCTTTGTAATTTTTTCCACTCTTTCAAGACGGCATTATTGCAACGGGTCTGGTTGGCGAGAAATGGCTCGTACACCTTGAAGCCATCTCTATAATGTGAGAATAGTTTGCCCCAATTCTGATCGGGCTCGCTTAATGAATTTTGTTGTTCTATGCGGATCAAAAATCTTCGCTGAAAATCCAGCAATTGGTTTAGATTGAGAAAGATATCGTGTATTGCGTCGCCCGGTACTGCTCCTTGGATCTCATTTTGGAATGACTGGAGCATCTCTAGATGTTGAACGTAATCGCGCTCGGTCTTGACGATTTCATCAATGATCCGTTCGCGATGAGTGAGCGGCGCACCCTGAGTCGCGGTATTCCTGGATGGCCCTTTGTACTGGAGAAGTCCTTTGCTCTTCAAGATGTCCAAGACTCGATTCACAAGTTTTGTTACCTGAAACATATGTCAGTCTTCACGTTGCTCGCATGTGAGTCTGCCAAAAGTACGAGCTATGACCTGGTCTAGCAACTGCTATCATGATGGCTCTGGAAAAAAAGAACGAGAGCCACTAAAGGCTTACCTTGACAAAACCAGTGGTATCTTCCCCATAAAGATCAGTAATAAGAAAGCATTCTCCAGCTGGGATCTTCAGATTCTCCATGCAGGCCTGCAAGAATTTGAAGGTCGCGGCTTTTCCCACTTGTGATTTCTTTACCTTGTTGGAGTCAACATCTAGTGGTTCCCGAGGCCTCAGAGCGTTATATATTGTCATCAATGGATATCCACGCCTGAGACAATTCCACATCAAGGACACTGGATCTAGCGTATCATTGTTCTCCGCCTCATCTTCCTCCATCTCAGCTAAGTGATCCTCAAAGTTCGGAACCTCTGCTAGGCGCCTTCGCAGGTTCATACATATCTGGTACAGCGAGCTGTCGGCGCCAGCTCTTCGATTCATAATGTTCACGTCGGGTTGCGGTTGCGGATTTTCCGGGGGCGGAGGTGGCGGTGGTGAGAACGTTGTAGGTAGAGGAGGCGGAAAGAGACCCTGCTCGCTCTCGTCGGAGGATCTCATGGTGGAGCTGGAGGGGAATCGACTGGATGATGTTGCCATATTGGACGACGTGAAAGATGGTGTGCTGCCATTGTTGTATCCCCTAGTGTGGAAACCCGAAGCCATGTTGCTCCGAGTCAAAGGGATCCGAGCGTGCTCCGTTGCGAGCATACCTCGTATGTATCCCTCAGTCCGAGTTTCTAGATATTGTGCTTGTACTTGAGCTGACGGGGCCAGACACTGCTACCTCGTCAATTTTGGCGTGTACCACATATTCTTCGCTGGTAGTGGTGAAAGATGAAGCTCTAGTTCAGTGAAGGTCTCCAACTCTGACAATGAATCAGGCTTCTGAGACCTCGAGTGATAGATCGTTCGTTTCGACTAGTCAAGGTCGTGAAAGGGTTTCGAGGTACCGCCGAGGGGACAACTGAGGTTCCTTAGCCAAGCTCCCAAGGAATGCAAGCAGCACCTACCTCTGCGGAATGATGTCTCGCGTCACTTGTGTCCTAAAACTCGGCTCGCGTGGGAAAGCTTCGTTTTAGATTCGACGTGCTTCGCGGATTGTGGTCCACTCTCCTGAAGCTGGGGGTCGCAACTAACCGCACAAATATTGTCTTGGCCGGTAGTAGCAAGTATATATCGCGGGACCGGGAGTCATTACCTATAGATAAGAGAGTTCACAGCCCAGAACAAGCACTGCTCATCTATGAGGGAAGGTAGGTGATGGTTCTGATTTCGAAGGGCAAGGATTGTGCCCAATGCAGTCGCGGGGCTGTTTCGAGCGTTGGTAGGTAGTGAGCTTGTTCGGGAAAGGTAACCTTTTCTGGACTAGTGCCTAGAATTTCCTCAAAGACCTTCCGGACCTTTCTGCGACATTTTTCTTGTATCCAAAAGCACCAATATCATGGATAGACACATAGTCTACTTTGAAATGCACGTCTAATTATAGACAGTGGTGGAGGTTGAACAGTTGATTATTATCTATGGTGTTGCAGTTGCTACATATATGGTGCGTAAGGCTGGCTTACTAAGCAGCGCTAAGCCTAACTAAGTTAGACTGTATTGGAGATTCTGCCCAAATGCTAACACTCCCATTCAGAAGCGACGACGTCATATATCAATAATAGTACTAGTTTATTAGATAACACCCTTTATAGCTAGTCCTAATATCGCCGGTATATAAACGAACTTATTAGGGCCTACCGGCTTCGTTATATAATTAATAACTATAACCGATATATTAATATAGATAATTTCTAATTTATATATTTCCGATACTTATTACCTCATAAAATAATAGAAGTTCCGAATATATTTAATACGCGAGTAGTTCACCGGGTTTAACGCTATTTTAATAATTAACTAGTTATTAATATTAAAGTAAATAGGGTTAAAATTACTATTATTATATTTTAACTCCTTAAGGAGTAGGTCTAGAAATAATAACTCTTTAATAATATTAATTTAAACTATATATTTAACTTTAGTAATTAATAAAATATATAGAGTTTATTATTTAAATAATTAAATAATAAGTTTATTTTATAATTATAATATATAATTTAATATAATATAATTAGTATCTTTATAGTCGGTTTATAAATTATTAATTTAGAGTAGTAATTTACTTTTAAGATTAAGACTAGTATTATAAATATTCGGTTTATAGTATAATCCTAGGTTTATAGTACTAGTTAAATATTTATAAATTCGCTTTATAATATTAAAATAAATACTAGTAGAGTTTATAGTATAACGACTATATTTATTAATAGTAAATACTAGATCGGGCCTAGTTATAGTTACTAACTATTATAATATTCTAATTAAAGATTTATATACTTTAATCTCTTCTCTATTAGTTTTATAACCGTCGGGAGTCTTCTATATATCGTTACTCTAATTTATAGAAGTTACCGTCGGGTAGTATTTAAATATATTAATTTATTTAAATAATTACCTAGTAAAGCTAGCCTAGTTAATATAAATAATACGATTAACACGATCGCGAATAATCTTTATATTTAGATATTATAAAATTTTATTTAAATACTTTATCCTAAAGTATTTATCTAGTTATTATTTTAATAAACTAGTACTAGTCTTATTAGAGGCGAGAATAAAAATATCGTTAATATAAATAATAATAATAATTTTATTTTTATAAACGAATACTAAATAGTCTTTATTAAAATATTTATATTTATTTATCTCGAAGAAGGTACGTAAAGTATTATATTATTTACAAGATAATTATTTAAAATTATATAAAATACACTTTAGTAGGTAGGTAATATTACGATCTCTATTAATATATCTATATAGTTATTCGATATAGACCTCCTTTTATAATAGTATTTCTAGGAATATTAAAACCACGTTTAAATATTTTATTTCCTAGTTATATTTAACTCTTAATACTAGTAGAATATACTAGTTTAAAGACTTTATTATTAATAAAAAGATTTTATAATAATTAAAACCCTCGATTTATCTAAATTCTTTAATAACTTAACGGGTTTTATACCGATTAAATACTTTTATTAAATTTAGTTTAATTACTAGTACCTACTATCTTAATAGTATTTTTTTATCGGGCGGTACTAGAACGAGATCCTAAACTCTATTATTTATAAAGTTATTTAACTCTTTAGTAAATACCGTATACTATTTCTCCTTATCGGGTTCATTTAATACTTTTTATATAATTAACGGGACGGTAAATATATTATCTAGTTTAATCTTACTAACTTTTAATATAAATCCGTATTTAATATATTACTTAGTATTATAGAGTTCGCGATAATTAACTTTATCCCGGTTTTTACTAACTCTTAATTAAGGAACTAGTTTATTATTTAATATTTCTATTTTTTAAATAAATAATTTAAACTATAATTTAACTTCTTTAAAAAATACCTTTATATTATTAATAAGTAATATTATTATAAGACTATTAATAGTAGTATTATTATCGAGGTTATTTACTTCTTTATTTATAAATCGTACTAGTATTAAATTAGCGTTAACGGTATCTTTAGAAAAGAAATTCTAGGAATTATTATTATACGTCTTACTCCCCGTTTCTTTATTAATAATAGCGTCGTTAAATTTTATTTATAAAGCGCGAAAGATTTATTTATTTTTAAAATTCTATAAATAGTATTAATTTATTCCTCTATAATTAAGGAATTTATATTTTATATTTTTATTATCTAGTTTTTTATAAAGTAATAGTATATTATATATATCTACGCCCCGTTAAAAGTATTAATATATTATATATACCTATACTCCGCTACCTCTATAATATTATTATTTATCGATACGGGGTTCTAGCCTTAATATCGCGGGGTTTTAACTTTTAATAATTTTATATCGAGTTAATATTCCCCCGTTTTATTAGAATCTTTAGAGATTAGTTTTATTATTAAATTTAAAATTTAAAAACTATTTAATAATAAACCCGTAACTATTTTATATTTTTTATATTATTATTAAGCCGCTAGCTCTACGTTAACGGTTTTAAATATTATAGTTTTAATCTTTTAAATCTTTCTAAAGAAAAAATCTATCGTTATTATAATATCGGGTTTAACCTCGGGACGTTTAGAAGAATTTAATAATAATAATATTAATTAAACCCCCTCCGACGACCCCCGTTATAAAAATAGTAGTAAATTCGAAAATATTACTACTTTTAAAAAGACTTTAAATATATAGTTTAAAATTACTAAAGAAGAAAACTATCGCCTTAAATAATAATAAAAGTTAGGGGTATTATAAATTAAAAATTAAAAATTATATAATCCTACTATTTTTACGCCCGCTAGCGGAGTATTAATAAAATCTATTATTTATAATAAAAGTCCCCTAATTATTACGCCTACTAGTAGAATAATAATAAATTTAATTATACTTAATAAGGATATCTCTATTAGGGCGAAAACGTTATATTTTAATAAAATATATTTTTATAAAGATACGAGCGAAGGTAAATATTTATATTAGTTCCGCGACGTAAATATTAAATTTTTAATTAGTCTTGAATATTTCACTACCGACTATTTAAGAATTATATGTTATATAGACTCATTAGAAGATAACTCTTTAACGTAGTAATATAAATACTATGATTTATATAATTTAACTAGTATTATATTTAGTTTTTTTAAAAAGTTTCTTTTTAATTTAATAACGGATCTAGTTAACTATTATCTCTTTATTTATAAAAAGTAGGAAGAAGTTAAATAATAGTCTTATTAAAAGATATCGTTATTTAAGATTTATTTTAAAGAAATAAAGGTCTAATTACCCCCGTTTTCGGAGGAGTATAAAGTAAATTTCTTTTTAATTAAATTTAAATTTAAATTTAAAAATAAGATTCTTAATATTAATAATATATTTATTTAAAGGGAGGAAATTCTTACCTAGATTATTATATAAGAAAAGAATCTAGAGTATATATAGTTAATAAATAATTTTAATTTTAATTCGGGTTCCTAATTAAAAAACCCTAATAAAGGAAAATTTATAATAAACCGAATCATTAAACCTAACGCCGGCGATAATATTAAATAAATATATTTAAAGAAGAAGGGTAATAAATATAAAATTAATATTATTAATTCTTTATATAATAAAATTATTTATTATTATTATAGAGTAGAAGGTTATATTAAATTTAAATATCCTAATATAAATAAACTAATTATAAACGTCGGCGCGGTATTAATAAAAAACGATTAAATTTAATTTACGCCTCGGAAGAAGAGTAAGAAAAACGATTAATAAAAATATACTCTTTTATTCTTTCTAAAGATTAGATTACCCTTTAAGATAAAATTAAATAACTTATTATCTTAATTAATTTTAAAGCGTAGATTAATTTAATTTTATAACGGTTCGTTATTAAAAATAATTTAGAACTTTATAACGTTACTTTATTATTAACTAAAGTAATTAACGGGTAAAGTATATATTATTATAACACGTATTAATTAGATTATTAAATAATCGATAATTAGAGTTACAAGTATAAATATAATATTTTATTTTATATTATAAACTTTAAAGATTTAGATATTATTCTAGGTATACCTAAATTATATTAATTAAAAATATTAATTAATTTTAAGGCGGATTAATAGCGGTTTAAAATTAATTTTAATAATTTATAAATTAAAGAACCGGCCAAGTTTACTAGTAGTTTTAAAAATAAATCGAATATATTCGCGGTCGTATACGTTATAATAATATAAGATAAATAGGAAGAACTTCCTAACCTAAAGATTCCTAGAGAATTTATAAGATTTTATAATTTTTCTTTTAATAAAAAAGCGAGTACCTTATTTATTTTTAAATAAAAAGATTACGTTATTAAAATAAAAATTAATAAAAAACCGCTTTATAAACTTCTTTATAATTTATTTTAAATCAAATTATCGGAGCTACGACGCTATTTAAAATCCTTATTTTATAAAAACTAGATCCGTTATTTAATATTTTTAATTAAAAACTTATTCTTTTTATACCTAAAAAGAATAATAGGCTACGTCTTTACGTAAATTATTAAAACTTAAATATAATAACGGTTAAGAATTAATACCTATTACTCTTAATTACCGAGATACTAGACCGTTTATATAGTTTTAAAATCTTTATAAAATTAGATTTTAAGGATATTTATTATAGGATCTAGATTAAAGAAAGTAATAAATAGAAAATTATTTTCCGAACTCGTTATAGTTATTTCGAATACTTGGTTATACTTTTTAAACTCGTTAATATACCGGCGATATTTTAAATTTATATTAATTATATATTTATAAATTTAGTAAATATAATATATATAATATATCTAGATAATATCCTAATTTATAGTATTAATCCGGCGGAATATTAATAGTATATTAAATAAATATTTAAATAATTATATTAATTCTAGTTATTTATTAACTTTAAGAAATACTAATTTAATACCGAAACGATCGAGTTTTTAAATTTAATTATATTTATTAATAAGGTAGTTATAAACCTAAAATATATTAAAATTATTAAGAAATAACCTTAACTAAAAACTTATCGGGAAGTATAAATTTTTTTAGGTTTCGTTAACTTCTATAGGCGGTTTATTTATAGTTATTTTAATATAACTACGCTGTTTACTAACCTATTTAAGGGTAGTAAAGTAAATAAAAAAATAAATCCGTTAAAATAAATAGACGACGCTACGGAAGCGTTTTAAATCTTATAAAATATATTTATAAACGCGCCTTTTCTACGCTATTACGATCTAACTAAATAATTATATATAGAGACGGATATTTCTAACTTTAACCTTAATTTTATATTATTATAATAGAATAAAAAGAGTTATTAACGCCCTATAATATTTTAGTTACGGAAATTAAATCCCCTAGAATAAAACTATAAAATTTATAATTAAGAATTACTCGTTATTATAACGGTAATAAAATAATAATAATATTATTTAAAAAGTAACCTTTATTATATTAAAATCTAAATTAATTATAATAATTTAGAAGATTTTATAAAATAGAAGGAGTTAAATTTTAAATAGGCCCGCTAGGTATTTAAATTAATTATTTATAACTTTAAAATCTTTTATCGGGCTAGAAAATTAAATTTTATTAATATATTATCGCGGCGCCTTAATTATAAAGGAGTATCGTCGTTAAATATTAAATTATTATTAATACTTTAGAATAAACTTACTCTTTAAACTAATAATTAGTTATCGGAAAAAGATGAAAAAATAAAAATAATTATAACCTCTACTTTTTAAATTATAAAGTTAAGAGTAGTAATTTTAAAACGGGATATTATAATAGTATTTAAAATTATATATAATAATCCTAAAAGGCCTACTAAAATATTAATTCGGGAATTATAAATTTATAATAATTAAATAAACTTTTTTCGAATTAGAGCGAATATATTAAAGAACCGCCGTTATATAAAGAATAAAGTATAGGTTATAAACTCCGAGACCGAGAAATTATTAAAATATAATAATCGTCTTTACGTATTAAAGAATAAAGCTTTAAAGGGAAGAGTTTATAAAAAGATATTATAATAATCCTCTAATAAGTTATTTTAATACTACGAAATTATATAAATTATTTACCTAAAATTTTTTCTAGGAGGGTAACTTAAAGTAAATTATAAATTATATTAAAATTTACGATATATATTAACGGACGAAGGCGCCGCGATATCGTTTATATAATAAATTAAATTCGCTTCCTATTACTATTTAATTATAGAAGGAAATTTTTATAAATTTTATAACTAGTTTACCGCCTAATAAATATAGGGGTACTATTTATAATACTATCTTTATCGTTATAAATTAATTTATTAAAATAATTAAATATATATTTATAATTATTAAAATCAATATCGTTTAACTAGCGGAAGTATTTTATTTTAAAATTATTTACCGTTATAATATACCTAATAGTATTATTAATAATAGAGGCTCTATTTTTATAAACGCCTTCTAGTCGGCTATATATTTTTATTCGAAAATTAAATAATACCTAAATACTATCTTTTACCCCTAAATAAATAGGTAAATAAAATATTAAAATTAAATATTAAAGTATTATTTATATATATTTATTAATAATAAATAAATTAATTAGGCTAGATTACTACCTATAATAGAATTCTTAATAAATAATAATTAGAGTACCGTCGTCGGAATAATTTTTTTTTTTTATATATATAATTACTATCCTAAAATCCGTTAAGAGGTCGAGGACGACTTTAGGAAAAAAAAAGTACTAGTTATAAATAATAGGGTACGATAATTATAAGTTTTAAAGAATAAAACTACGGAGTATTTTTAAAGCGTTACCGAGTATTAAACTAAATAGTATAATAAAATATATAAATTATAAAGTTATAAGATTAGCGATTTAGTTATATTAATAATAAAGAATTTAAAGTAAAAATACTTAAATAAAAAATTATCCTATAAATTTATAAAGCCCTTTAGGATTATTAATAAAATAAAAGTATAAATTTACCGCCTACTATTATTTTTTATATATAGAATCTATAATACCTTCTATATATTATTATTTAAATTATATTATCTTCGCGATTATATTAATACGGCGGAATCTTTTATATAAACCCCCGAATTTATTAATATAATAAATTATAGGAGGTAGAAGAGGTAATTAATAAAATTAAAAATAAAGAAAATATTTAATATAAAGTTAAATAAACTAATTAAAGCGAAGAATATAATTAATAGTTACTAGACGAAGAGTTTACTAGTATTAATAAATTAATTAAAACCTTTAAATAAGCGGGTAGTAAATATAAATATATAAATATAATTAAAGAAGTTACCTAGTCGTATTAATTATATTAAATAATAAAGCGGAGTAAACGAAACCGATATTAAAAATAAATATTACTACTTTTATATTAATATTTATATAACGAATATTCTCCTCTATATTTATAATTTTATTATACGGTTTTAAAGTATAACTAAATTTAATTTATTATTAAACTATTTATATATTATAACGATAAGATATTATATTTATAAGAATATTTTTATTTTAAATATAGTTTATATAAATACCTAGAATATATTATTAAATAATATATTTAGGTAAATTTAATTAACGCCGATTTAAGAAAAAAAGAATTCGCTATTACTATTATATCGTATAAAAGATTTAATTATTATCGGAATTATTAAAAGAAGACGTAGTCTCCTTAATATAATTTTTAAAGATATTATCTTCCTCGGGACTCTCTAGGTCCCGTTTATATTAACGGAAACTCTCGATCTTTTTTTCGAGAATTTTATTCATCGCCTTTAATTTCTTAATATACTAGTTCGCCGCCGTTAATTAATTCTATAAATTAATAATTATAGTAGAGGTTTACCTATTAATTATTATTATTTTATTATATACTTTATATTACTAGGTAATTTCTTTATTTATTAAATTATATTTATATTCTTCTTTAAAAGTTTTATTATTAATATAAATATACCGATATATAAATCTCTTTACCTTCCTTCGGAAAAGTTTAGAGATTTATTATTATTAATATATACCGCTTTAGAGCTTACGGTTATAATTTATTTTTATATAATAATTAATTCTATAGCGATTAATATAATAAAGTATATAAAGAGGGGATATACCTCGAATATAATTATTATTAAACTAGTAGAAGTAGACCCGGTAAAGAAACTATAAAGCGTAGTAAACTACTATTATAGTTAATATTACGTAGTCGCGTTAAAAACGGACTAGTTTTATTTATTAGTATATTTATAACTAAATTATATTAATATAAATAAATTAATACTATCGGTGAGTAGGAGTTATTTATAGAGTTAGAAAAAAACTATATATAACGAGAGTATTATCTATATATTAGTTATAATACTAGAATACCATTATAAAACTAGAGTAATAATATATAAAAAAGACTAAAGGAGTTATAAAGAGAGAAAGTAAATAAACGAGCGAGTTTATTTTAATAATAAACCGTCGCGCTAAATACTTTATTATTATAGTATATTAATACGCGCCTCCGCTCCGCTACCTCGCTCTTATTAATAAATATAACCGTTATTATAATAGTTATATTATTACTAATCTCCGGGTATAATATTAGGGCTATACTATTTATATATAATATTTTACTACTAGTATTTTTATAATATAATAAGAGTATATAGTAAAGGTAGTTACTACTATTCCGTTACTAGTATTATAAATACTATAGGAATAATCTAATATATTATATTTATTTACTATAAATACTATAAGCGCTATAGAAACGATAGTATATACTATTTCGCTCCGTTACTATTATATATAATAATATTATAGAGACGAAAGAAACAATATTTAATTAATTACTATTATTATATATTAGCGCTATAGGGATAGCTTTATAAATATACTATTTATTTACTATTTATACTACTATATAATAGAGGTAGTTTAGTAGTATTACTTTTCCACTACTAGTATTATATAATAATACTATAGGAAATAGTTTTGTATCGCTCCGTAACTAGTACTATATATTAGTATTATAGGACCGATAGTATAAATTAGAAGATTTTTTTCTCTTATTTCTCTTAGGGGGTCTTAAAGGTTTTTTAATAAACTTCGTAATTTAATTAAATATTATTCCGTGACTAGTACTATAGGTATTAAAGGATTAGGTACGTAATCTTATATTTAAATTATTATATAATAATATTATTATATTAGATAATTCTTTTCCCTTATTTCTTTTAGGGGGTTTAAAGATTTTTTAATAAATATTTTTTAATTAAAATATTTAAATACCTAGAGATTAGGGCCTAAAGAAAGAAGTAATTATAAAATAATAATATATTATATATATTTACGCCCCGTTAAAGGCGCTAATATATTATATATACCTACGCTCCGCTACTTCTATAATATTATTATTTATCGATACGGGGTTCTAGCCTTAATATCGCGGGGTTCTAACTCTCAATAATTTTATATCGAGTTAATATTCCCCCGTTTTATTAGAATCCTTAGAGATTAATTTTATTATTGAATTTAGGATTTAAAAATTATTTAATAATAAACCCCGTAATTATTTTACGTCTTTTATATTATTATTAAATCGCTAGCTCTACGCTAGCGGCTTTAAATATTATACTTTTTAAATACTAGATTAATATTATATATATAAATAACGTAACTAAAAATATATATATAATCGAGTCGGGGTTTATAGTTATATTAAGTTTTAAAAAAAATTATTCTATTAAATACCTTAATAGGCGAACGATTTTTATAATAAATAATAAAATTTAAAGCTTCGCCCTATATAGATTAAAATAAACTAATATTACTTAGAAAATTTTTTATTTTTATTAGTAAAGTAGTGAGCTCGTATTTTATTAAAAAAGACGGAAAAAGCGTTTAGATCTATTTAGTTTATATACTAGCCCTAGAGATTAATTTGATATCGGAGTTACTAAATACGTATTTAGTAGTACCTCGACTCATTTTAAATAATTTTAAATAAATTAGAATAAGTTAGTCTAAGTAGTACCGGTTTATAATTAAATATATATAGTTATAAGTGAATCATATAGTCTATAATACCGCGCTAGTTTAGAGAGTATTACACGCGTATATAATTTTTATAAATTAATATAATTTAAAATCTAAATTAAATTAGCGTAGTTATAGCGCTCTATATAACCTTAACGAGCTACCCGGCGCTAATAGAAAATCACGGATTTAAAATCTTAAATCCGAAGTAATTATTTTTAGGATTTTTATTTAAAATAATTTTTTTTTTTTTTAATTAATATTCTCTTTTTATTATTTTTCCGCCTAAAGTAGTAAAAGACGTATTTAGTACCTCGATTTTCTCGTACAATCTCCCGCTTTATCGATACTCTCGAATAAAATACGAAAGGTATATTTCGTAATAGGGTTTTAATTTAAATTATAGAGAGTAGATAATTTTTATTAAATTCTATATTCTTTTAAAAAGTCCTAAATCTTATAATTAATATAGATAATTTTATTATTAATATTAAATTATTTTACTAAGTAACTTTAAGTCGATATTTAATTCAAATAATTCTTAATAATAATTAATATATCGGATTTCCTCTTTAGTAAAGTTATAAAAATTATATTAATAATATTATTTATAAAGAATTTAATTACGCTTCGGATTAATATAGAGATTTTTAAAGAGAATACTAATATAAAATAAGATAAAGTAGAGTGTAAAGTAGAGATTACGATTCGATCTCTATTTTAAATTAAAATAGGGTAGGGTAGAGATCCCTTAAAAATCCCTAGTAATAAATATATAATTAATTAACTTTAAGAATATACTCGATATAATAGAATTTTAAAAGATAATTTATAGTAAAAAGATTTTAATTCGTACTAGAAAATAATATTCTTATTTATTTAAATTTTATAATTTTTTTTTAATCCTAATTAAGAAGTTAGGCTCGTAGGTCGTTAATTATTATAAATACTCTCTTTTACTTTAGCCGAATAACTAGATAAACTAGATTTAAATTATTTATTATTTTTATTATATTTATCTACCTCCGAACCGATCTTTATATAATTACTCTTTTTCCGAGCTAAGTTTTAGGTATCGATTATAGAATTATATTATTAATATAAATATTTCTTCTATATTTCTAACGACTAGAGATTAATTATTAATATAATTATTATAATTATAATTTCAATTAAAATTTATATAAGTAGATTTATCTTCGTTATCGTTATTAAATACTTTTTATTTATTATTATATTATCGCTTTTCCTTTAGGTCCTTTTTATAAATAATTTCTTCTTATTCTATATCTTCCTAGGAAAGATTCTCTATTTAATTATTAAATAAATAGAATAGGATATCTTAAGGCCGGTCTTCCTCTATTCTTTTATTATATTTATATAGAATAATTATAGCTTAAAAAGTTACTAGTAATTATAATTTCTAAATATTATATAACTTTATAGCGATAAAGAATAAACGCTTTATATTAATACTCGTAATCGGTACGGTTAATATATTACGAGTAATTATATTAAAAATTAGAAACCGAGGGGCGAGTTACTTCTATAATATTAAAATATTTTATTCTATAGATTAATTAGAGAACGATATTAAAGAGATTAACGGAATTAATTATTAAAAAGATTATTAGAATTTACTAGTATTTTTATATCTCTAGAACTCGTTATTTTCTCCGTTTTTATTACTAGAATTTATATCTAGTATTTAGGCGAGCCTATTATTTAAATCGTATTTATAACTTTATATAAAATTAAATAACCTACTCGAAGTTAATAAATTTATTTAATATTCCTTATACTCTTCCTCGAGAGCGGATTAATAGATTAATAATTATAATAATTACTTAATATTAATTTTTTACTCCGAGGTCTCGAATATCTTCCCACTTTTTATAAGGTTTAATAAGTCCGCTTTATTATAGAAATACCCTAGACCGCCTTTAGTTTTAATATAATACTAGTTTAATTTTTTAATCGCTTAATATAATATAATCTTTATTTTAAGTTTCTACGCTATTTATTTAAAATAAAGTTATTTTATAATCTTTTCTAGATAATTAAAGAGTTTATTATAAATTATAAAAGTACTATAACTAGTAATAGTCTTCGTTATACCGATAGTATTCGTTATTTTCGCGAACTCCTTTATAATATTAATTAAGTAAATAATATAACTTTATTCTTCTATTCTTAATTTAAAGTAAGAAATCTTAATTTATATAAAGTAACTTTTAATATTATAGCGTAGTTTAAATACGCGGACTATTATATAATATATCGAGTCCTATTATATTTTAATATTTTAAATAAACTTTACTAGCCTTAATTTAATAAATTTATTAACTTTATTCGGTATACTTTTCTCTATAATATCAAGTCTCTTTTATTAAATATCTCGGAACTAGGTTCTACGCTAGTTATTTATATTAATAAATATTATAGTCTTCCGTATTTAATAGGGTTAAATTATTATAAAAATTATAAAAATTCTTTTACCTTAATTAGTATTAATAGTAAACTCTTTTACGCGCTAGTTTAGAAATTATAAAATTTTTATTATTTATCTTAACCCCTTTAAAGTTATTTATTTATAGGCGAAAGGTAAATTATATTTAATAATATTTTAATAATAAATTAAATTATATATATAAAATATAATATATATTTAAACGATTATTTAATAGATATCTATTTAACCTTTTTATTCCTCTATATAAATATAAGAATAATACTATCGAATATTATTTGTATATTACTAATATTATCGTTTATAATAATATAGATCCGATACTCGATTCTATATTTACGGACGACCTTAGTTAAAATATCCGTTAATCTTTTACTAATATATTTCCCTTTAATATATTTAAAGTTAATAATAACTTTATAATATTTCTACTCGGCGTTAATAAAATAAATAATAATAACTATATATAAAGATATATCGTAGGGTAATTATTTATCTAAAGTAAAGAATATCTTTAATTTATCGTTGGGTAAAATATTAAATAATTTCTTTTTAATCTTCTTAAATCGTCATCGGCAAGTCCGGAAAAACAATTCTGCAAAATCGCTGCTTAATCGGTGCAAAATGCGCATTTTGCAGCCTTGGCAAATCTTGGC
>JAABUS010001481.1_pt1 | contig 50777 bp, 53 predicted proteins | sample 5560161 | NCBI WGS metagenome assembly JAABUS01 (sample SAMN10711885, study PRJNA513376) | rock metagenome | isolation source: Antarctica rocks | place: Antarctica: Victoria Land, Trio Nunatak nord | collected 2016-01-04 | reverse complement strand
CATTGCCAAGCTCAGCGTACTTCCCATCCGCCGTGGATACTGGGGTACTTCGCTCGGTGACCCGCATTCTTTGCCAACAAAGGAGAGTGGAAAGTGTGGTTCCGTTACTGTTCGAGTACGTCTTCTCTCTCACTCACCTATATCATCCCCGTACAGAGCTAAAAACACGCTTCCAGCTCATCCCCGCCCCCCGCGGCACCGGTCTCGTGGCCTCCCCCGCCGTAAAACGTCTCCTCCAACTCGCCGGCGTCCAAGACGTCTACACCTCCTCAGCCGGCAGCACCAAAACCCTTGAGAATACGCTGAAAGCGACGTTTGTGGCCGTCGGGAATACGTATGGGTTCTTGACACCGAATCTTTGGAAGGATAACAAGTTGAACCGGAGTCCGCTCGAGGAGTTTGGGGATGTGTTGAGGGAGGGGAAGAGGTATTAGGGGGTGTTTTGTGCTATCGCGGGGGGAAAATGGGTTCAGTAGTGGACTGTGGTGGTGTGAGGTAGAGCAATTGATGTGGCTTTGTCTTTCACGTCCTATCTCTCGTCCAGGTTGCAGCGCTCTTTTAGTCTTTTCCGAAGACACGACTGGACAGCTGCTAAAACTTCCCTACTAACCTCCCACCGCTCCAGGACACGCACAGCTTACGTCACATATTACCAAGTCAACAGAGAAGACCCACGGCACGACTACTCGACCAAATCCAAAGCAACCCACCACAATCACCGCCACCCACATCACCACCCCCAAAACATTAATCACTCACCCCGTACAAATCTCCCCCATCCCCATCCCCATCCCCATCCCCATCCCCATCCCCCACCACCTCCGCACTACTCTCCACCTCCTCCCCTTCCCTCCATCCCACCCCTCCACTCCCCACCTCACGCTCAACAGGCCGACGGAACCCATCACTTCCAACCACCAGTTCCGGGCGCGATGGGGGAGCGCGTGTCGAGGTGCCAACTTCGATGCTGGGGGCGTGGGGGTCCGGGCGCGGGACTAATCTAGGCGTCTTGGAACGCGAGGGGCGCGGTTCAGCGAGGGGGAGGAGGGGGGAGGAGGTCGGGTTTGGGGGGGGTTTGGCTGTGCGGTGTTAGTATGTACGACTGCGGGTGTTGGAGGGGGGGGAAGGGGTACCTGGATGGGAAGTGGAAGGTTTGGGGAGGGTGAACCGGATGGCGGGGATGTTGAGGGCGAGGGAGGAAGGGGGTGTGGGTGCGGGGGCGGGGGCGGGGGCGGGGGCGGGGTCGTTGGGAGAGCCTGTGAGAGACGTTGTTAGTGGGATCATTCATAACAGGGCTGGTCCAATGCCAGAAAACCCCCAGAGCCAAAATTCATAATTCAAAATTCCAAAAAACCAACCCACCAGCAACCAAATCCCTCTCGACCCTGCCACCCACCAGCCCCCCCAGAAACCCCGTCTCCGCAAACGGAAACCCCTCCCCGCCGGGCCATTGCCTCTCCTTTGCGTCCGGCGCGTTCTCCAACACCTCGCCGTGTTTCGAGACGTCGAATTCTTGCATTTCGGGCGGCATGAGGTTGCCGCGGCCGAGTTCGGGGGTGGAGGAGCGGGAACTGGAGTGCGGTGGTGCGGTGGGGCCTGGGCTTGAGGGGTGCGGGTGGGCGGAAGAGGGGGAGGGGTGGTGTTGTGGGCGTTTGGATGGGCGTTCGGTTGGGGGGGGGTCGGTTGCTCTTTTTCTTTTGCCCAAGGAGACGTCGCTTGATGATTTTTGGTTGGTAGGCCGTTGGCCGCGAGAGAAGAATCGCTTCTTCTTCGACTGGGCGGGTTGGTCGGAAGCGAAGGACCACATTCTGTCGTAGTCGAGGTTTGAAGAGGGCCTGTTCTCGTGGTTTTCTTGTAGGATCCTGTTGGTAAGGAGGTCGATGGCTTCCGCGTAGGAAGGGAGGCCTTTTGTGCTGTTTAGAGGTTCGGCGAGTTCTTGCAGTGCTTGCTCTCTTTGTCCTTGTGCGGCGTTTTCTCTTTGTGTGCCTTTTGCTTTTGCGGATTTTGGCGCGATGGTAGGTGGTGTGGGGCTGAATTGTTCGTTTTGGATTTGGTGGTGGAGTTGCATGGTTTCTGCGAGTATGCTGGTTTGCTGGTTAGCTACTGTATATGCTTTGGGATATGGGATGGGGTCGCTACGCACTTTTCAAGCTGTTCGATGTCGTTGAGATCCAAATTCGCGTATTCGGTCAAACAATCCTCTAGGAACCACCCACGACTATCGCAATATTCAGTAATTTCTCGAACCTGATCTTGCACAGGCAACGGAGAAGGGAGACCGCTTCCATTTATCTTTTCGATGAATTCTTCGCCAAAATACCGGGTATCGTCTTCGGAGTCGGTTCTTGAAATGGGAGAGTTGTAGAGCAGGTTGAAGAGATGGGTGGCTAGGAATGTAAAGCGGGCTTGACAGGCTGCTTTGATTACGCCTCGGATCTGGGACGGTTGCCCTGCATCACGGGTCTGACTTGATTTTTGGAAGGCCAATACTTTCTTCGTCCACTCTAACGGATCATCATGATCTGATCCTCCCCCCTCCGCAGTAATAGCCATTACCGGGTCCGAAGGCTCAGGATGAGGTGCAGACGGCAATCGCAAGACCCGATGCTTCCAGCCACCTTCAAAATGTTGCTCGTGATTAGTAGCAAAAGAGCGAAGTGCAATTTGTACAGCCGCACGTTTACGACCTCTGTTCGTCGCCCTAGTATTAAATCTTTCATCCTCGGTCTGCTGGTTCTCTTCTTCAATGTGTTCACGGACAAGAGATGGATCGTTCAGTATTTGCGAGTATGCATCGTTCTCAATCTTTCGTAGTGCTTGCCCTCTGGGCGTATTTGCTCGTAAAGCCTCTATGAATGCATCGTGGTCGACTGGGCGTTTGATGGTGAAAGGCGGGTGATCGTCTCGTAAAGGAGCTCCACGGAGTTGAGCCCTATCCATGTCAAACAATGCCAAACGCACACTCTGTCTTGGGAGAAGTCGTTCTTCAAAAGGTGGCAAGATTTGGCCGTTCTGTTGGTTCATTCGCGACTGATGGACGCGAAGCATATCTTGTACCTCTTTATACACTTTGATATCGCATGGCACCTCCTCGTTGGCCAATTTACGCAAATAGTTGCCTATTGCTTCGAGTCTTTTCGCGAAATCACGCTGTGAATCCGGATCCTCATCCGACAGAAAGTTCCTGGCCTGGAGAAGCCTCTCATCCACAGTTGCAGGAGGCGATTCCCAGCCATCTTCTTCGGGATCCAGCTCGATTTGTCCCTCCTGGTGCATATGCAGGTTCTTAGATGTAAGGGAAGGTTTTGGAGGAATCTCTTGATTTGATTCAGCGTTGTCGGTAACTTCAACGACTGTAGGCGTAAGTGTAGGAGGGAACCGCGAGCCAGATCTCGAAGCTGATGCTCTGGTCCGTCTGGAACCATGGCTGCTGGAACTGTGGACTTTCTTTTTAGCATCGCTATCAATCCGGAAATGTCGAACTGACCGCTTAGCTTGATTAGTGGAAACACTTCCAGAATCTACTGTCAAGCCACTGGATTCTCCTGTATCTATATGTCAGTGCGATATCCCACTGAATTGCAGCTTTAATCGCTCACCAACCGATGAGGGTCCCATTGTAGCCAACCTGCAGCACCGGATGCTGCAATTGCCCGTTTGAATGTGCTTGTCGACGCAATAGAACGTTCAATGGTATAATCCCTAGAACAGATGCCGTAAAAGGACAACTTCCAGATCGAATTTGGCGATGCGCAGGCAGTACCAGTGAAACGCTTTTGATTTCGCAGTTGTGTTTGAGACTCCGAATCGAGAAGCGAGGAATTCTCATCTACATTCCAGTCAAGCAGTGCATGGTTAAGCGATACTTCCCACCAGGACTTCGGGCTTTATCTGAGAAGAATGAAGTCTGACAGAGTTCGGGATTGTATTAAGAATTCGGTATAGCGAATCACTGGGACAGTAGAAACCTTAACCGACCCTAAATTTCAGTCGTTGATTATGTTCGGATGATATATTTAGCAATATGCTTAAATCTTAATAAGATGAGTACCCATCACCTAGCCTTTGAGGTGAGTAAGACAGTTCAGAGAACTCACTAGATTCTAACCTTTGTTAAAATCTCAGACCGTGACTTAAAGAAGAGAAGGTACCTTAACCAATGAAAAGCTTTGACTTTGTTTTCAAATTGAAGAATAGAAGTGGAAAGATGAGCGAACATGATGACTGCACCTCTGCCGAGACAGTAGCACGAGCTTGTCTTGACGTTTAATCATAAGATTCAGATGAGACATGAGAATTACAGTTTAGTATCATTGTAAAATGTGTCAGCTCAGTATGTTTGAACAAACATTGTTCGCCACTGTCTGACATTGTGCAGTATCACATGGATCACAAGAGTATAGATACAATGTTCTCGATAGATTGCCAGTCACTGTGTCCAGAATATTCATTGGGTCACGTAAACGAAACTTACGGCGTCAGCTTTTCCAATCCACTTCAACATTACTCTGCTTGCCTTCAAATCCATTCAACAGCTCGTAAAAGTACGTCGACGTGACGATATGCTAGAAGAGCAAGGCCGCAAGGCCATCATATGTAGAAGAGGAACTAGACGGAATGATAAGTCAATCGAGCAGGTTAATCAAGTCGACAAGGGATCTCAGGCTCAAGTACAAGCAGCTGATCGCACGACAAGTCGAGCAAACTGATAAGAATTTTCAGCTTTTAAACGAGCCAGTTCATCATTCCTCTCGTTCTCGCTCAGAAATCGACACACAAAGCGCAATCAAACGCGCAAATCGACTTCAACCAGTGCATGACAGTGAATGTCTCTATCAATTAGCTCGCACTCCCGATCCCAGTGAGTTTGATCAAACCCTAGATATATTCTTCACTGACCAATTCCGCAGTGGCCGAAATGCAAGGTCTTGTGACTTCAAGCGAGCGTTTCACTTCTAGCCGCCAACTTTCCACGAAAGCTTCGTCAGAGAGTCTTTCAGAAAAGATGGCCCAATTACTTTCGGCCCAGGGTTCGACTTTGGGAGAATCGAGTGTATCCGGCATTGCGGTAGAAACGCACAAACAAGGTGACAAGACCCTGGCTGTATTATCATCATCTGCAACAAAGTATCAAGCAGCCAAGCAGACGGCGAGAAAAGAGGAGGCTGAAGTAGTAGTCGTAGGTAAGGAAGACGAGGACGGAACATAACAAGTAGGGTAAGAAAGTAGCAAAAGCCTTAGCACTAAAGGACCCTTTGTAATGAGGTTGAGGACGATTATGACTTCGTGGGTGGAACACGTATCTGAGCCAAAGACTTTATTGTTGAAAGTTTGAAGATATCCCATTTGGGCTTGTAGTCTCACAGATTGTCCTGACCAACAGATCAACGGGAGCTTTCCATTCGTTTTTGGACATGTCTCTAGGAGTTCAACCAACCGGTTTTTGAGATCACGTGAAAGCGGCGCTTTCCATTATTCCGAAGACGCTAGAGCTAACGTAGCTAGCTGGCTTTCTCATTAGTGTGGCTCATTCGATTACTGTGTACGGAGTACAAGTTTTGACAACGCAGAAGAAATCTCGAATCTGGCAATGCCTGTGCCATTGCATGCTGTCAAGGCCGATGGATGTACTCTCTACTCAACGAAGCCTTCGGTCTTTAAGACGATTCCCGACGGAGTTCGCTGGATCAACTAGCACCGGCCTTACGACTGGCCTTAACCCCGTTTCAATGCCGTCACCAGTGGGTGTATCCAAGCATGGAGGAAGAAAACAGTGGACTCAGAGTACTTAGCCTTCAGGCTTTATTTACCTACTTCCCCCATTGATATTCTCATTCTAAGCCCCTCTGTATATTCGCTTTGGACTTCAATCTCATAGCAGCTGTCGGCGAAGACTACCAAAACTAATAACATTAGAACAACCTCCGAGTCCCACGCCATGTCTGCATTGCTTCTCTTCCTCAAAGAGCAATTTTCCCCCATTCCCTATCCCGAAACGAATTTCTCAGGGCAGACGATTATTGTCACTGGCAGCAACACTGGTCTTGGCCTTGAAGCAGCCCGCCATTTCACACGTCTGAATGCGGAGAAAGTCGTACTTGCCGTCAGGAACCTAGAAAAAGGCGAGGCAGCAAAAAGATCCATTGAAGAGACAACAGGGCGGCAGGGTGTCCTAGTGGTCTGGCAGCTTGATCTATCGAGCTACGAGTCTGTCAAGGAGTTTGTGAGAAAGGCGGAAGGCTTGAAGCGCCTGGATGCCGTGGTCGGAAACGCTGGTATTGCTACGAACAAGTATACTCTATTCGAGGACAACGAGTCGACTATTACAACGAATGTTGTCAGCACTTTCTTGTTGGGCTTAATGATCCTGCCTAAGCTTCGAGAAACAGCGACCCGATACAACATCACACCTCATCTAGCAATCGTTAGCTCCGAGGTCCATGGGTTTACGTCTTTCCCAGAGAAGAGTAGCCCGAACATCTTCAAGACTTTGAATGACAAAGAGACAGCCAATATGGGAGACAGGTAAGTTGACCGTGCACTTAGTATTTGAGCTGTTAGCTTATACATCTTAACTCCATAGATACAATGTCTCGAAGCTACTCGAAGTCTTCTACTGCCGTGAACTTGCCGACCGAACCAAGCAGAACAACAAGTCAGATGTCATCATAAATTACACCAACCCAGGTCTTTGCCATTCAGAGTTAGCTCGAGATGGGCCTTTGATCTTTCATATTGTCAAGTTCTTCCTTGCAAGAACCACCGAAGTAGGAAGCCGGACACTGGTTAATGCAGTGGAGTCAGGCCCGGAGAGCCATGGACAATACATGAGTTGTAGTCGAGTAGGGATGTAAGTTGTCCTTTGCGTACGCTCGCGGCGAGATCTTGCTGCTGACCGTAGCTTAGCCCAGCTCCATTGGTACGAAGCGAAGAGGGTACAAAGGCCCAGAAACGAGTATGGGAGGAATTATCACAGAAGTTAGAGAGCATTCAACCCGGTATACTGGCCAACGTATAATTATAGGTCAGATATAAGCTGTATATGTATTTTCCTCGATATATCCATCTGACTTTTCGATCGTCAGAGCTAGGAATAAGTGCAATCTTCTCCACTCAGATCAACACCTTCGCGTCTGGAAGCAATTATATCCTGTCCTATCTTGCTGGCTTTGATCTGCAGTGGCATATCTCTCTAATCTCCTCTGTCATCGTATATACTGCGCTTCTCGCCCCAAATATTCAGTTTGGAAAATTCAAGGATAACATCTTTGAGCAGGTAGCTACATTTCCCATCTGAAGGCGAGCCTACTTAGTCATCGAAGTATTGGTGTCTCTTCAAAGCACTGCTAATGATTGCTCTTGGAGTTGGATGGACGAATCACTGGACCTAAGCGACATTATACATGCAGATAGCCGCGCCTATCGAGCGACAATGCGCCAAGCTGCCGGATCCATCTCGATTTGTTGGCTTTTGGGTTCATGGCTGAAATGGGGGCGTTTCCTTGCGAGCACTAAGGTAGTCAGGTTGAACGTGGAATCTTGAGGTAGATCAATATCGTAGAGCTGTTACACCCTATCATGCTCACTCCGTTCAAGACTCTGAAGATTCTATTACCACGGCGGAGTTGCCATACATCCACTGGTCATCAACTACCCGGCAAAGCCCACCACCACTCTCAAAGGCTTATCATCTCTCATCCAAAGGCCATGTCTTGGTACTTGCTGCGATGCGCTCCTTGTCGACTGAAAGGGTCGAGTGAAGGGATTTTGATTTTGTCGTTGCCACTCAGCATGGCAGGAGCTATAAGACGCAAGGGTCTGAGAGCGCCAAGGCAGACAGGACAGATATTGGCGCGATAATGCTATGCGTGGTCAGCCTCGCTTCCATGGGGTTCTGCAGCCAGGAGACCCTGACGCACGACCTATGAAACCAAAATCGAGGCTCTGCAGACACTCCGGCCACAGCACTCCTCAATCTCCAACCCATAATCTAGCGTCCTCAACCCCTACATCAACAATTCCATCAAAGCCCCAAAGCCGAACTCCCGCGTGGTACCTCCGTCTATCTTCCCCCTTCCCATATCCATTACCCTGAAGTCCAAGCTCTCCAAGTACTTTGTCACCTTCGCCGTTACCTAATCGGCTCTCCAGCTCCCTTCCCCGGTGGTCGGCTCTCCACACCGGCGCACAATGGCTTTCCCCTCGCTGATGGAATGCATGCATGTCCACTCTATCCATTAGAAATCCGGCTTTGGCGTTTCTGCATGTGGGATTACAAAGGAATGTAACATCATCGATATTGCAATTCGTGAAGGTCTGGAATATACATGGCCGGCGGGGAACAATGCCGCTCAGTTTTTGGAGCCGTGTATCAACATCCGACAATCATTTGACGTGTTCGTTCTCGCCGATAGGCTTGGTGGCGAGTGCCGCTACCAGCTACATGTTAAGCATTGGTCGACATATGCAGCTTACGGCTGTAGCCGCAGGCGATAAGGTACCCCGGATTCGCCTGTGCTGGGTGGTCTGTGGCATTTGAAGCTGCTGCCGACTTTGTGTGGGATTTTGGGCAGGGGTGAGGTAGGGGGGTGTTCGGCGTGATGGAGGGATAGGTCGTTGATGTTGCTGGAAGATTGTAGAGGCGAGATGAGCGTTGCGATGCTTGGTTGGGGGAAAAGAGAGGACGGGAGGAGCTGGGGTTTTGAGTCCGAGGGAGTTGTGTTTGGATGGCTGTTGGGACAGGTTGAAGTTTTCATTCGAGGTACTTCAGGACAGTGGCTGGGGTGCTTCAGAAGTAGAAAACAGTGAACTCCATGCAGTTCTATCTAACTACACTCGGGCAGGGCGAAGCAATATCCCCATTCGCTCGGTCAATGGCCTTACGATGACCTCGTAAAGTGTTCAACTATGTGGGCATCAAATTAGAGCGAAGCAAACTGGTTACGTTGCTGCCGTTATATTCGCTATTTACAACCTTTGTTTTGATGCCAGCACATGCAAATCCACTTGTCCCAACCACAACCCCCAAACCCAATGCCCAGAACGCCGCAGATCCCATATGTAAATTTCAAGATCTCTCATCTAATTATTAAGCAATGTCGAGCGTGCCGCATGCTGTATCCCATTCCGAGCCAATATCCAAATTCAAACTCCACCCGCTTTCCTACCTGTGCACGGTTCCGACCTGTGCTGAACAGCGTGTCGTAGGCCGAGCGCTGGGCGTATAAGCACAAGGGCCGCGCCAACGGGCTGCTCAGTCCAACACATTTAGATTTCGATCTGCCATGTTTGCTGGGAGGAGAAGCCTGTATGCTCGTATGCTCAGAGTAGAGACCATGGAGGTTGGAAGAGCCACTGGTCGGAATGCCACTCGCCAATGCTTCCCGGCACGGGGGTCAGCGCACAGATTCAAGCTGCCTTGCTACGTTATGCCCCTAGGGTTGATCCCTGGGATCCTTGCCCCAACCTGCTCGGCATGTTTAAAGGAGAGAATGTATCTGTAGCTTGTGTGCTGATAACTCCAGATGGTTGCGCAGGTACCGTTGCATTAGAAGCAGCAGCTGCTGCTGCTAATGCGCTGGCTATGGAGTTGCTGCCGGAGACTTTACTAACCGCGAGAGCCGCCCCGGCTGGATCTGATACATTGTGATGAAGTGGAATGGACCCCAGCGGAACGTTAACCAAACCTCCGGTGAAGAATATGTCGGCTAATTTCTGATCGCTGGTGATGTTGTCGGTGAGGATAGCCGGCACGGAGCCTGGTAAGCTAATGATAAAACATTGCGAAGTCGCCACCGCCAGTTTTGCATCTGGCAGTAGGAACTCGGAGACGTTGAACTGACGTGTCCAGACTGTGGCAGGCGGAAAACTCATGAATTGGGCATCATTCAAGGTAACGTAATCGAAGCGGGAGCCAGCAAGGGGTACTGGTGTCCCATTAGAAGTTTGAATGGTAAATGGTTGGTAAGGATGGCCATTGTCGAACATGTTGTTTTTGGCCAGAATCGAATAGTTGTGTACGCCTTCATTAGTGATTGAAATTGTTATAACGTTGGTTGTATCGGAGTCCACCGCTATTGTCCCGTTGAACTGCATAGACTGAGCCAAACCCATCCGAAGCAGGGCAGTGGCACTCAGTAAGCATGCGAGGCGTAAGAAAGACATAGCTGTGATGTTAGAAGTGAATGAATGGAGAAAGGCTAGATCTAAATGAAGATTGCTGTTGATATATAAAGCGCTCTAGAAGCATGACGTTCCTACCTGGTTAGAAGGCGCGTCGAAAGTGACATCGCAAATAGGGAAAATGCTTAGGATGCGCACCACTCGAGGTCGACAACAGTAAAATCTAATCCCAGACGTACTTGGGGAAGCGAGGTTTCGTCGTCGCAGAGACGCGCTGTTTTCAAGATGTGTAGAAGCGCCGAAGCGCATGATACCTCTAGGCCAACGCTCAAGCCTTGACCACTCTAGCCGCGCAATACAGATGAGAACGACCCTCAACTTGGGTGGCGCCACGAATAATATCTCCTTTCGCAAAATTCGACGCACGTTCATCACCAATGATGAAGCGAGAAACGCCTCGCTGCAAGGAACAAATCCAGAACCATGGGCATCACCGATTACCACGTTCTAGCGGCTCACCTCTGAATCTTGATACTGTGCGCAAATCGAGAGTTGAAATACCTTCTGTAAGTCGGATTGTCCCATTGAACGTTGGGAATATCCACTCGAATCCTAAGGACTCTGCACGTTGGTCATGACCTGCTCTTGATACTATTGCCACTTGATTCCGGACGTTGTACAATATTGTGCGGCATCCGCAGTCTTCGTTTACTCTCCTAAGTTTCATAAACCACGGGCCCCTTTTGGCGCCTTCAGGGTCGGAGAATTTGTGAATGTTGCCAAGGTAGGCGGCTACCTCTTGAGCCGTCCGTATCGACGATTTGCGTAGTTGAACCTAGGCCAGGAGAGTCAACGACAAACAGAACAGGTGTAGCATCGCTTCGCAGAATTTGTAGACTTCGGCCAGGCACCACTGTTTAGTCAAGTACGTGCATAAGTAGTGAACGGCCTGTGCACCCATAAACCTGGGCATGGAATTGAGCAGCTCGGAATCACATCACAAACGTATCTCTCAATACTTGCTCATCCTGAACACAAGCCCTTTGCTCCACTCTCGGCACAGAGAATTTGTGACAGCCGCTATGTGAAGCTTGCCTGCCTCGAGGTTAGAGTACCGTATCGTTGGTGGGCATTTCTCGAAGATGCATTCGTGAGTCCATGCCACTCTTACGGTTTTCCTATGGCGAGTGGAGGTGAGTGCAGCTTCTCTCTTCGAAACTCCAAAGGCCGTCTTTCTTAGGCATAGACCCTGTCATAGCTAAGGGGTAGATCCGCTGCCAATGTAAATACTTTCCCATGTTGATTCGATTCACTCAACAGCCACACAAGCTCCGACCAACGTCATTACACAAAATGCCTCAGTACAATTTCCTGCCGCATATTGTGAAACTCGGCTGTAATTGTTATCACGAGCGTTTATGGTCGCCAATCAGTGAGTATGGAAAGTGGTCGCTCTTTGCACGCCCATGTCCGTCACACAGCAGGTGAACTACATGTTGACCTGATCAAAAACGACTGCCAGCGAGCTGTAATGACACACAAGATGTGCAGAGGAGAATGTCACTGAGGTGCCGTCATTGGCTCTAGCTAAGATGACGAGGCTGCTAAAAAACTCTCAGGCGAACGAAAGCGAGGCGTACAGCGGCATTGACCTCAGGCTGATAGTGCTAGAGGTAGAAAAACGACGCATATAGGTAATTGATCTCGGCAAGATTGGGCTCTTTGTTCCAGTGACTGCTCTTAATCGTAGTGTGAAGTTACTATGTTTCGAGGATATAGACCGACCACCGATTGATGCCCATGCTTGCTAAGTTGCTCCACTGTGAGTAATAAGTAGTCAACATGGAACATCCCATCCTAACAGAAAGTGTTGTTCTAGAGAACGATGGCAACGGTTGTAGCAGTCTGCGCACGGGTTTTGTACGATACTTTGGATGGTCTCCGAGACGTTCTCTGAGTTGATAAGCATGGGTCAGCTTACAGAGGAGAAGTTGCTATGAGGCCAAGTAGCCACTGGTGGGGCCATTTGATATGCAGGAAACATCTGGTAGTATTGTGCCCTCTCTTACCTTTGCCTTTCTTGAGGCCGCCTTATCCTCGGTCAAATTCGCCACCACGGTAGTACATTTGAATATACATTATCGCGTGCCAATAATCGTAGGACTCGGAAATATGGCTCTTAGAGGATGTGAAGTGGACGCATCGACGTCACATTTCTGGCTATAGTTTGAGAGGCTGTTGGAGAGCTTGGTCTATCGATGCTCTAGCTCTAGCCTATGTAATGGGAGATTCTGCAGGTCCTCGAAGCTTTTTTAGTTTGGTTATAGAAAGGGTAAAATAAGAATAGTTTTTCCATATCTTGGCCGATGCCCTCAGCATTGTTCGTACCGATGAAGAGAAGAACAAGAGGGCATCCGATTGATGACATCTCATGAGATTCTGGCGATGTCCTAGAGTTTGTGCGGAGTAGTTGCTTTATCACGGCCATCGCCGTCACCCAAATTCGTCTCCTGTCATGAACCAAACTCGACAATTACTATCTTCATTTGAAGGCAATTTCCGCGAGGGTGAGGTCATCTATTTTGAGATACTCATCAGATAAGATATAATAGGAGTATCATGTATTATCTTTTCGGACACAAACTAAAACTGATATAATGTATTAGGAGATTGCGGATGTTGATGGCATAAAAACAGCGATTCGATCTTTGTTCTAGCATATACTTGCCTTGTGACGCTAATTTGACGGAGAAGAAGTCCATAGGTCTGCTTGTATTGATTGTAGGTAGGAATCTTTCTAAGAAAACAGAGTGTGCATGGTTCTAATGGCAGGTTTCCTTGTAGCTCTTAGGAACTACCAAGAGAAAATGCCAATCGTCGTGAACTGTGTCAATTGTTTAAACTTCCGCAATTAGGACGGTTCCTGTGTACTACGAGAGCTTGAAAGTTGGTGAGCCCACCTACCGAAAGAATGGTTGCACCCAGAAACGTGGCTTTTGACTTACGGTACCCCCATCTCTTCGTGGTTGCTCTTGTCTATGTTGTAGTGATGTATCTTGGGAAGTAATAGGTAAGCAGAAAATTGGGTATGGCCGCCACTCAAAGTCCGTATGCTCGCCTTTCTGTACCCCATTTTATCAAAGTATGGCGACCTAAGGCACACACGGAGTAGAAGCCGAAGAGACCAACGATATCAGGGAACTCTTGGTGATGGCTATAAGGAATTAATCTTGAGTGACTACACCATCCTGCACGAGTATTTCTTCTTAGCTCGGCTGTGTATTGGCAGATAGTAGAAGAACCCAGGCTCGGCGGCTGAAACCACAGTGGCTCGTGCCCTGGAAGAGATCAGCAAGATGTCCTTCTAATACTCAAATACTGCAAAGCCGGCATTTTGGCGTATTCGATTCCTGTATTTAATTTGGAAGCATTGTTGGTTTACTCTCAAGAAGATGGTTGAATTGGTCCGGAAGAGATTGCTCTCGGATTTAAAACTGGTACTCCGTACTCGTGTTTCCGCGCAAACTGGGTTTCCGCGCACTCTAACCCAGAAAGGTTAGCAACAGATAGTATCGGGTTTAGCGTGCTAAAAATGGCACTAATATAAATAGTTTTAGTTAGTGTGCGCGGAAACCCAGTGTGCGCGGAAACCCCGTGCATACGAGTATATCCGTTGTCCCCAAGACCTTAGGCGGAAGCCACAAGTCTTGTACGTCTCCCTTAACAGTCTTAACAATTTTCCTACATTGCATTTATAAGGCATTTACTACTTTTGAAGTATAGCAGATTACTTGCTCGAGGCTCAGAGTTAATCATTTTAGGGAGTCTGGACAATATTACCCTCCTGCTGTGTGGTTATAACAATCTCTAGCGGAATTAGCAGATCCCTAGGTTCTTATTTATGCTACATATTTCACACCATCAATAAAACTACCACAAGCTCATGGAACTCCCTTACTGGAACGTTCAACGCATAATCTACGAAGCAAGTTCTTCTATTGCTCTATCTCAGTACAGGTTGCTGCTGTTCCAGTCTCACAACCAGACTTCGTTTTGGTAGGAGTTCAACGTCGAAATTATCCCAAAGAAGTGTATGCAGAAGAAGTAGCCCAAGCTCCGGTCTCACAAGGCGCGCATACGCTTGGTTTAGTGAAAATGCGTTTGGCAACAAGCTATATAAGAGTCTAGTGAATTGCCTGATCTCCGAACGAGCGTGCTCGAAGGAAGGCTGGCGGGGGCTGATGCTGTATAAGATCTTCGTCAAGACCATCCCGGAGGTGCAAATACGATAAGCCATATGTAGGCTTCGAAGACTAGCTCTGATGATAATGAATACGAAAGATTGACGCTGTGTAATGATAGATGGCACGATAGCAAAGGACATGCTGTCTGCCGGAGAAAAATTAACACTGCAAGAACAACCCGTGGTTAGCACAACCCACACTCTCTTAATACTGCAATCGAGACTTCCTTCCTCTACAGACAGATACCAAGAAGGAATTATCAGGCGCCGTCTGTAACCAAAAGGAGCAAGAGGGTGAATTTGGCTTTCGATGGCTGTCTGGAGAAGATGGGTGCTGCGTCCTAGGAGAAGAAAACTAATAATCGTCTTAGCAGCGTCTGTTTTGCGCTATGGTACCTAGGAAACCTAAGTATATCCTTAGACTAAAGAGAAGTTTGATAACACAGCAGCTCTTCTGGAGCCTCACCACACCATTTCCTCATCCTTCAGACCGCCACCTGATGCAACTCCACTCGCGCGCAGTTACTCGGTATCGCAACGACCTTTCCTGCAGACAACCAAAACAGCTGTGGCAGACCATGAACCCAATCGCAAACTACGGCACCCGATCAGCCACGGATCTAAAGCCTGGCACAACCATGCTCACCAAGCCATCCTTGGAACTCATTGCCCCCACCAGATCCCCCAAACGCAACCGCGCTGCTCCACTGTAGACCATTGGCATTGAAACTGAAACCCGCCTGTCCGACGCCCGCGTTGATGTATGTACTCTCAAAACCTGCATCGTTGGTGTCTGTCCCCATTGTCATGCTCCAAGGGAAGTAGGAGCCTAGATCGAATTGCTAGTAGCTCTGGTATTAGTCTCTTTCTACCCAAGGTAGCAGCTGCCAAGAAAGACGCGAGGTATGTAAAACTTTACCTGATAGGAGCCATCTAAGAACCCCGTCGCCATAGTCTGATCCGGGGTGTTTGGAACCAGCACCGCATCGTTTTCGGCGGCGCCGGTGTGGTAGGCTTCTAAGTAGAGGCCGCTCTTAGACGAGTTACCGCCATTGATAACCTGGGTTTTTAGATAGTATTCTGGGCCTGTAGGGGTGAAGCAGGGAGCTGAGGCTGTCACGGTCACTGTTGCGGTAGCTGAGGTGCAGCTGAAATACCCAGACAAGAGATGGAGCAGTAATAGGCTTGGGTAGAGAAACATTTGGATGAGCTTTGTTTGCGTTATCCTCGGATATAATTACAAAGTGTCTGCTGAAGGATTTGATTGGTTGCGGTGGTTGTTTACATAGCTACTTGTTTTCCATTCACGAGGAAGGCGCCACTGGTGAATCCAGCGTATCGCACAGCCTCGTGCTCATTGGTGCAAATCAACATCAAGAGACTTGAGCCTTGATTTACAGTGCTTGCTTCGCGTGTGATGCGTAATAGCAGTCAGCTTTTGTGGTTGTTTTGGATGCCTTCAACACGCTTTGGACATGGCTATCCTTGGTCAACTCAACATAGTGAGAGAGTAGATCGTGTTGATGAGGTGTTTGAAATTTCAATGTAACCCGTTAGAGGCAAGTCACGCGAAGAGAGCTTGACCCAGTCTCTCAGAGGTGGAAAGAGGCAAACCAAAAAAACAGCATGCGAGCAAAGTTCGAAGTGCGGAGGAAATTCCGAGTGATAACAGTCAAGGGATTAGGGACTCTTGCCCCAGAGTCTCAGAGCTGTCAAATCAAGGAGTGACACGATGTTTTCAAGTTTCTCCTAATGGCAGCTTCGTATTAGCTTAAGTAAAGATAATCCCTCCATCAATCACCAACGTCTGCCCGGTCATATAATCGCTATCACTACTCCCCAAATAACTAACCGTCTTCGCCACATCCTCCGGCACGCTCGTCCTACCTAACGCAATCAACTCCGTGCTGTACTTCTTAATCGTCTCTCCCTTCGGCCGCCCATGCATCTCCCCCAGCTTCTCATCAATCTGATCCCACATCGCTGTACCCACTATCCCAGGCGCGTATGCATTCACCGTGATCTTGTGCTCGGCCATCTCCATCGCAAAAGCCTGGGTCAAGCCTCGTACCGCCCACTTTGAAGCACTGTAATGCGAGAGTAGGGCGAAGGGTTTGAAGGCTACGATTGAGGCAGCACCGATAAGTTTGCCACCCGTGCCTTGTTTGATCATCTGCTTAGCGGCAGCTTGGTAGCAGTTGAAGACACCGTGGAAGTTGATGTCGAACATGCGGTGGACATCTTCGGAGGTGAGCTCGAGGAGCGGTTTGACCTGGGCGATGCCGGCATTCGCAATCATTACGCTCAGGGGACCGAGTGCGGAGACGGACTTCTCGATGAGGGATTCAACTTCGCTGAGGGAGGAGACGTCGGCGACTACGCCAATCGATTTGCGACCCAGAGACTCGATCTCCTTGACTGTCTATTGATGTCGCAAGATCAGTCAAGTCTAAGAGGAGCGGCATGCGAGGAGATATACAGAATCAATGCCCGTGTGGTTGGCTGGTATGTCATTGATGCAGACATCGTAGCCATCATGGGCTAGGCGAATTGCAATGGCTTTCCCTCTGATTGAGCAGTAAGCTTGTTTCCAAGAGCTCTGCACAAAATGCACAGCACGTACATGCCCCTGCTCGAACCAGTGACAATGACTGTACGATTTTCGTGTTGCTGCTCGCTAGCCATAGTCAATGCTATCCCTTGGTTTTTGTGCGAACAGAAGATGCGGCATTGTCATTGACCAGAGATGAAATATACCCCGTTCCTGGCAGTATGATGTAGCTGGCAAGGTCACTTTGCGGGGAAGAGGTGGAGTGCGGGGTGGTTTGATCCCTTAACCCCGGTGGATGGGTGCGCAAGCAATACGACATAAAAGTACCGTAAAGAAACTGCTGTAAGAAGCCCAAAGTCGGCAGAGGGGGTAGCACCCTGACGTTGCGCCAATGGAAGAAACCTTTGTACCTTTGGTTTTGCCGCCACGCGCAATTTCCTTGATGATAGGGTTTGTCTTCTTCGTTTGTCATGAAGACTAGCGCCATGGTGATGTGCTTCAGCCATCTCAAGACCAAGATCTCTTAAACTCTTGAAGATGACGAGGAACCACGAAGAAACAATGCACCAAGAACAAGAAATGAAGCCTTTCCATTTGCCACGGAATGCAGTGGCAAGAACAAGTCAAATTGAGACTTTCAATGCATGAAAGGCCTTGAGAGTGAGCACAAGCAGATGAAACTGATACCTGAGATAACGAATTTCGCGCACGACTGGAGAACACCCTGCCAGGAATGAAAGCCTAATTTACATATCTGCGTCAGTCATTAGATTTAAGTACATACTAAGTCGAGGTTGCTACTTCGCAACACTATTCAGCGGAGTATAAAGAGATAGAACAACGCCCTCAAACTCACGGCTGTATAGTGACTTGCTTTGCCACCTCACAGTTCACAAGCAAGCTCGATAGGTCCGGCCGCGAGTAGTGTCCGAGGACGTCAATCATATGCTTACTAAGTTCGATAGTTGACAGATCAATATCAGAATAGAGGATCCCTTCTTCGCCCAGGGGAAGTGGTTCCACGAGTGGTGCACCGTCAGGTCCAAATATCATCGCAGAACCGTCACCAGGTACCTCTATGAAGGGGCATCTGTCAATTTGTTCTTTTCCCTATTCTCTGCCGTCGTTAGAACTTGCGTGGCTAAATAAACAAAGGTAGCCCCTTCCATAATCATGGATTGACAAGCTCGCTGTTCTGCTTCTGCAGTGATGTGGTATGGCCGGGGTATACCCTCAGGTCTCTTGAAGAATGGCGGCTAACATGCAACGTGAATTTCGACTCCTTGAGAATATTCGTAGTAACGAAGTAGAGGGCTGAAGATGTTCCCAGCTGTAGTCGCAAACATTTAGCAACCATCACAGCGCTCTATAGATAAGCAAAACGTTGTATAGATGATATATTGAGTGGTTCGCACCAATTTAAGCCTCCAACCTTCCCATACGGTGTATCGACAACGTACTTCAGGGCGTCTGCCTGACCGTCACCTCAGAGCGAGCGCTCACACGAGTTGGCTTGATCTTGCGGCGGTGGAGCACGATCTCGCCCTCTGAATTGATAAATGACTACAGTAACGTATAGTCAGAACTTCTCCAAAATGAAGGTTTGAGCACACATAGATCGCGGACGGGCTTATAGTAAGACACCTACTTGAGCTGTAGATACTCCCGCCAGACCTCTCACAGTATCCCAGAACCACGGATATTCCCACCTGTTTAACGGCCTTCTGGATCCTTCCCATCTCTGGAGAGTCCTTTACAAGTGAATTATTGCATATTTGTGGACAAATGGGATGTTGTTCAAAACGCTGTCGGTCCAGATAGGCCATGGATGTCCTGGTATGAAAACCTCTGGAAACCTAGGTTGAATTTCAGAACGTGCAGTATGCAGGGAGAAAGAAACAACAGAACCTTAGGACGTTGGCACCATTTCTGCCAGCTTCAGCGATTAGAGAGGTTGTCTTTTCAACTGAAGCTTGCAAGTCGAGCCACCCTGGCTCGGCCTGCACTGCAGCGACCTTCACTGGCTTCGAAATTGCACTGCGTCCGGCAAGAGGTAAATAGCGACGCTGTTGTTAGGAGCTCGAACTGGTAAAGGTCGGTCAAGGAACCGTTGCAGCAAGCAAGGTAGAGTCGATGTGGACGATGCCATCTTCGTAAGTCCCTAGAAATGCCAATGGGAAGGTAAGCTGCTATCCTATCCCGCGGAAGTGACAGATCATGAGGATGGGATGAAGCACTTTTGAGTACCTAGAGGTACAGCGTAAAGTGTACTGTAATATATCCAGATTCACCAGCACTAGTCTGTAAAGTATCATAATACTCACCTTCCATCGCCGAGTGATCCTGGATATGGCCATCTTTTGACCTTCCCCTTGCTCAATCGGAAAGTAGTTGATCGAGAGTTTGTTCTAGCTGATGTATCATCACGAAGAACTTCTCTGGTGACTGTCGATGACTAGAACTCACGATTCTTTCTACTAGCTTCCCATAAAGACCATACTATCAACGGGTTTACCTAAGACCCCTACCATCCACGTTGGTAGCAATTGGATTTATCACAGGTGTCTTGTTGAGATGGCAATCATGGCTTTTACGGAAACCTGGTAGCTAGGTGATTCACCAAGTCTGGGCAAATGTTTATCGATTTTGTTAAAACAATGTTTGGAAAAGTCGAACAAAGCAGATTGTTCGCTTCAGGTGATTTTGCATAATCATTGAGAAGAATTAACGAATCCAAGGCCCGGGATTCTTACGAATTTGATCGGCAACATTGATTGATACTAGTCGACTAAAGCGGAAGCATACAACATAGATGGCCTTGAGATCACCAGCTGGACCTTCTAAGTCTTCATCGGCATAGTGCCCGGTGTAGTTCTCAGAGCCTCTTCCAGGATGCTCAACCCAAGAGCCAATTCCTCATCCGTAATAGTAATCGGCGGCGCGATGCGGATCACACGGCCAAAGGAGTTCAACCTTGAAATATTTGCTGACAGACCCAGTTTTCTCATTCGGATCGTCAAGGCATTGCCAATGTCTGGTGCTGCTTCCTTGGTCTCACGGTTTGAAACGATTTCTATTCCGGCCATGAGACCTCTTCCTCGAACATCACCGATGCATCCGTATAGCTCTTTCAGTCGGCGTAAGCCATCATGAAGGGCAAGGCCAGCCATGCGAGATCTATCGACCAGATTGTCGCGGATAACGATGTCAATGACTTTCGTAGCAACGGCCGCTGGGAGAGGGTCATTCGCATGCGTTGTATAGAAGAGGAAGCCCCGGTCGTTACAAAATTGCTCGATCTTAGTAGAAGTAATTACGGCAGAAATTGGCAAGCCGTTACCCAGAGTCTTGCTAAGCGTTAGTATATCAGGCGTTACCCCTTCGTACTCAAAGGCAAACATTGAACCGCATCGGCCAAGTGCCGTCTGTGCTTCGTCCAAGATCAGAAGCATGCCGCGCTTCTCACAGTGCACCTTCATTGCTCGAAGGTAGTTGGGCGGAAGCGGAAGAATGCCTGCTGAACTGAGAATAGGCTCGAGGATTACGGCCGCCAGCGATCCAACCGACGAACGGTCAATCAATTCCCAGCCATAATTGAGCTCGCCTTCCCAATCATAGGAGCCATCTAGATTGCGGAAGACGGACCGGTAAGCATTGGGGGATGGAAGAACAAGATTTCCTGGAATCTATCGCAAATTCGTCAATGAAAATTATCAATTGACTCAAGGTTCGAAAGAATATTTCATACAAAAGGGCCATATCCCTTCCTTTCTGCGTGATACGTAGCTGCATGAGCAGCTCCGGTCATACCATGCCATGACGCAGCCAACCCAATGATTTCGAATTTCCCAGAGTACATCTTAGCAAGCTTAATAGCCGTCTCATTTGATTCTCCGCCAGTGTTCAGGAACATGGCTTTGTCCAAGCCTTGAGGCAGTAATCTGGTCAGCTTACCAGCCAGCTCGACTACCGGTGGGCTTATCATTCCACTATAAAGGTGGTCGAGCTGGGCGGCGTGAGCTGCTATTGTTTCGACGATTTCAGGGTTTCCATGGCCGATGAGACAGGACATCTGGCCAGAAGTAAAGTCTAGGAGCTTTTGACCATTGGCAGTGTATATAAACACGCCTTGAGCCTTTGTGATGATCATTGGCAGAAAATCGCCGCCGTAACGCAGCAGAGTGGACTTGGCTTTTTTGAGCAAAGCCTCCTCATCAATGTTGGCGTATAGGTCGGCCATTTTGCACAATTGAGGCCACAGAAAAATTGATATGTGGACGTTATGAACGAAAGGTTGCGAGGTGGTTTCATTACAATCGCCTATTTCATTTCTTTCCAAGGATAATACCTTTTCTTAAGGGATGGAATACTCCATCGCAGTCATCCAAATCAGGCTCCCGATGGCCAATAGTGTCTTCTTAGAGTATCCCGCAGCACACCAATCAATCTGCTGCATTTTTAAGGGTTTCCCGACGGGTAAAGGAACGTGGATTTGTCACATCGATTGAAGCAGCAAATCACCATCCCCAGCTACTTTAGTGAGCAACAGAAACCCCGCACAAGTCACGTCTCCTACTTCGCGCTTCGTTATCACAACTTTTCCGACGGAATGTCCGTACTGAAGACGTGGTGACTGATCATTCAAGACACTTTGACAGATGACCAACGGCACACTGGGGCGGTTAATCCCTTGCAGATTCGATCAAAGTAAAAAGACTATCAGTTATTGAACCTGACACTCGTAGACTGTCTTAACGACTTGGGGACTACCCTCCTTGAAAGGTGTTCATATTATCACGACTGTATTCTGACGGCTTGAACATCTGGAGCATCATCTTTCCGCTCTATATATTGTACCAACTGTCAAAAACGCGGTGGCAAATGAAGAATGTCGAGGCTCTCCCCCCATCATCAAATGACAGCTCAAGTACCGGAGGAGCCAATTCCGGGAACAGTATCAAGTAGACCCTATCGTTCGCACAAAATTCCCGCCTGCGACAGGTGTCGAAGGCGCAAAATCCGCTGTGTTGTGGACCTCACGGGTCAGCCCTGTCTGCTCTGCCGTATGCAAAATGCGACTTGTTGTCGTCTAGATGAGCATATCTTTACTGCAAGATCTCATACTGCTAACTCTAAAGCCTCTCCCTGTTCCGAAGTCTTGTCGAATAGAGTGTCGAAGCGTCCTCGGCGAAAATTAGAAGGCTCGATGTCGTCTACAAAAGTTGATGAAATTCAGCCTCGACTTTCGTATCCAAGAGAACATCACGAAGTTCAACCAAGAGGCAAACAGAGCGCTGGAGCGAACCCTCAACCTTCATGGGATAGCTCACCTGCTGCCGAGCGTGCGCGATCCAACTTCTCAATGATTATAGGCCCCTCAGCGGCAGAGGATTTACAGGTAATAGAGACGTATATAGCGTCAGAGACAGAAATCAACGCCTACGCAAAGCATAGGCGATATGCTATTATGTCCGATGAACCCAAGAAACCAATCTTATACATGGACGTCCCAAATCGAAGAAAAGGATTCATTCTGGCTGCAAAACCAGGGGAGGCCCAAAGAGAGATTTTGGAACAGGTGTTGCGACCCTTTGTTGGCGATATTGTTGCACTGTACGTGTCATCATGGTTCGAAAATGATTAAAAGCGTATTCCTGACCTTGTGATGCAGTTACTTCAACCATGTAAACCCCTGCTTTCCTATAGTGAAAGAAGATTCATTCCTGCAACGATATAAAGGTGGCCGCCAAGATCTTCCACCTGCTCTTGTCTGCGAGGTGTATAGCTCTGCCCTGATCTACTGGGATTGCTCTGACGTTCTTCGGGGTCATCCGCGTCCAGATATATGTTTTGCGTGGAACCAAACTGTGGCTGCACTGCACGAAGACTTCCTGGCTCCCAGCCTTTCAACCGTACAGGCTGCGCTTTTAAGCCTTACAGGCAGGCCAACAAGCTCAATCACGGGAAACACAATTAATTGTGGACGTACAGTTGCCCTAGCTCATAGTCTAGGGCTTAATAGAGATCCGAGGCATTGGAGAATCACAGATGAAGAGAAACGATTGCGGGTCCGATTGTGGTGGGGAGTTCTGGTTCACGACTGCTGGTTAGTCCCCAAAAGATTGCTAGATTTTCCTGCTGAATCGGCTGCGGAGTAGGTCTAGTTTCGCTCATGGAGTACCAACACAGATATGTCGAGATCAGTATGATATACCACTTCCAGAAATGAAAACACTTGAGATAGACCAGGATTCCCCAGGTCATGTCAAAGCGGCGGAATTTTTTCTCTCCCTCTGCAGTCTTACAGAAATACTGGGAGAGGCACTACCACTCGTATACGATTTGCGCAGCCGGTCTAAGAAAGACACAGCAAAACAGCTTCGACATCTGGAGGCCGGCTTAGATGATTGGGAAGATTCAATTGTTGGCTGGCCAGTGTGTAGTGGACCAGACAATCTACAACCATGTTCGGGATTTTCTAGTCTGCGGCTTGGTTTTCTTACCACCAGAATGCTCCTTTGCCGTATCGCCTTGCGGGTAAGCTTCCTGGAACGCCTGGACGAATTTGACACAACTGAAGAGAAATTCAGGAAGCCAATCAAGAGTGCAACACAGGCACTAGCGTAGGGCGCCAATACCACCTTAGTATGCTGCGCAATGCTGCACAGGCTGTTACGGCATATGTGTGTTCACTTAGTAAACATCACCTACAGGAATTTTGGCTCCCGTGTAAGTCCTACCTAAGAACCGCCTGATTGCGGAAAGGGTCAGGGTATTAATTAATGTTGTTGGTTGGTCAGATAGCGCATACCGTTTAACTTCTGCTGCAATTGTGCTTCTTCGTTGTGCCATTGAGGAAACCGATCAAGCCATTAAGGAGTCTTGCAAGTCAAGTCTGATATGCCTCAGAGAACGACTGCATCGGGCGAAGGAGGAGGATCTGTGGGATCTTGGAGACATATGTCTTGCTCAATGTGAAGAACAGATATCAAGGATCACTGCTCCTTGTGACATCGAAAACCCGGCAGCGGACTCAAGAGCGCAAGATGGAGATTCGGTACGCTCGAGTCATGACACCCCAGTATTGTGCTCCCCAGCGGGTGGTTATGGCTCCTTTGGGGACCAAGGGAATCTATGGACAGACTTCTGGGACACGTTTGAGCCCATGGTGGGGGATTGGCCTGCTTATGCTGAAGTGTGACAGTTGCCTTTGACTTAGTGATAGGATAATGGCACGCCTTCCAGCGGCACCGTTATGATTTTCTATAAGCAGGAGATCTGTAGAATGCGAACGATCAACCTTGAACTCTTTGAACGTTCTAATTGAACCTTGCTCCAGCCGAATCACAAACGACTCCGGAATTTGGATGGAAAGTCTACGTGTCAGCTTTTCGCCACGTGATCAGAGTAGGCTTAACCCAACAAGCTATCGTGCCACGCTGAGCACAGAGAAAATAAAGTATTCTAAACTAGAAGTTAAATAAGAATGTATAAATCTAACTTTCTATCGAAACGAAAATCATGATATAACGTTGCGCACTTGCGCTGCTAATATGTGAAAATTAAAGCTCACAAAAATTCCTCGATTCCTGAAATTCACGACTCATGCAGACAGGCATCAACATATAAGCTGATTTATTTTTTGATTTTCAGTTTCTTTATATAATTTACAGTCAACAGAACTTTTGTTGCATGCAATTATCTTTGTGCGTTGTTACATTTTTAAGGTGCAAAGAATTTGAGAGATTTCTCGATTTTGTAGGTGATTCCCCGCAAAATCGATCAAGGAAAAAAACGTCATATGGGTGGTGAACGTCAGGTGGGTGGCAAACACTTACTTTAGTAGGTGTCGGCTTGGCACGATTAAGCGTCGCATTCGAAGTAAAGGTAGAGCGAGATACGGAGTACTTCATCTTTCTCCTTCCACTTCGAATCCTCGCTTCCCTAATCATCGCGTCCATGGATATAACTATCCGTGCTAGTTGCCATTGCAAAAGCGCATCGTATAGCTACACCCTACCTGCTTCTTGCTTTCCACTCAAGTCATCCATCTGTAATTGCAACTCCTGCCGTCATGTTACTGGCCAGTTAGCGGCTTCCTTTGCGGTAATACCTTCAGCCACCAGACCTGATGTTTCTCGTCTGTCATCCTACGCGTCGAGTGATCATTTGACGCGCTACTTCTGCCCAAGATGCGGAGCTCAGGTAGCTACGTTTGATACGGAAGAATGGGAATTCTGCAGCGGAATACTTAACGATACCAGGGAATTGCTGAACAGGGTGCAGCTGTGGGTCGCAGACACAAGGGATGGGGGCTTAAGCGCGTGGTTGTCCGAAATAGGGAGCGAAAGGGCAACGAGGTATCTAGAGGCCAGAGACTCCGAAGAAGCTACGGAAGAAATGTTTTGGCAATGGTCGAAGCGGGCAGCGAAAGTGGACGAAGGGACCAAGAAGACCGCTGGTGAAGATAGGTTGTACGGAAGCTGCCACTGTAAAGGTGTGGAGTTCTACATTACTCGTCCGTCAGGGGAACCAAGGGGTCACCATGAATCCGGCAAGTGGTGGCTTGGAGATGATGGACGCAGATACACCGCTTACCTTGAGACCGACGAGTCGTGCAGGTTGACTACTGGCTTCGAATTCTCAAGCTGGCTTGTGATTCCACGTATCAATATCTTTGGGACCCACGGGGCACCTTTCGATATCCCAGCCAGTACCCTCCAGCAGTACGACAGCTCACCTGGTGTGCATAGGTATTTTTGTGGTAGATGTGGAGCATCAGTCTTCTATCGCAGCGACAGTCGTATCCTCGACATCTGGGACATTGCTGTAGGTTTGCTGCGGAGCGATCGTGGGGCAGGAGCGCAAGATTGGCTGGAATGGCGTACTGAGGTCAATTTCATCGAAGAAGCGACGGATGCGAATCTGGCGAATAGTCTGGCAGATGGTTTGAAGGCTAGCTTTCCTTCAAGCTGAGTGCAACAACCAAGCTGCAACCCTTTCGACCATATATACAACTCGAAAACCCGTTATGCACGGGCAATAGAAACCGGCTTTGTAGGAATCAATGAAGCCAAAGTCTGACCAGCATTGCAAGAGGAAGTGAGCTCAACCGTCAAATGGATAACCTTTGTTGCCTCTTGCTGTTCGGGATACTAGAATGGAGGAGGCGGACAACATGCCGCTTCACCACACAGCCTATTCCGCCATTCAGAGACATGCATTGGTTGATAGCATACAATGATAGCATGAGACAAATTCATCATTTCAAGGTAGATTGCTCCGAGCCACCACCCAGGAATAGCATCTATCTGTGAGGTCTTTAAGATTGGCTTCGAAGATACCACCATCGCACCACACCCATCACCTGACGGACGGCTCAAGCACATCAATGTGCTCACCCTGCGTTAAGCATAGCTTTTGATGGTGTCCACCATGTAACGGAAAGTGCAAAGCTGACAGCACCGGTCTACCGTCGATCAATTTGATGATGCTGCGGAGCTTCGTTGCGTAAGCTTGGTATGATCCGTCAGATGGCGGGACTGTTTTGTTCGACATTGTCTTGTTTAAAAGGATCTTAAGTCCCGTTCTGGCACAGCTACCGACAAGCTGATTTGGTTCACCCATGTCCCTGGGCGAATGACGTGGCAGAAAAAGGCAGGTGCACCAGGCTGCGGGGGTTCAACCCTCGTCCGTTGTGTGGGTTTCACGTCGATCTCGAAGGACAAGTCAGTCGAGGTAGACGGGTGATGATTCCTGTAACTTTCCCCACAGGCTCAAATCGCCGGCTTGTATAGCAGTCACTACTTTTGAATTATTTCGTTATTGTCGTTTCTCACCAATTCCCTTGTTGACTGCCATTGCCTGTTAGTTTTCTGAAGTCTCATTTCGAAGTCCTTAGTAATGATACACGGCGGTTGAGAAGATGCTACGACAGCGGCCGGGAAAGACCATAACAATGTGGTAGAAATACGGAATACCAATATACCAACCCATGCTTGAAACGAGGACTTCAGCCCCGGGGTCTCGTCGTTGGCTGATGGGCTGATCGACTAACAACCGTAAAACCCTTGAATCTCCGCATTGCGTCATGCGTGTCACTAACGGTAGCCGAGGTGCGGGAACCTCCACACTAAGGTACCACGTGGGTACCTAGAGAGTGAATTTCTCCGGTGTGACCGTGTGAAGCAACAAGTGACAACGCCTGGGCCAGCTGAACCGAAACACACGGCCTGCTAACGGGAAGGATCGCCCGACGGCGTCGTTGGGACGCCTTCTCGTCACGTCGTAATCTGCCAGAACCAGGCATCTGAAGCAACAACAGATTGGGCTATTTATTACAGCGTTCTTCTGTTGCTATTATCGTTGTTGTGTCGAGGGCTGGAACATAGAGCTGGACTGCGCTCTGGAAGATGGGACAGTTCCGGAGCGGGTCCTTCGTTTCCATCCCAAGAGAAAAGGATCATGACGAGGTCCTCGATCGGGGTCTGGGGTGGAACATGGAACCATGATTTTAGTCGACAGGGTCTGGTAGTAGTCTTGACTAGAAACACAATGTCATCATCCGTTCCTTGATTCACCTCGGTTTCTACGGGTTGGGGACTTAAGATGGAGGGTCGAAGATCTGTCTTACAAAAGAGTCGAGATGTTCAACCAGCTTTCCTTTTACAAGTTTATAAAAACCCACGAGACCATCCTCTCTCTCCATATTTGAACATCAGAATTTTGCAATACCAAATACTCCTACATTCACCACCTTTACCATTTCTCAGAACTTCCCATATCTGTCAAGACAATGGCATCCCGTATTTCCAAGCTCGCCGTTGCAGCGATTCTTGCAACTTCCACCTCTTTCGCCGCTGCCCAATCTGGCTCGGGCCATACGACCCGCTACTGGTAAGGCTCATCCATGTGAAAGACGTGCTTCTGCTAACAAAGAGCAGGGACTGCTGCAAGCCATCATGTGCTTGGGCTGGCAATGCACCTGCAGCCTTGGCCCCAGTCAAAACGTGCGACGCTCATGATAACCCTCTCTCCGACGCAAATGCCCAGTCTGGCTGCAATGGTGGCAATGGTATGACATCTAGATCCTCGAATATTCATACGATTCTCCCATGCTGATATACGATGCAGCCTACATGTGCAGCGATCAAAGCCCTTGGGCTGTAAACCACCACTTGGCCTATGGATTCGCTTCCGTCAATGCCAACAACCCAGCTTGCTGCACATGCTACCAGCTTACCTTTACGAGCGGCCCCATTAAAGGGAAGGAGATGATTGTGCAGGCCACAAACACTGGTTACGACGTCGGCTCTTCACAATTCGATATCGCCGTAAGTTCCTACTTAATCTTCTAAGAGACCCTGCTAATGACTTAGATGCCTGGTGGTGGGTTCGGAATTTTCAATGGCTGCTCCACTGAGTGGGGAGCTACATCTGATGTCTGGGGCGCACAATACGGCGGACCTTCGACCGACAAATGTTCCAGATTCCCGTCTAAGCTCCGATCTGGCTGCGAATTCCGATGGGGCTGGTTCCAGGGTGCAGACAACCCAACGTAAGCTCTCCGCTCATGTTTGCGATGGTATCTTCTAATCCGGTCTCTACCACAGTGTCGATTACCGCGTCGTCCCCTGCCCCTCTGAAATCACGGCAAAGTCGGGTTGTGCTTTGAAGTGATTGTCCATTGCATTGGTTGCAGGGTTTTGATCATGGCATTTTTAACGGTTATCCCGCCTTTCTCGTCAATTTATTTTTCCTACTACGTGCGACATGATCTATATATTCTCATCATTTCTTGTGGGGTATTGCCAGGCGCAGAACCCGATCTCTTAGATCACGAGATAGCATAGCATACGGCAGGTCCTCCTGGCTAAATGCTTCCAAATACTCAGCCGGGACTGAGTTTCAGCATGTCCGATGCCGAGTAGCACAAGTTCCCATCTCAAAAAGTTGAAACCTGAGTGATATTACAATTTAATACCATACGTGCGCAGAGTCATTATCGGGAGATGCAGGGTGAAACATGGTATGGATATCGTTTGAACTGCATGCAACAAGTATTGCAACATGTGAACGCAGCCGAACCGTGACGGAAAGACACCAGAACAAACCGCAGGAGACGATTTATATGGCATGGCTTGTAATGACAAGTTGATCTATGCGCTTGGGTTGGGATATGCATGTTTGCGACGACAAACACGACACAAAGTATTACGACATGTGAATGTAGTCGAACGGACACGGGAAAACACCAGAGGGAATCACAGGATGCAAACCTCCTACGACACGGCTTGCAACAACAAATGCCACCAATGCGCATGAAATATGCATGTCTGCGATGACAAACACGGAAGGCAGGTAGGGCGAATTGCCATAAGTATATGCGCCTCCCTTTGAGAATCATTCCATATCTTGCACAATTTTTGATTAACGCCAGGTTAGCCTACACACGATTGAAATTCTTCTTGTGGAAATGTCTTCCACGCACAATAGCACCCATAGCTCTGGTCTAAAACCAGATTGGCGTTAGCAACCTCAGCAACAACCAATGCCTGCCTGGCTGTGGTTGTTATACTCCCGGCAATATGTTTGCCCCTTCTCTCGTGCATCAAGAAGGGCGTCCGCAACATGCTCTAGCCATTTAAATCAAAGCTCCGTTTGTCATCGGACTCTTTCGCTGACTGCTATTGATCCAAATTCTAGCTGATACCATGACTTAAACACGAAGCGTTTGGGTCATGGCCCGGCGACCCGTCGGACTGCATCATGCCCACCATTCTTTGAAAAGCAAGATGTTTACGTCGCAGTGCTCCATGTTTTGAACCGTGGCGAAGAGCGTTTTTTCAACAGCAATAAGGGCAATTCGCACGCAGCAGATGAAGATTTTGATTTGCAAACCGCAGCAACTTCTCTACGACTTACTCGAATGCAACGGTTTAGCACAGCTTATTCACCCAAAGATCAGAAAGAGTCATTGAAGGATTATGGTTTGGGTCTGAAAACAATTTTAGATAAAAAGCCCGTGGCCTCGGTAGTCGATGTGGAGATGCACCAAGACGACCTACGAGGTAAACTGTCTTCCCGGTCGCTGAGAGTTTAATTCAACACATGTCAGCTATTGCGCCACTCCACAGGCACAAAACTCGAGAATGTAGGTGCCAAGCGTCGAATGAAGTGAAACAAAGGCAAAGGCTAGGGGTGGCGAAAGACAAAGATGGCGAACAAAAAGGGTCGCACCATATCGAAAATATGGTATGTTCGCCAACAAAAGGCGGTAATATGGTACTCACGATAACTTTGATCTAAGGAACAAAGGCCGCGTAGCTTCGATTCGAGTTGTAAGAGAACGGGTCATAAGTTATGAATAGAGACGGAAAGTTTGTTTATTTTGGCTATGTGCCACAGTAGTAAATGTCAGCCGAGACATGGGGATCCACGGTCGGACTTGGCCGCAAAAAACAAAACTCTCTGCCTCTGCGCACAACATATGACCTACTCTCTTACAATTGGCTGTCGTTGTGCAACCTTGGATACATGGTGAAAACCGCATTCCCAGAACAGACTGAGTTGAAGAATTATCAAGAAGTCTGGTCGGGCGTTTGGACTTGAGAGGCCACAGGGAGGAGTTTTTCCCCAGACACAAGAGGATCTCATCTCAATAGAACCCTAACTCAGATCGGCGGACTGGCGGAATGCTGCTGCTGCTCATCGAGCCAAATTCAACAAGTGGGAAACTTGGCAATTGGTCAAGGACGCAATGGTTCTAGCCAGCCTCCTGGACAATAGAATTCAAGCCGCCGATATCATGATCCTTGCCGAGGAGTGCTTACCTCTGGGTCGTGTGTTGAAGGCCCCATGTACTTTCATGGATAACAAATGCACTTTGGCTGATCTTGACATAGAAGAAGGCGAACGCAATGCCACAAAGGAGTGAAAACGTCGTTTTGCTGTCGCCAAGGCTGCGCCGTGTCTTCATTAGAAAGTCCAGAGATGCGAAGACTATTCCGAGGTTGCTTCGCACACGATCGGTTCTGCCGGTACTCGTGATGGAGCGATACGTCTGGAAGGCCTATTTAAGATGCAATCCTGCCACCGCCAGGAAGCTTGAAGGGCGATCAAAGCTCCACTAGGCCTGATCACATAGCCAATGAAGACACATCAGCGCTTAACAGCTCTAGGAGTGCGTCTCTGACCTTTCATGGGGAAGCACTACCTCCTCCTTGGGGCAAACGTGACCAAACCGTATCGCACGGTGAAGCACTGCCAGGAGAAAGTATGGTTGATCGTATAGGGCGCGAATGGCATGAGTTGTACAACAAGATGATTTGTAGGTCGATGCACATTATCTTCGAATTGGAACGAGTAGATACTTGAGGGCTAGATTGGGCCGTTTGGGAAGATTGGATATAGACATGAGTCACCCCGGTCAGTGGAACTTGTGGGTGCGAGTTTTTTGACAGCACTCTCGTTACTCCTGTGTATCACTTCAACGCATGGAGAATTTTGGAACATTCATTTTCTGTCTCCAAGTTTTCTCTCGCTTTTTGTTATCCTACCGCCGTCAATGAAAGTCCCTATGATCGAATTCCTGGCATCTTCTTGTATCACACTGTTCTTCAATTTCCATGACTGTGTAGCGTTTCGTCGTCTCTTTTATGGTCAGAAATGGTATCGTGCGGGTTTATTGAATGATCTTATATATCGAAGAATGCATAATATGATTCGATGATATTATGCTAACCTCTGATATAGTACCAGGTTTTCGTACCGCTGATCATGACAAAGACAGATCAAGTCATGATGTCGGCCGTAGTCACGGTAGCGCCGGTGCGATACGTGAAATTTCGAGGCGTTATGTGTTTTGGCACAGACAATATGCTGGAACTCAAGGGAAGAACAAAGATGATGCCCTCACAGGGCAGCTCCAGTCAAGCTTTCGGCCGCGGTCATAGAAGGGTCAATGCAATAGGTGAGTCTTAAGGCGCTATGTGTTGCGGGCATAGACAAAGTGCCGAAACACAAGGGAAGAACAAAGATGATGCCTTCGAGAAACAAACCTGACGCAAGTAAAGCACATTCATTGAGTAATACTATGGGAACAATGAATTCAGGCATCATGACTCGAGAAACAAAGATCTGGAATGTTGAAAAGGGGGATGGTATTCCGACAGGAGCAACCAAGTCCATTCAACCTGGAGATATTAGACAACAAGCGACAAATACTGCGAGGTCTCTTCGACCAAGACAAGAGAACGAAATCTGTTTCGAAACAGGATGCCAAATGCGGAGGGCACACGCACTATTATACTGTGTTCTGATCTTGATGCTCGGCGCCGTGCGAGAGAGTGTCGAGACCGTCCCTGGCTTCATAATGCCAGGTCTCCGTGGAACGTTTCGATAAATTGGGCTAGTGACACCCCTGATTGGGGAACGGTCAAAACATTGGTCGAGCCACCGGAACCCTCAAAATCTTTGGACATCCCATTCAGGGATCAACACTACTTCCGCGAGTTCCTTCTTGAAAGTATAGAGGACTGTTGTAATGACTATGCGCGGGATAATCTTTGGGAGCAGCTGGGGTCAGCAAGTTGGAGGGCAGTCCACTCTGAAGACTTGCCAGCGCGGTTGCAGAACGGGCAGTCATGGCTCGAGTCCGGGGTAATCGAGTTGACCGATTGGACCCGCTTGTTTCGCCATATCGCATTGCCAGGAGTCGTCAGAGATCCAAGTTGTTCTTGCGCACTAATGCGCGCAGATCAGCTTCGACATACAACCATTCACCGTGAACAGTTACCGATTGAAATTTTAATCCCGGCAATCCAGATCGTACGCCGGCTGAATTATCAGCAGAAGGCAGATACTATTCAGCAAACCTGTGACCTCTGGCTGAACGAAAACACCAGAAAAGAAGCAATGAGATTTCTCCTCACTCCAAGGAAGATGACCAGAGGTTACCAGCTTCTTAGTAGGCTTCAGAATCTGATGGAGGAAAGCTTCTTCAACTATACTCGCCGAGTGAATCCAGGGCTATTGGTTCTAAGAAAGTGGAAAGTTTTCGAGCAAGTCGAGTTGCAGCACTGGCAAGTGATGTATCAATGGTCATGGAATGCCCCATGGGATGCTCCATACAGAGAGTTCTGCTCAGACCGGGGTCTGCTCAGCATTGCCTTGGACGTGATGCGTGGAATGCGCAATAGCGCATCCCATCGTAGCCGTATAGATAAATGGGAAGCCATGGAGTATCTTCAGCATTCGATGCTGCTTGCAATATTGATGGATGACCAATACCAGGCGGTTGCAATCGAGATCGTTGGAGAGCAATGGCTGACTTCCAGCTCACGCTCGGACGTGCTTATGCGTCTCCAAGATGTTTTCCTTGAAGACACTGATCTTGAAGTTGGTACAACGGAACAGACGCCAGAAGGTGGTTTGGTGGAGGAAACACAAGATGGCGTTTCAGAAGACTCCGAGGCTGAAGACAGTGAAGCTGAAGATCTTGAAGCTCGAAATACAGCAGAATGGACTTTGGCCTACGAGGGGGCAGAAATCCAGAAGCGCAAAGCGAACCGGGAGCGTAAGCGCCGCTACGCCATTGCCAAAGTTATCATGTCGGCAGAGCTTGATAATTGTAGGCAGAGGTCGAGGGCCCTCCCATATCGCTCTGCTTTGAAAAGTCTGCTGTTAAACTTGCCCATCCCAGACGATGACAAAGGTCTGGTTAACGAAGATGGTTCGGTTGTTGAGCAGGAAGCCGTGACCGAAGAAGCCCAGGCTGAAGCAGACGCATTGTCTCTCCAGAATCTGGTTGGTAAACCCAAGGACGAGGATCAAGGGTGGTTTGATCAGGATACTTCGGCGAATAGCTGGGCAAGCTCGTATACGAATGTAGAAAGCTCGACGACGGAATCAGTTGCGGACACGGCCGACAAAGTGGAAGCAGAGGTGAAAGCAGACTTGAAATCAGAAGCGAAACTAGAAGGGGAAGCAGAAGGGGAAGCAAATGCCGAAGCCGAAGCCGAAGCCGAAGCCGAAGCCGAAGAAGAACATCAAGCCGAAGCGGAAGTGGAAGGTGAAGCTCAAGCAGAAACGATAGCAGACTCGACCCTAGAAAATGAACCCACGGTTTCAGACAGGACGACCACTGAAAAAGACCAGGCTGTAGCCTTCGAAGCTATGCCGTTAGTCTCGACTCCCATGTTCGGTAGGTACCACGCAGTGTATCAGCAGATGTTGAGCAAGTCCATGCACGACATTTATAAGCTGACGGATGATGAGATGAGAGAGCGAAATTGGCAGTCGATATTCCGATCTTATTGAGAGAGTATAGAGCGGGATTTGTTTGAGATTTTGGTCTTGATATATAAGCAGCAGAGCAATTAGTTATATACTTGCCTCCTAACGCAGGTAGGTACTCCTTCGAATACTCTCTTACTATTGAACGCGATGTGCTGCTTGATCTGCCAGTTTCTCTCCTGCTTAGCACCTGTCAATAAGATATTTTCTAGTTTCTCCGTCAAAGACTAGAAAATTTGAGTCATGCGACACTTTCGATAGTTGACGGCGGTAATGCCAGGCAAAATGCGTGGTGCGGCCGAGGTCAAGACACTCGGTTGAAAAGGTTTTCAACATCTAGTACATGCTTAGCAGAGATAACAGTAAAAGTCTCTTCTACTGTATGCGACGATGCCACATAAGTATACCTGCGAAATGTTTTTACCTGAAAAATAAAAAGCCTGGCTGCTGACGACTGCTTCTACAGTAGTTCACCCACTCTTAGTGGCAATGCGTATCCACTTCCTCATTTCCTAAAAGACTAAATAAGTCAAGATCCTCTGCAGTCTTCTTTACAGCAAGCTGGGACCTGGTTGCTAAGAACGATGGCGATAAGAGAGCTGGTCGTAATCACTCACCGTTGATAGCGTAGATACTAGGTAAGATGTTGGCAACGTTAGGGCAAGATATTGCGGCAATTGGCGGCTTCACGGCGATCTCTGAAAGATCGAACCAGCTTTCTGGGCGTGGGGCCGTCCTTCTTATGGCCTCGTTCCAGAAAGCGAACGTCTTTCGGAGATCGGCTCATGGAGGAGGATTTGGGAGGTGGATTAGTGGACCACTGCGAATCTTGGGGTCAAAGTCTGGGGGCTTGATGTCACTTGGACTTTGGACTGAATGTATAGGGCCGTAAGCAGACGGCTCCAGTAGGAACGTCATCGATGTGGATAGAAGGATTGAGATTCGTACGTTTTGGTCTATATAGCTTGATATATAGTCTGGATGGTGGAAGATGATACTATTCTCGATCTTAAAATTGAAGTGAGTCAAACCTCACTCTAGAAGAGCACTCACCCTTTGCGGTGCCCATAGCAGTGAGGAGGAAATATAATGGCCAAAATTTTCCTGGTGGCCGGGCACCCTAAGCCAAAAGACTCGAGCTGTGACGTAGGGATTCACCGGAAAAATTTCAGTCATGTCCTAAGGCAGAACGAATGGTCATTTGCACCACTCATATTCACATGGCTCGTTCTATGTATGATGTCGGCAATCCTGAGTAGTGATGATGCAACGCGATCGGCTTTGCTCGATCGCACCGTTCGGAAGCCGATTTTTCTCTGCCTTGAAGATAGTCAGCTGATGATGGCGGATGGTGGATGTTGGGATGGCATTTGCTCGTAAGTATCTTCGTTTGCAGGAAGGGTGCTCACATCTAAGATACCACAATTAGGTCAACCCTTGATAGAAGTAAGATATTTCTTCTCTGTAGTGGTGTACTCACGTCTTCTTCGTGGATCGTCTTCGTACGTTGGTATATGCTAGTTAAACCCATGATGGCGCAGCAGTCTACGCAGTAAGCTAACCAGGACGTTCTATGTCGCTCTTCGCATTCCGTTCAGTCTTTTGGCGATGGTAGACACTGCTTGACATTTAGCTCAGCGCCGCCCACCCAGTTGAGTCCCAAAAGAAGGACCGTATATGCTACTCGGCCTACAGTCTCCCAATTTTTGGAAAAAATATCAACGATAACTTATATTGCGATGAGCGACCAGCATAAACCCTAAGCTGGGGGCACAACCGCCTCGGATTGGCCTTTCAGCTTATCAATCTCGATGTATTATCGTACGCTTCAAACCCCAAGTCTGGGTAGTGCATATATGCTTCTGCAATGGTAGCCGCATGATAGTAAATATATAGCGAAGGTATATCGAAGGACGGCGTTCAGGGGCTCGATCCATAGAAGCTTGATACTGATACTTGTGAATCACTGATAAGAAGGAGAGTACTTTGTTGATTCGACTGAGGTTCTGGAAGACTACCATTTGATATCCAAAGGTGGCGCCTAGAATTATAAAATCTGTTAATTGCTTCCTGCATAGGCACTGGCGCCTCCAGTGACAGTCGAATTATCTCTCAAGAGAAGCTTGCATCGACGTCAAGCCGCCACCAGTAGCATTACCGTTTGATCAGTAGGTATGGAATCGAAAGGCTCCTTCGACATAATATATTGCACATCGGCCTCTGTGCTCATGGGTGCGCCAGGTCGATATATAATGTTTGAGAGCTCGATGTATACAGGCGCCTTGTGCATGACTCTGGGCTTGGTTGAGTTCCTTGCGCTATATGTAAAATGCAGTCCAGTTAATATTCTTCACCTTTCGAAAGGTCCAGCCAGTCTAACCATGTTTTCAAGTCCTTTATATATTCCCTGCCCGGTCTACCTATGGCATATTCCAACTTGTTTCCATCGCATTTGAGCCTTTTCTTTCTGCAGATGACGCACAGCATACGCCTCGGCCTCGATGCTTCTTCATCGTTATTGTCAGCGCAGAAATCTGTTGACCTTGAGGACTGATGGATCTGCTGGAGGCTGGATTTCACTGCTGGGAAAAGTCGTTATAAGAGCCGTCGTTTTCGTGGTTTGCATCAGGTGTCAATGATATTCCAGAAACGAGAACATACGGGTTCTTGAATTTTCAAGCTTGGATGACTTTCTGCCTGCGCTTGATTGAATATACATACTGAATACGTACGCCTTGATCATTTGAGGTCAAAGATGTTACTCCTCAGGCTCGCGGAACTTGAGCAAGCAAAACCCCAAATCTTCGACCCTCATCTCTACGCCTTTTAACATACATCAGCGCGTCGCAATCCCTCTAAATCAGTATAAGGTTTTGCGAGTTTCAGTAGGAGGCGCTTCTGTCTCTCACAGGCGTAGACCCCAAGTTCCGCTCGTAATGGCTAAGTGGCCATCAATCTCGCAAAAATCAAAGTATCATGTATTTGCATGTAACTAGGAGGCTAGCCGCGGTGGACAATTTGGTTGTTGATGTTAGCGAAGCGACCCGACCAATCATGTTGACTCGCAATCTACTACCCGATCGGGGGCTAGCGTACTATAGTCTTCCGAGGTTTGCGAGGGCGAAGTCTGCCCATCTCGCAAATCGCAAACGCCATCATAGATGCGTGTAGAGTATTCTGTCAGAGGGATGCTGTCAAATGGTCGCTGATTGCTGGGTAAGTGTCTTTCCAAAGCTGCTACTAGTGCGTGGCCTCTGCTACTGTATGTCAACCTGGGTTGGTCTATGAGAACTTGTATATAATGAGCTGCCGTATCCTTCATAAAACTTCATCTTTCCTATAGCTGAGCGAGTGTCTCCGAATAAACTTCCAAATACCTCGAAATGTACGGCCTGCAGTCTCTCGTGTCCATCTTTGGCATCCTTCTCGCATCTACCAGTTTTTTGCCTGCTCTGGCTGACTCGAGCCCCCAAGTACTCCCTCTTAGCTCCGACTCAATCTTTTCTTTCGAAATCCTGCGCATTCTGGCCCATGCCCGTTATGGTGGCTCAGATATTGCTGAAGTTCTCACCGCAGCCAACGGGATCGCACCCGGGAACTTCTCAAGTTTCAGCTCAGCATTTCATGCTCTCGCCGATCGAGTCCGGTCACGCGCTGAGAAGGTAGATGTCAAAGAGTATCCGGTAAGTGTGCGCGATGAGCTGTTTGCCGCCTCCAACTACTACCGAGCCGCCGATTTCTTCATACATGGCGATTGGGAGGATCCTGAGATCAAAGACCTATGGGTTCAACAGACCAATTGCTTCAACACCGCCCTCTCCTTACTACCGATTCCCGGCCGGCGAGTGACGTTGAAGGGAGACGGTTTCGATATCCCGGCAATTTTCTATGCTGTAGATCACCCCGGCAGCCACAAAAAGCGTCCCACTCTGATCGTCGGCAATGGGTATGACGGCTCCCAGGAAGAAATGCTTCATGTTACCGGATTCGCTGCGTTGGAGCGCGGTTGGAATGTCATCACGTATGAAGGGCCAGGCCAGCCGACAGTCCGTCGTGACCAAGACCTGGGATTCATAGTCGAATGGGAGAAGGTGGTCACGCCTGTTGTTGACCATCTCTCAACGCTACCAGAAGTGGATATGTCCCGCGTTGTTCTCTACGGCTACTCTTTTGGGGGGTGGCTTGCGGCACGAGCCGCTGCCTTTGAGCACCGCATTAGTGCGGTCGTGGCGATAGATGGCGTATACAGTCCCGGCCAATCCTTCTTAGATCAGCTTCCACCAGCTCTGTTGTCGCTCTACAAGTCGGGCAACAAGACCGCCTTTGATAAAACGATAACTTCGGCATTGGCGAGCGGTAAAGCGCCTACAGCGCTACGGTGGGGTGTCGAGCAGGGACTCTGGAGTTTCAAAATTAGGTCTGGTTTTGATTTTCTCCATTTTGCAGCAAAAATGACTCTGGACGGACTCACGAACAAGATCAAGGTTCCAGTCTTCGTAGGATCCGCGGAAAATGAGCAGAATTTCAAAGGACAGCCGGAGCAGGTAAAGGCGGCGCTTGGAAACCAGGCAACGTATTTCCCATTCGTGGCCGCAGATGGGGCAGGGGAGCATTGCCAGGTCGGCGCTGCAGTATTCTTGAATGAGGTTGTCTTCGGCTGGCTTGACGGCGTACTTGAGAAGGGCAAACGCTACTGAATAGCGAGACATGTGTTGTCGTAGGACAAGGCCCACCTTCTCATCACGTTGTCGATGAACAGACCACTTAACAGATTAATTGAATTAATATATAGATAAAGTGCTCTCGACTCTCTCTAAGTAACCCATAATGAACTAAAATTGGGTGTGTATGTAGCTTTCAAGCAAATGAAATGATATCAAACTGTGATACAGGTTAAAGACCAGAGCGAATCCTCGAACATGTTTGGGAATCCAAATGCCTACACTTCCCTCACCTGACCTACAGATATCGGCGCGCGAAAGAAAGAAAAAGCAAATGACAACGCACCACGATGCTTGAAAGAGGCACAGCGAGGCTGTAATGAACGAGTCTCATCGAGTGATGATATACTTTAAGACGTTTAGACATTTGCATGTTACTATTAGATATTCTTCATGCAGTGTGACACATTCATAGACGCATGTAAGGGTTGAACGCATTCACTGCATGACAACGACGCATGAGAAATCGTTTGATACTGACGTATTAATCAGAAGTATTCTTTCAGTCGCTTATTTTGACAAAGTCTACAGACTGATTGAACGGCTTGCTCAAGAAGTCAACCATGTGAATGATAATGAATGAAGACGACGCAGCGAAACGTGTGATCTGTGCTAAGCTCTGACTACATCTTTAGCAGGTCAAGCCATCAGCCGTCTCAAGACATGTCTGCACTTTCATCTATAGATCATGAAGTTTTTACGCAAGCTGAAGATACCTTCGAATGTATTTGAAATACGATCGTGCAATCATCAACTAGAAAGCAATTGCTGTTAAGATGTGATGGTCAGAAGAAGCATATGTGCATGTATATGTATATAGTTGAACTACAGTAAAAAACTGCGAAGGTAGAAAGAAGATGAAATCTCTGAATCTTCTAACGTCAGCTGTATAAGACTCGAAGCGAAGATTACGAATCACAAAGATAGCAGTACTGTTTTCTATTTCCAACACTTTCTCTTTTAAATTAAAACTTCACATTGAAGCTATTTAGATTTCTCTACTGACAGTATTATTCGTTACTGGCGCGAGAGTTCTGTATTCGCGTTCATTTCTTTAACAAAACGCCGGCTACTTCAAATCAATTCTCACCACATCAAGCAAGTCTTCGAGTCCTCAAAAATCCGGGACAGTCTGTGACTGTACAGTACGATACCAGAGCCTTGGCCAATAGGACTATCGACAGCATGAAACCTCAATTGATCTCCGCCATCATAGATCCTAACAAGCTTCTTCCTCCGACCAAATCGAAAGAACTAAGAAACATATCTCGCTTTCCAGCGAAAAGCATCTCTCATGCCGAAAAAACGGTGAAGCACATTATTCCTGAGTTTCTAGAACAGAAAGGGTAACGACATCGAGAGTTGAGGAAGATATATGTAGTCAATGCATTTCTTAACGATTAGCCCGACATGGAAACTTGAATTCTTGTTTTCTTCGTGGTTTTAAACGCGTAAAAGAATTGTATCTGTCTTCATTATCTGCTTGCTCCTGATAGTGTATTTCCTCTAGCGATTACATGTATATTGAAAAAAACAAAGATGGGATAGCAAAGTCGAGCAAGCCTGGGATATCATGCAATCGTGCTTGTCGCTTGTTCTGCCATTCCTGGTCAGACATTCTGCGAAGAATTGCAAGGGCACATCGAGCCAGAAAATGGTGTGCCACAATGTTCTTTTCGGATGCTGAGACCACGTGAATGAGTGAAGAGTGTGGGCAGAGTACTGAGAGAAGTTGAGCGTCTTTACTCTTTTTAACGTTGATGTTAACATTGATGAGCCGTGTTAAGCTAAATGTGAGCATTCGATTCCACTGTGTGAAAACTCTGTGGTTTACAGCAGCATCGAAGTTGTAGACAATCTAAGCGATTTGTCGCCCTGTTCTTAACTTAAAGTTAACACGATTTTATGTTGCAAATGTTCTCGGACTGGAAAAACGGAAGGCCATTAATCATAGCGTCTATAAATAAACCTATTCAAACGTGCTATAGGCTGTCTGTGAGCCCCTGTATAATTAGTCAAAGTAAAAGAGGATTCAAGGAAAGTCAAGGCCAAGCCTAAACATGACATCAACTCTGAAAGATAAAAACCGTAAGAGATGTGGTTCAGTAACAGTGTTGTCGTGGAAATATTAGATTGATGAGCCAAAAACGATGCTGGGCTATCACGCAACCCCACAAGAAATCCCAACGACCAACGTATCATAATGATGTTTTCCCTGCTAGCAATTCTTCAAACCACCTCTTCAACCCACTTGTCCCCAGGCTTCCACTGCCTCCACTCAACCAATAAAGCCAGACCATCAAACCTTACATAGCTTCCCGTTCGCGTCGGCTTTCCACCTCTCACTCCCAACACAAGTCGGACAGTAAAACACGCCCTCGGGATCATATTTCATCTTCACATCCTTCAGCCTCCCTATATGTCCCCCATAGAAATCTTCCAAGTAATCCGGATCATACCTATCCGCCTCATTCATGTAACACCCCGTATCAGGCGCCAGGTCCTTCATCGCCTGCACCTTAACCTCCGTAATATCCTTCCGTATCGAATCAATAGTCGCCTGATCTGTTCCAGGCGCCCAGCCGCGCGCGACGATGTTGTGAACGTATGATTTCCGCCAGGCGGGGTTGACGCCTGAATACGGGTCGCTGGCGTCTTTAAAGACCTGGCCGCCACCGACAAAGACGATGTTAGTGGAGGTAAACTCCCCGGGTTTGCCGGCGAGGGTTTGGAGTGTGGATTTTAGCTTTGCGGGGCTGGATGTGAGGGCTTTGCGGTCCAGGAGACGGGAGCCGAGAGCGGGGTAGGCGCCGGCGGGCATGGAAATGTTGGACAGGGTCGAGTAATAGGAGGCGTATGTGGGGAAGGAGGAGTAGGTCGTGCTGATATAAAGATCGGTCTTATACTTCTTTAGCTGAGCTGCTACGGGCGTGAAGAGAGATTTTGTGTCATTAATGGATTTTCTGAAGAGGGCGATGGTGTGCGTGAAGCCAGTGGTGTAGTTTGCGACTACGGGCATGAAGTACGATACGTACCAGGAGCCGTAGCCGGAGAAGCCTTTGTCTGAGAGGTCGGGGTAGGCTTCGTGGATGGTTTGGAGTGCGGACATGAATGATGGCATGTCAGCGGAGGTTAAGGGGGCGAAAGATAGCTGCTGGACGGCGACGCTGGTGGTCGGATAGGCCTTGATGACCGTGGAGACGACTACTCCGTAGGTACTACCGCCTCCGCCACGGATGGCGAAGAAGAGCTCCGAATTCTCGCAGGGATTTGCCGTGACAATTCTTCCGTTCGCGAGCACGACCCGGGCTTCGAGGACTTGATCTGCGCCGAGACCAAAGTCATGGACGGCGGGGCCGTGGCCACCGCCTTGCATCCAGCCGCCGAGGCAGCCTACGGACTATGATATCGTTAGCCATTGAGGGTCCACGGACTAAGATGTTGGACGGACTGAGGTGCCGCCACCGACGACCACAACGTTTCTACTTGCAGCTTCGCCTAGCACATCGTTCCAGACATAGCCACCTCCGATTTTGAAAGCGCCGTCTTTCCAGGTAGACTTCACACAACTGCCTGATGACTTGTAGGTCTCATGAAACCTTATCCCCTTTTGAATATACTTCATCCAGACTTGCAAGCTGCCGTAACCTGTTGATCTAAAAGTTATCATTATCAACGCAACGATTGTTGCCTTGATTGACGCTCCTTACCTGCCAAGTAAATCATGACCAGTGTTTCTAATGACCAGTCTAATATTGTGCTTCCTGGCAAACAGGATCCCTTTCGCAACATCTTCATATTCAGTCGCATTCACTGTGTACCACGACTGATCTCCAATAGTGCAAACGCCGGTCCGGTTTGCGCCTGCAGCAAAAGGGACAATTGGACAAGAACCAGTTGGGTAAGTGAGACCAACCGGGCTCTCAGTTTGAAACTTTTGACTTCCCCACTGAGCATTCGCGTTTCCGCAGGCTGCCGCATCTTGTAAAATTCCTGGATAACATGACGCTGCTGGTTGGGTATCTGCTATTAATTTTCCAGATACTGATGCGTTCAAAGATTTCCATTCCGAAGCTGGCGGCCAACAGGTGTCGTTCGGACCCTTGACGAATATTAACTTAAATCTTCGTGCTGAGTGGCAAAGCAATCATTGGCCCAACTTACGCATTTGCAGCTTGTCGCGTTAACATCGAGTACACAACTGAGAAGCGTAGCTAAGGCTACAAGATGGTATAGATGGTATATCAGAAACATGCTGAAGACATCGAAAAGTAATGCATCAGAAACAGAACATTGGAACCAGCGTCTTCGTAAGGTCCATCTCGGCGGGTTAAAACAGCCGAGCCAGGGCCGGAAAAAATTCTTGCCATCGGGCCGAACTTTGTAATTACGCCCGATGCGAAGCATATGCCGATGCCGAATCTAGGATTAAGCGAGATCACAAAAATTAAAGGTGCAACAGGTTTAAAATGCGTGTTTGCCACCTCAATGTTGGCAAGTAGTGGCTAATTACACTTTAGGAGCCGTTGCAAAGTGTAAACGGCACATTCAGCTTTTAATTCATCATCTCGGCTTGCTAGACAACGGAATAGGCGGTGGTGAAGGGGTAGGACTACCATCAACAAGTGGCTTTTTGGGAGGAGGTGGAGGTGCTCTCTTCTTGAGCGATGCAGTTGGAGTGTCTACTTTAGCAGGGGCAAGAACAGTTTCGTTTCCCGACGGGACGCTCCCATTCGCGGCGCTGCCATTGACTTTGTTCGCTACTTCATACTTTGTGTTCAACAAACTGGCGTTTTTCCATCCTGCTGCGACTCGGTCGCCGTGTCGCTCGCGGAAGTTATTTGCTGTAGAAGCTGTAGCCTTTGCGTCAGCCAGCGAGACTGTGTATGGATCGTTGCGAAACGAGCTGGCGGTCTTCAAAGCAGCTTGCTTCTGTGCAAAAGAGGTGCCTTGTGCCGGTGAGTCCAGATTTTGTGACTTGGTTGACATTTTGGAAAACCTTGATTGAAGCTCGCTCAATTGAGGTCCTTGGGCGTTACAGATACTGCTGTTCGAGCCTTCTTGAGTTTTCCATGGATTCGCTTCTTGGGACCCTCCCCCAATACCGAAGCCAGGCACCGAGACGCCTGCTGATCCAAGCCTGTTTAAAGATCCTTGATTGATATAGCCATTCTGATTTTGGTCTTGGTTAAAGATGCCACGTGCGGGAGATGAAGGCGCACGTCCTTGAGCGGAAGCTGAATTCTGACGAGGGGGTTGCCTAGGAGGAAGTGCCGGTTTTGGCTTGCTGCTTGGGCTTGCAGGCGGACCGCCCGGTTTGCTTTCAAATCGAAGGTGTCGTACCGGTGGTTTCGGTAGATTGCTGGTGGAGAGACCAGTGGTATCCGCTCCGTATGGGACAGGTTGGGGGGCCGCCCTCTGCTCGAATTCTTCTGCAGCTTGTTCCTCTCTTTGATACTCATTCGTAGCTTGGATCTCTTGAGAAGCCAAAGGCGCGCCGAGTCCCCCTCGATCACGTGTAGTAGTGTGGGGAGATGCAGCTCCGCCATTGTATACTAGGTTCTTTGGTGGCGGTCCAAAGGCGCCTGGATCCTTCAATGAGGTGAGAGGGCGTGATTGGTGCTCTAGAGCCTTGGTGCTGTGCGTTTCTTTGCCTTTACCTACTAGTCCCGCCTACACACCGAGGAACAGTGAGTACAACACATTGTGTTATGCTGCTGCGATCTTGAACTTGACGAACCACTTTATTTATGCCCTTGTATTCGCTCCGCCAGCCTTCTTTTGGTTCAGGGTGCCAACCTTCCTTACCAATTTTCTTCACTTTGTCCATGATGATATTTGTAATGATGTATTTGGAGGAAAGCTTTTGTAGGCTCTATTGTATTTACTTCGTGACGAGGCAGATTAGAAGGTCTTACGAAGTATTGCTCAAGGCCGAAGATAGCCAAGGCGATGACGTAGCTGTTTACGTAAGCATAAGGTAGCCCTTTCCAAAAGATCCGTCTGTAAAGATAGTTGAACACCTACAGTCTACAGAGTGTGCAAAGTGCGGACTGAACATTGCATTTGAATAGCTCTGCAAGTCATCGGAACGCTTATGCAATGTTTAGTGCGCACTGAAAACGAGTCAGTGTATAGTAGAACAGCTGACGGGTTTTCAACGAGTGCAACGAAGATGTGACATTGAATTTTCTTCATCAAGGCTATCGATGCAGTGACACACATCCGGAAGTCTTAGACAACCGAAGGTTTCCATCACTGACGTCCTCACATTTGCTGTGAGGCTTTTTCCTAATGGTCTATTTTACTCTGAACAACCTTTCCCCACCCAGACTCTTCTCTCGGTTCCCTAAGACGAGAAATCTCACAACAGTAGGCATATGCTTCTCTAACACATTGCGAATGCAGGTTGTTGTAGTCTCAATATATTTGCTGACGACGAGATCTCTTTTGCTCATGCTTCACGCGTATCCAATTGTCATCATCCTGATGCAAGTGCTTGAGCTTGCCGAGAGACCCGTGAGCAGGTTATATTTCGCACCTTACTAGATCTCTTGTTTTGCAGCCTTGCCCAGTGCAGGCTTCTGTACAGTTCATGATTTTTAAGAGCCAATGGCGCTGTTCGTCTCTTGAACTGGTAGAACATTGAACTTGGAGTCAACCCAATCATTCAACAATCCGCGTGACTCTGCAAGGGAGATTTCCACTTGGCTGTCCATGCTGAACCTGATACGCTCTTTCGCCGTCTACCGTCCTTATACCGGTACTCGAATCTCGGTCTACTTCATCATAAACCGTCTTTATTTGGAATTCTCTCGATGTTAGAGCTAGGACAATCTTCATCTCGATCATTGACATTTCCTTCCCAATGCAACTCCGCGGACCGTGTTCGAAAGGTCGCAGTGTCCCTTTCTTAGGATGCAGGATATCTCCAGGTGAGACGAGCCAACGCTCTGGAAGGAAGCGATCAGGCTGTGGCCAGTACTCGGGATCACGCTGGACGGCGTGTAGGATCAGCCAAATAAGGTATCCGAAGGTCGGATATTCCCGACCACGATCGGGGTCTTTGATTGTAAACCCCGGCTCACCGGAGCGAGTGGTAGATGCGGCAGGGAAAAGTCGCATAGTTTCCTTGATCACGGCGACTGTGTATGGGAGTTGATTGAGGAGATGAGAATCACAAGCTATCAGGCTCGCTGTTTTAGAGACGTCAGAGCCGAAGACTGAATCGTGCTCGGCGCGGAGACGTTGGAGAACTGAGGGGTAGACTGAGAGAACGTAGAAGATGTAGCAGATGGTACTGCTGGTCGTATCATGTCCCGAGAAGAGAAAGAGCTTGACTTGGCTCATTAAGAGGGATTTGAACCTGGGATCGAGACCAGGGTTTGAAATTTCGTGGCCGCTGTCTAAAAAATATGCGGTCAAGGCAAGATCTATCACGGATTTACTTCTCTTCAGGTCCCGATTTCGATCTTGGTGAATTTGAAACCGAGCATCCACCTTCGGAGACAGGTATTTATCCATTTGATAGGTATTGTACGCATTGATAAAAGGCCGAGCTGGGTTGTATCTTTGCATTGGAAAGCCTTTTCTACCGATGAGCAAAGATCGAAAATCCAGGACCAGCCAATCATACCTTCGTTCCCAAAAGTAAGCCAACTCATCTGCCTTCGCAGGGCAATGACCATTGGATTCTTTGTACGCTGTGCGTTGAGATCTGCATCTCTGTTGATGCAGATATAAGCAACGAGTAGCAAAAATCGTCTGGTATCAACACTTACAGAACGATTTTGCCGATAACATCCATTGCCAAATTATCCGTTAAACTCTTCATTGTAAATAGAGTCTGCTCCTTCGCATACTCATTGAGAATCTGACAGAAAGTGGTTGTTTCCTGGACAATATCCGGTACCAAAGTCATGAGATGACTTGCGCTGAAACCCGGGTTGAAGATATTCCTCCAGGTCTTCCATTGTTGTCCGTCCATCGAAACGATGTCCGGGCCATTTGCCAAGGGATGTAAGAAACTGCGGATGGCTGGAAATTTTGGAAGCACATGCGCTTGTGTTATCTGATGTAAGGCGTCAGGCGAAGCAACAACAAGCATGGGCGTGGTGAACGGCCAGGTGTCTAGATAGTATATTGGTCCTAACTCAGGTATGGCACGTCTGATCTGATCTGGTAGATAATGCGGGTGTACATCCTTGGGCAGCTTGGACATGACTTTGTAGCAGAACAGCAGATGGCCAAGGATGGGATGAACTGGCGGCATAGCCTTAATCTGATCAGCTCGATGACCCCTATTTGGAAGACAGTACGCATTTACCAAGCCCTGCCGTTTCAGCTCGAGACTTTGGCTTCGTACAAGGTAGAACTTGTACAAGAAAATCAACACGGAAACAGCGAAAACCGACGGCAAGGTGTAGTATCCAACCGAAGACAGGTGATCAAGCATGAATGATGCCATCGTTTTTGACTCAAGATTTGCGAAGGGGAAACAGTAATGGTTCGATTCTCATGAAAGTCAGCAATGATGAGTAGTTTTTCGGTTTATTTTCCCAATCTTGGAAGAGCCTAATGTGAATAAGCAACTACTGACAGAACCTTCGTTCGATGGCAACACAATTGGGCGCCGATCGTGGTGTGAGATCGTTGATTTCCGAAGGTTGAAGTTGAGCGCTTGTGTCTGAGCGTTTTTGAAACGCAGCCACTTATTAGCGTATGCAGAAAGCTATCGAATTCTTGACATCGCAATTGTCGCGCCCCCCCTCAAATTTACTATTGAATTCAGACATTCTTGACATTCTCAAATCTCAATGCTCTATTGAATAAATCAATAGAAAATCAAATCGAGTAAATTTGAAGCTGTTCAAATCTTTCACAGTGCTGACATTCTTTTAGCTATGACAGATCAACTGACTTCGATTCTTCACTTCAAAATATTACAACTTCTGCTACTTTACTGATGTCTCAAAGCTATCATCAAAGAGATTTACTGTCACTTTGATATCATCTATAGATTTCAGATGAATCTATTCATGTATGACTCTTTGTTCAGATCTCAATTTCGATTCAAAGATGTCTCTTGAAAAATCTTTTCAATCGCTGAAGACTTTCTAATTACATATCTGAAGCAACAGTCATGAACTATGCAGAAAGAAATGATGTGATTTCTATAAAAAGAGTGAAATTTATACATGCATCAGTTCATGATATTGAGAATTCTGAAGAGAAGACGCTGAAGCAATAAAAAGAAACAGTGTGTGAGCATCAGACAGAATGATGAGCTGCAATTAAACTGAGTTGTTGATCTGTTGCAGCTGATGACTGAGCAGCTTGTCTTTGTTGATGAGATTCTCTTCAATGAGACTACGAGATGATGTCATCAAATCTACGCATTAATTGATGAATCAGCTCACTATTAAGTCTCTAGAAAGAGAAAGCATTGCTGAAGTGTTTTTTCAACTTACATGATAAATGACTATCTACTTTGTATTGATATTCATAAAGATTGATTCAACAACAAGACTTTCTTTCAATGATTAGCAGATGAATTGCTATCTCTATGCAATCTTTTTTCAATCTCAAAAAGTGTAATCATCATAAATAACATCAGCATACATTGTAATGCTCATATCAAGAAACTCATTATTTCACACAAGTGTAAAATACAATATTTATCATCATACTTTTTGAACTTTAATCTCATTGAGCTCAGTTTTAATGTTTTAAAGATCTGAGTCAAACAACATTTCAAGAAAATATAATCTTATTTTAAAGATACTTTTAATGAATTTCTTTATTACATTGTTGAAAGAAGCAAATGTGATAGATTTTTAAGACAGCATTTCAAGCATAATGTTGAAAATTATATTTTTGAAGCTTGTTAAAGACTAGACTGAACTAAAGATTCTATCAATATAAAGAATTAATTATTATATTACTTGAACTAGATACAAAACAATACATCAGATAATGTACAAGATGAAAGACAAGAAATGAAAGAAAAGAATGAAAACTCAACTTTTATATACATGAATTGAGTAATGTTAAAACTAAGCAGCAGTTCTATGACTTAAAATTGTAAAGACATGAAACAGATTTTAATATGACTAGACTAAAATGATGATAACTAGATTAATAACTTAGTTCAATGAATTAAGACTTTCTAAGATATTGATGATATTAAATCAAATTAACAACATATTTTATGCTCTGAGCTGAAATGACAATCTGACATCATGACAGTAGCTTTTCTCTCAAAGACTGAGCTTCTGCAAGACAATAAAGAGAACAAGATGAGATGAGAATTGAAACTAGATGAGACAAGATGTAGACAAGATAAGACGAAAGCAAGATGAGATGAGAAAGAATTGAAAATGACGATGAAATAAGATACAGCGAGATGCATTTTATAGTGATAAAGCATTGATGAGATGAAAATACATCTGAGTCACATTTGAGTTAGATTTGAGCGAGACAGAGCGAGACTCAATAAAGCAAAATGCATTTTATAGTGATGAAGCACTGAAATTGAAACACATCTGAGTCACATTTAAGTCAGATTTAAACAAGATGTTTAAGTCAGATTTAGACAAGATCTGAATCAGATTTAAGCAAGAAAGAGACGAAATGCAGTTTAATATGATGATGCACAGATGAAACTAGAATACATCTGAGTCACATCTGAGTCAGATTTAAACAAGATGTCTGAGTCAAATCTAGACAAGATCTGAGTCAGATCTGAACTGAGTTGAGATGATGAAGATTGAACTTAAAGTTTTTAACATTGACATTGAGATGTCACACATGACAATACATGTGATTCTTCGACGACAGAATTGACAAGATGATATTCATCAAGCGCTTGCTCACAATTTTTCAGAAGATGAAAAGACTTTCAAGTAAAAAAGTGATTTTCTCAATTGACATAATACTTGAGCAGAAATAAATTATAATGTCTATCACGCTTGAAGTTTAATATGCTATTTACATATCAGAATCTTTCATCATTCTTGATGATAAAGAATTTTCAAGATTACTAACGTTGACTCAAAAGAAAGTTATTTGCAATATGATTCAGAAGAATGACATGAAAGACTGAGTGAATCTTCATGAATACTGAAAGATTTAACTCAATGACTAGAGAATTATTCTTGAAAACACACTTGATCTTGAAGAAATCAATGTTATGATCATCTAACTTGACAGCAAGATGAGCGATGCTGAGATTGCAAGCATTCAATCAGACTTCATCTTCGACGAAGTATTTAGAACAAGAACGACAAGAGAGATTAACATGAAATTCATAAATGATTTAAGCTATAAGCATCTCATCACGTAGATGCTCAATTAATTTCTTCATCTTCTTGATGAACTCTTTGACATTGATTAACTTGTTTCAAGCTTGAAACGTAAGATTCTTAAACAGAGACTCAGAGAACTTGAAGTCTAGACGTGAATTCTGACTTGAATTGATCAAGAAGAATGATGCTAAAGTGATTAATGATGATGCATTATTGACGATAAATTCAACTTCAGAAAGTCACTTAGCTCAATCATTTTGCATGTAGTTGACGAAGACTTGAAGATAATGCTTCATGACAGCATTGACTCTACCTCTTATTCCCGACCGTCAGATGAGCATATGACGCTTTCAACCCCCCTCGGCGGCGATCGCCTTGGCACGTCGATTCGTCATATGCCCCCCGATCAATCCGTCATATAGGTCGAATTCCTACTAGACGTTCTCGAGCCCGGTACTTTCTATGACATGAATCGTAGAGTCGATCGAGGCGACTTCAACGCTTCAAAAATCCCCGGAAAATACGCAGGTTTGATGCAG
>JAABUS010001478.1_pt1 | contig 50825 bp, 52 predicted proteins | sample 5560161 | NCBI WGS metagenome assembly JAABUS01 (sample SAMN10711885, study PRJNA513376) | rock metagenome | isolation source: Antarctica rocks | place: Antarctica: Victoria Land, Trio Nunatak nord | collected 2016-01-04 | reverse complement strand
CATCGAAACCACCGCATCTGCCATGGCCGATCATGCGACCACCAGCATCCCGGTGTCACCGATGTCCCGACACATACCTGTCAGCGAAGTCCTGACACACGGCACAAGCCAACTGCCTTGTTCACATAGCAAACGCCGCGAGGCGGGAGGCACGGTGGAAGAGGCCTGCGAGACCGACACTAGCCGTGCTCGGGCCGGGCGGCGTACTGCGCCTCGATCTTGCGGCCGAGCAGGTACGCCGACGTGTACAGCGCCGCGAAGATGAGACCCAGCACGAACATCACGGACACGACGAAGCCGAGCGCCACCGCTGCGGCCTGCAAGGCGAAACCCAGCCAGTAAGCCCATTCGGCACGCAACAACCCAGCGATGACGACCGCGGCAGCCGCCAGCCCGAGCCCGATGACGAGCGCGACCGACGTCGACATCTCCTCGACCGAGATCAACACCGGTGTGACGAGACCCAGCACGATGCACTCGAAGCCGAGGACGGCCGCGCACATCATTCTCCGGGGCGACCTCACCTTCGGTCGCCACCCAGTAGGCGTCGAGCCTCGCCGGCCGTGATGACGGAACCCGTGACCAGCACTCCCCCGCCGCCCAGGCCGATGGCGTCGGCGTCGACGCTCTCTGCCAGTCCGACAGCGACGTCGAGCGCGTCGTCGAGCCGCGGAGCCACCTCGACCCGCTCGCTGCCGAAGACGCCGCGGGCAACCTCTGCCAGCTCCTCGGCCGGCAGGGCGCGCGCGGTGGAGTTCTGAGTGCAGACGATGCTCGCCATGATGGGTTCGAAGGCGTCGATGAGCCCGGCAATGTCCTTGTCCTCCATCACGCCGACGACCCCGATGAGCGGCGAGAACGCGAACGACTCTTGCACGGCCTCGACCAGGGCAGCGGCACCGTGCGGGTTGTGCGCGGCGTCGAGGACGATCGTCGGTGAGCGGCGAATGATCTCGAGCCGGGCCGGCGAGGTGACCTGTGCGAACGCCTCGCGGACCGCCTCGACGTCGAGCCCCCCGTCGAGGCCCTTGCCGCCGGCGAACGCCTCCACGGCGGCCAGGGCACACACAGCGTTTTGGGCCTGGTGGGCGCCGTACAACGGCAGGAAGATCTCCTCGTAGGTGCCGCCGAGTCCTTGCAGCGTGAGCATCTGCCCGCCCATGCCCGGGATGCGCTCGACGACACCGAACTCCAGACCCTCCCGGGCCACCGTCGCCCCGACCTCAGCGGCGCGCTGCAGGAGCACCTCGGCCACCTCGATCGACTGCTGGGCAAGGATGCCGAAGCTGCCTGCCTTGAGGATGCCGGCCTTCTCGACGGCGATCGCCTCAGGTGTCTCGCCGAGGTAGCGGCTGTGGTCGACACCGACGGGGGTGATGACCGCCACGGAAGCGTCGGCGACATTGGTGCTGTCCCAGGTGCCGCCCATCCCCACCTCGATGACCGCCGCGTCCACGGGGGCATCGGCAAAGGCGGCGAACGCCATCGCGGTGACGAACTCGAAGAACGAGACCGGATGGTCGCCAGAGTTGTCGACGACCTCGGCGTACGGGGCCACCTCGGCGTACACCTCCGCGAACCGTTGCGGCGACAATGCGTGTCCGTCGATGCTGATGCGCTCGGTCACGGACTCCAGGTGGGGGCTGGTGAACTGACCGGTGCGAAGGCCCAGCCCTCGCAGCAAGGTGTCGACCATCCGCGCGGTCGAGGTCTTGCCGTTGGTGCCGGTCACGTGCACGACGGGATAGCCGCGCTGTGGCTGGCCGAGCAGGTCGCAGAGGGCGGCGATCCGTTCCAGCGACGGGTCGAGCTTTGTCTCGGGCCACCGCCGCAGCAGCGCCCGGTCGGCGGCGCGGAAGGCCGTCAGCTCCGGGGTCTCTGTCATCGCCGTGAAGTCTAGTGAGAGCGCTCCGCTGCCCGACCTGCCGCCCGGTAGGGCCTCATCGGCCGCGAGTTGGGCGATCCCGACGACCGAGGACCCTTTGACCAGATAACGTCACGGGCCAGCCCGGTTGTCTCGGCCTCCACAAGCCAGCCGCTCACCTACGTCGCGCAGAACAGGCCTTGCACGTCATGAACTCTCGCACTCTCAGCCACCTCAGCCGCACCGGCGTCGCGCTCTGCGCACTCGCCGTCGTCGTACCGCTCGCGGGCTCCGCCCCCGCTCAGTCCCGCTCCGTTCAGGCAGCACCGGCCGCCTCCATCCTCCGCGGCGCGAACGCCGACGGTGTGGTGAAGACCTTCGCAGGCACGGCGGGTCGGCCGAGTGTCAACGCCACGACCATGGCCGCCGCCTCACCGCCCGCCTGCCAGGACGGCAGATACCGGCAGGCCGGCCACGCGTGGAAGACAGTGCTGCGATGGGGCTACCACCGGGCCTCGACGCCGCGGCGGATGAACGCCGATGCTGCGGTTCACCAGCTCCGCCTAGGGATCGTCAACATCGCCAAGGGCCAGAACAACTGCGGCATCCGTCGCCAGACGGCAGCGACCAGCCTCTATGTGGGCCGGATGACGGTGAAGCCGAACATCTACGTCCGCAATGGGCAGCTCCACTGCGGGCGGCCGAACAACCGCAACACCGTCGGCTGGGGTCCGCTGCCCGGCAACCTGCTGGGCTACACCTGCTACTGGTGGAACGGCGCCCAGAACATGGTCGAAGCCGACATGCGGCTGGACCCGAGCCGGCGCACCGTGATCCACTACCCCCGCAACTGCAACTTCAAGTTCGACCTCCAGTCGCTCGCCACGCACGAGTGGGGCCACGCCTTCGGACTGCTGCACCCCGGACCGCGGCACGCCCGGCTGACCATGGCGCACCTGCTGCCGCCGTGCTCCACGGCCCCTCGCAGTCTGGGGCTCGGTGACTGGCGCGGCATGCGCAGGCTTTACGGCCTTCGCTGACGCAGCGCCCGCGGGCACAGTTCTCCGCGATCGAAAACCACCTCGACGCGGGAGAACTGGTTCGCGGGCTTACGGTAGGCCCCCGTAGGATTCAGGGCTATGACCGAGACGCTCTCCACCCCGGCTCCTGACACGTCGACCGTCGCCACGCGCTCGGTCGTCGTACCGGAGAAGCCGTCGCTGGAAGGGCTCGAGGCCAAGTGGAGCAGGGCGTGGGAGGACCAGCAGGTCTACGCGTTCGACCGCAGCAAGCCGCGCGAGCAGGTGTACGCGATCGACACGCCTCCCCCGACCGTGTCGGGAACGCTGCACTTCGGCAGCGTCTGCTCCTACACCCAGTGCGACCTGATCGCCCGCTACCAGCGGATGCGCGGCAAAGAGGTCTTCTACCCGATGGGGTGGGACGACAACGGGCTGCCGACCGAGCGCCGCGTCCAGAACTTCTACGGCGTGCGCTGCGACCCGACGGTCCCCTACGACCCCAGCTTCGAGCGCCCCGAGAAGCCCGACCCGAAGCGGCAGGTGCCGATCTCGCGGGGCAACTTCATCGAGCTGTGCGAGGAGCTCACCGCGACCGACGAGGTCGCCTTCGAGCAGCTGTTCCGGACGCTCGGCCTTTCCGTCGACTGGTCCTACCTCTACACAACGATCGCTGACGAGTCTCGGGCCGTGTCGCAGCGTGGCTTCCTGCGCAACCTCGCCCGCGACGAGGCCTACCAGTCCGAGGCGCCGACGCTGTGGGACGTGACGTTCCAGACGGCTGTGGCGCAGGCCGAGCTCGAGGCCCGGGAGTACCCCGGCCACTTCTACCGGGTCGCGTTCGACGGCGCCGACGGACCGGTGCACGTCGAGACCACTCGCCCCGAGCTGATCGGCGCCTGTGTCGCCCTGATCGCCCACCCCGACGACGCCCGCTACCAGCCGCTGTTCGGTACGACGGTGCGCACGCCCGTCTTCGGCGTCGAGGTGCCGGTGCTCGCCCACCCCGCCGCCGAGCCGGACAAGGGCGCCGGGGTGGCGATGTGCTGCACGTTCGGCGATCTCACCGACGTCCAGTGGTGGCGCGAGCTGCAGCTGCCGGTGCGCGCCATCATCGGGCGCGACGGCCGCGTGCTGCGCGACGTCCCGGAGTGGCTGACCGACGAGCCGGCCGCGTCGGCGTACGAGCAGCTCGCCGGGAAGACGACGTTCAGCGCGCGCGAGCAGATGACCACGCTGTTGAGGGAGTCGGGCCACCTCCAAAGCGACCCGAAGCCGACGCAGCGGATGGCGAACTTCTACGAGAACGGCGACAAACCGCTCGAGATCGTGGCGACCCGGCAGTGGTACATCCGCAACGGCGGCCGCGGTCGCGACCTGCGGCAGGCACTGGTCGCCCGTGGCACGGAGGTGTCCTGGACGCCGAGCTACATGCAGCACCGCTACACCAACTGGGTCGACGGGCTCAACGGTGACTGGCTCGTGTCGCGACAGCGGTTCTTCGGCGTGCCCTTCCCGGTCTGGTACCCCGTCGACAGCGATGGTGAGCCGGCGTTCGACAAGCCGATGGCCGCGAGCGAGGACCAGCTGCCGGTCGACCCGTCCTCGCAGGCACCGGCCGGCTACGACGAGTCGCAGCGCGGCAAGCCGGGCGGCTTCGTGGCAGACCCCGACGTGATGGACACCTGGGCGACGTCGTCGCTGACACCGCAGATCGCCGGTCGCTGGGAGACCGACACCGACCTGTTCGGCCGGGTCTTCCCGATGGACCTGTGCAGCCAGGCCCACGACATCATCCGCACCTGGCTGTTCTCCCGCGTCGTACGCTCCCACTTCGAGCACGGTGCGGCGCCCTGGAGCCATGCGATGATCTCCGGCTTCGTCCTCGACCCCGACCGCAAGAAGATGTCGAAGTCCAAGGGCAACGCCATGGTCCCGACCGAGCTGCTGGATCGCTTCGGTTCCGACGCGATCAGGTGGCGGGCGGCCTCGCTGCGTCCTGGCCAGGACTCGGCGTTCGACGAGAACCCGTTGAAGGTGGGGCGTCGGCTGGCGATGAAGGTGCTCAACGCGTCGAAGTTCGTGCTGAGCATGGGTGCCGCCGAGCCCGACACGATGAACGTCACCGAGGCCGTCGACCTGGCGATGCTGCGGCGGCTCCGGCAGGTGATCGACGAGGCGACCGAGGCGTTCGACGGCTACGACTACACCACTGCGCTCGAGACCAGCGAGAAGTTCTTCTGGACGTTCTGCGACGACTATGTCGAGCTGGTCAAGGAGCGCGCATACGGTCAGCGCGGCGATGCCGCCGCTGCGTCGGCGCGTACGGCGCTGACGGCGGCACTCTCGGCGCAGCTGCGCCTGCTCGCCCCCTTCCTGCCGTACGTGACCGAGGAGGTCTGGTCGTGGTGGCATGACGACTCGATCCACCGGTCCAGCTGGCCGGAGCCCGATGCCGACCTGCTGAGCGTGCCGCAGGACCCCGGCGTACTGACGGCGGTCGCCGAGGCGCTGGCCGGCATCCGAGGGGCGAAGTCGGTGGCGAAGGTGTCGATGCGTGCTGAGGTGAGCGCCGCGACGATCTCCGGTCCGGCCGAACGGCTGGTGCTGGTCGAGCGCGCCCTCGACGACCTCCGCGCCGCCGGTCGGATCACCGGCGAGGTGGTGCTGACGCCGGCCGAGACCGACGGTGGCCGCATCAGCGTCGAGACCCACCTCGTCGCCGCCACTACCTGACCGCGCCGCCCCCCTCCCCCTTTCCGATTCGTCCGACTGGTAGATGCGCAAACTGTCTGCGCTCGGTCGGACGAATCGGAAAGGGGGAGGGGGCGGTCAGTCGTCGTAGACGAAGACGGTCAGGTTGCGAGGTCCGTGTACGCCTTCGACGCGTTCGAGCTCGATGTCGCTCGTTGCTGACGGTCCGCTGATCCAGGTCAGTGGCCGACTCGGGTCGAGCCTCGCCAGCGCCTCCGCGACGGTCCCGACGATCTGGTCGGTGCGCACCAGGCAGAAGTGCCGGTCCGGAACCAACGTCAACGCGCGTCGACCCTGGCCGAGCCCGGTGTCGAGCACTATCGTGCCGGTCTCGGCGACGGCCAGCGCACAGCCCGTCACGACCGCGTCGCAGGCGTCGAGCTCGTCGACGTCGATGCGTCCGGCAGGCCCGTCTGCAACCAGCTCGACGTCCCCCGACGGTCGCCAAGGTGCTACCTCGAACACGTCGTGCGGGTGGACGACCACCTGGGCGTTCGCTGCCGCGAGCTCTCGGCGTACGGCGGCAGCGAGATCACTCGCCGGAACGCGGACCATGGTGGCCCGGTACTCCCCGCAGCGCTCCACGAACATGGTGACCGGATCGACGTCGGATGGCAGCTGGCGGTCGTATCCTCGGTCGATCGTGGCCTCCGCTGCCGCGTCCGAACCACCAGAACGACCCAGCGCGCGACGAACTGCGTCCAGTACGTCGGCACGCGCCTCACCCATCGCGCGTCTCACCGTCTGCCGGTGCAGCATCCGCACGCTCCTGCCACCAACGCCGAAACGACTGCCGCGGCGGCGCGGGGAGGTCGCGGCTTGACGTCCAGGCCGACAGCGGGCCGGGAGCCCGGCGCACCGGCTTACGCACCAGCAGCGCAGACCACCCGACCGCGCGCTCGGCACCGGACAGCCGGCCGCCGCGGGACAGCAGCCACGCCGTCGCCTGCATCGACAACCGCTCAGGATCGAGCCGGGACGGGCCCCTCGCATCGACCGCCTTCTCCCGCAGGTGGACCAGCACCCGCGGGATGTCGATCGCCACCGGGCACACGTCGTAGCAGGCGCCGCACAGGCTCGACGCGAACGGCAGGCTCGTCGCCGTCTTGTCGTCGCCCGCCCTGCCCTGTCCGAGACCGCGCAGCTGCGGCGTGAGAATCGCGCCGATCGGGCCGGGATAGACCGAGCCGTACGCGCGGCCCCCGACGCGCTCATACACGGGACAGACGTTGAGGCAGGCCGAGCAGCGGATGCAGCGCAGGGCCTGGCGTCCGACCTCGTCAGCCAGTACGTCGGTACGGCCGTTGTCGAGCAGCACCAGGTGAAACTCCTGCGGTCCGTCGCCGGGCGTCACCCCGGTCCACGTCGACGTGTACGGGTTCATCCGCTCGGCTGTCGAGCTGCGCGGAAGTGTCTGCAGGAAGACCTCCAGGTCCTGCCAGCGCGGCACCACCTTCTCGATGCCGCACACCGTCACGAGCGTCTCGGGAAGAGTGAGGCACATCCGCCCGTTTCCCTCCGACTCGACCACGACCACCGTGCCCGTGTCGGCGGTCACGAAATTGGCACCCGACACCGCGACCTTGGCCGACAAGAACTTGCGCCGCAAGTAGACCCGGGCTGCGGCGGCCAGCTCCGCCGGCTCGTCGGTGAGGTCTCCCGGTGCACCGGGCATCTTGTCCCGGAAGATGTCTCGGATCTCGCGTCGGTTGCGGTGGATCGCCGGCACCAGCAGGTGCGTCGGCAGGTCGCCCGCCAGCTGCACGATGAGCTCCGCCAGGTCGGTCTCGATGGCCGCGATACCTTGCTCAGCCAGCGCCTCGTTGAGGCCGATCTCCTGCGTCGCCATCGACTTGACCTTGACGACCTCGTCGACGCCCTTGCCGCGGGCGATGTCGGCGACGATCCGGTTTGCCTCGTCGGCGTTACGCGCCCAGTGCACGATCCCACCGGCAGCGGTAACGGCCGCCTCGACCTCGGTCAGCAGTACGTCGAGCCGGTTGAGCACGTCGTCCTTGAGCTGCCGACCACCCTGCCGCAGCTGCTCCCAGTCGGGCTTCTCCGCCACCGCACGGGCGCGCTTGGCCCGGATCGTCGACGTAGCGTGCGCGAGGTTGGCGCGCAGCTGCCGATCACCCAGCGCCTCGGCGGCTGCCTTCGGGAACCCGTCGCTGGGGTAGAGCACCGGGTCGGGCACCATCACCGGCGTACTCATGCTGCCCTCCTGGCGAGGATTTGGGCGAGATGCATCGTCTCCACCGGGTGCCCGCCGCGGTGGAGCAGTCCGCCGATGTGGCTCAGGCACGATGCGTCGGCGGCTGCTAACACGTCGGCACCGCTGGCACGGACCGCAGCCACCTTGTCGAGACCCATCGCGGTGGAGACGTCAGCGTTCTTGAGGGCGAACGTGCCGCCGAAGCCGCAACACTCCTCCGCGCGGTCGAGCTCGACCAGGTCGAGGCCGCGGACGGCGCGCAGCAGCCGCACCGGGCGATCACCGACGCGCAGGTGGCGCAGTGAGTGGCAGGTGGGGTGGTAGGCGACCGTCCGCTCGAAGGTCGCACCCACGTCCTCGACTTCCAGAACGTCACACAGCAGCTCGGAGAACTCGTAGACGCGTTCACTCACCACCGTTGCCCGCTCGACGAGCTCGCCGGCCCCGATCTGGGCGGCGAGGCGGGGGTAGTCGTGGCGGATGACTCCCGCGCAGGACGCGGACGGCGTCACCACGACGTCGTACGGCGACAGCGCCTCGACGGTTCCGCGGACGAGAGGCGCAGCCAGCGTGCGGTAACCGGTGTTGACGTGCATCTGCCCGCAGCAGGTCTGCCCGGTCGGGAACTCGACGGTGTGCCCGAGGTGCTCGAGCACGTCGACGACGGCCTTGCCCACCTCGGGAAAACCGACGTCGGCGAGGCAAGTGACGAACAACCCGATGCGCATCTCGACCTCCGTCACACGACACTATCGCTTGCTCGCGAGTCCGGCTGGGCTGGCGGCCGGAGCACGCGCAGCTGAGCGCACGTAGGCTCGACGGGTGACCCGGATCGCCGCCGTTCACCCCGTGCTGCCGCCGCATGTCTACACGCAGGCGGAGATCACTGACCGCTTCGCCGAGCTGTGCGGCGGGGCGGCGGGCCGCGAGCCGCTGCTGCGGCGGCTGCACGCCAGCGCGTCGGTGGCGACGCGGCATCTCGCCCTGCCCCTGGAGCGGTACGCCGAGCTCGACGGGTTCGGCGCTTCCAACGACGCCTTCATCGAGGTAGCGGTGGAGCTGGGCGCAGCAGCCATGGTGGGTGCGCTCGACGAGGCGGGGCTGCGGCCGGATGATGTCGACCTGGTGATCTCGACAACCGTCACCGGCGCCGCCGTACCCTCCATCGAGGCGAGGATCGCCGCCAAGATCGGGCTGCGCCCCGACGTACGCCGGGTTCCATTGTTCGGGCTCGGCTGCGTGGCGGGGGCGTCGGGGCTGGCCCGGATGCACGACTTTCTGCACGCGACGCCACAAGGGATCGGCGTGCTGCTGTCGGTGGAGCTGTGCTCGCTGACGGTCCAACGCGACGACCCCTCGACGGCCAATCTGGTGGCCAGTGGACTGTTCGGCGACGGCGCCGCAGCGGTCGTCGCGGTCGGCGACCAGGTTGAGGTGGGCGGACCTCGCATCGTCGGCAGCAAGAGCCACCTCTACCCCGACTCGGAGCGGGCGATGGGATGGGACATCGGCGCCTCCGGCCTCAAGATCGTGCTGGGAGCGGAGGTGCCCGACCTGGTGAGCACGTATCTCGGCGACGACGTGTCGCAGTTCCTCAAGGACCATGACCTCGAGGCGGGCGACATCTCCGTCTGGGTGGCACACCCGGGCGGCCCCAAGGTGCTGCAGGCGATCGAGCGCTCGCTGACGTTGCCCGACGACGCGCTCGAGCTGACCTGGCGCTCGCTGGCACGGATCGGGAACCTGTCGTCTGCGTCGGTGCTGCACGTGCTGCGTGACACGCTCGACCACCGCAGACCACCTCCGGGCAGCCATGGCCTGCTGCTCGCCATGGGGCCGGGGTTCTGTTCCGAGCTGGTGCTGCTGCGGTGGTGACGCAGCAGTGATCTGGTACGTCGCACTGGTGGGTGCGGTTGCGGTGGAGCGCCTCGTCGAGATGGTCGTCTCGAAGCGTCACGCGCGGGCCATGCTTGCCCGTGGCGGCCGCGAGTACGGCGCCAGCCACTACCCGCCGATGGTGGCGCTGCACACCGCACTCCTGGTGGGCTGTGTGCTTGAGTCGTTTGCCGCGGACCGGCCGTTCGTGCCGTGGCTCGGATGGATAACGCTCGCGGTCGTGCTGGCGTCGCAGGCGCTGCGCTGGTGGTGCATCACCACCCTCGGAGAACAGTGGAGCACGCGGGTGATCGTCAGCCCGCAGGTTCCCTTGGTCAGCGGCGGTCCGTACCGGTTCTTGCGCCATCCCAACTACGTCGCCGTCGCCGCCGAAGGCGCCTCTCTCCCGCTCGTGCACTCGGCCTGGCTGACCGCGACCGTCTTCACCGTGCTGAACGCGGCGCTGCTGACGGTGCGGATCCGGGTCGAGAACGCTGCCCTGGACACGGTGGCGACCGAGACCTCGCACCCAGTCGGTGACCGCGGTGCTTGACCTGCTGGTGGCCGGTGGCGGCCCGGTCGGGCTCGCGACCGCGCTCTACGCCGCCCGGACAGGCCTGGATGTGGCCGTCGTCGAGCCTCGCACCCAGCCGGTCGACAAGGCCTGCGGCGAGGGTCTGATGCCTTGCGCCGCCGCAGCGCTGCGAGAGCTCGGCGTCACTCCGCACGGCAGGCCCTTCCGCGGGATCCGCTACATCGACGGCGTGCACGAGGCGACCGCGGACTTCCGCGAAGGACCCGGGCTCGGCGTACGGCGGACGACGCTGCAGGCCAGCCTGGCCGCGGCGGTGGCTGAGGCCGGGATCTCGGTGCACGCGCGGGCAGTGGAAGGTGTGGAGCAGGACGGCCACCGCGTGCGCGCGGCCGGGCTGGAGGCACGCTACCTGGCGGGTGCAGACGGCTTGCACTCGCCGGTACGCCGGCTCGTGGGGTTGGCCGGGCCCGTGTCGCCGCGGCCGCGGTTCGGACTGCGCCGACACTTCGCGGTGCAGCCCTGGGCCGACCGTGTCGAAGTCCACTGGGCCCGCGACCTCGAGGCATACGTCACTCCGGTCGACGACGAGTGCGTCGGGGTGGCGCTGCTGACCGGGCGCCGGGAGCCCTTCGACGTCCAGCTCCGGCACTTCCCCGCCCTGCGGGCGAGGCTGGCGGCTTCGACGTCTTCAACCGTGCGTGGCGCCGGACCCCTGTGGCAGCACACCACTGGTCGCGTCGCGGGGCGGGTGCTGCTCGTCGGCGATGCAGCAGGGTACGTCGACGCGCTCACCGGCGAGGGGATCGCCGTTGGCCTGGCGTCGGCTCGAGCCCTGGTAGGAGCGGTGGCGGCCGACGACGCGGCGTCGTACGAGCGGACCTGGAAGTCGGCCAGCCGCAGCTATCGCTGGCTGACCCGGTCGCTGCTGGCCGTGCGCGACCGGCCGGCGCTGGCGCGGCTGATCGTCCCGGGTGCGCAGCGCCTGCCGCGAGTCTTCGAGGCCGCCGTCCACCAGCTCGCTCACTGACGCTCCGTCCTCTTTCCGATTCGTCCGGGTGGGGGTCGCGCAAAGCGTCTGGGCTCGGTCGGACGAATCGGAGATGGGGGCAGGTCGTCCACAGCGGTGGGCACGGCCGGGCTGGGTCCACAGCGCGACGATCGGCGGTGGTACGTCGTGCGCGACTGCATCAACCTGCTCGTATGTCGATCGCCTCACCCTTTCCCGATTCGTCCGAGTGGTGGCAGACAAGCGCGACAGGCGCTGGTCGGACGAATCGGGTTGGTCGGGCCGAACGCCTGGCCGAGCTCGACCCCTTGCTCCGCGCCCAGTTGGGCGTCGTACGACGCTCGCAGCTGAGGGACCTCGGTTGGCGCTCCCACCATGTCGACCACGAGATTGACTACGGTCGCTGGCAATTGGCCGCCCCCGAAGTCGTGGTGATGCACAACGGGCCGCTCACGTACGCCCAGCGACTGTGGGTCGGAATCCTCCATGCCGGTCCCACCGCTGCGCTCAGCCACGCCACCACCTTGAAGATCAACGGCCTCGAGCACTGGGATCCGCCATTGATCGACGTGCTGTCAGCCAAGAGCCATACCCTTGAGAGGCTCGACGGCTACTTCTTTCACGAGACGCGCCGCGACTACGCAGCCTGGGTTCACCCGACCAGGCAACCACCGCAGCTCCGCATCGAAGAGGCATGTCTGTTGGCCGCTGAACGCCGACCAAGCATCAGGGCGGGCATTGGGCTCGTAGCGGCCTGCGTTCAGCAGCGCTTGACAGTAGCCGATCGGCTGTACGGCTCAAGCCTGACGATCTCCAAGCTGCGCCACGGACACCAGATTCGACTGGCGTTGCTCGATATCGGTGGAGGCGCACACTCCTTCGGAGAAATCGACGTCGGGCGGATCTGTCGCCAGTACGGTCTGCAACTGCCGACGCGGCAGCGGTTCCGGTTTGACCGCGCGGGACGCCGGCGTTACCTCGACTGCGAATGGGAGCTCCCCGACGGCACTACGGTCGTGTTGGAGATCGACGGCGCGTTCCACCGGGAGGCAGAGAACTGGTGGCGCGACATGAAGCGTGAGCGCGGCGTCGTGATCGACGTAGGCCGAGTCCTGCGGTGCAGCACCACGGAGATGCGGCTCGAGCCGGCGCAGATCGTTGCCGATCTTCGCGCTGTCGGCGTACCGACCCAGGCCTAACCTCACCGATTCGTCCGGGTGGATGCGGCCAAAACTCTCCGCCCTCAGTCGGACGAATCGGAAAGGCGAAGCCGGAGCCGGAGTTAGGCGGACTTCTTCTTCTTGGCCGGCTCTTCGCGCGGGACCAGGGTCGGGTTGACGTTGTCGACCACGACTTCCTTGGTGACGACCACCTTGGCGACGTCCTCGCGGCTCGGCACGTCGTACATGACGTTCAGCAGCACCTCTTCGAGGATCGCCCGCAGGCCGCGAGCGCCGGTGCCTCGGAGCATGGCCTGCTCGGCGATGGCGACGACGGCATCCTCGGTGAACTCGAGATCGACCTTGTCGAGCTCGAACAGCTTCTGGTACTGCTTCGTCAGCGCGTTGCGCGGCTCGCTGAGGATCCGGATCAGGTCAGCCTCTTGCAGCTTGTCAACGGTGGCGATCACCGGCAGCCGCCCTACGAACTCGGGGATCAGACCGAACTTCAACAAGTCCTCCGGTCGCACCTCGGAGTACAAGGTGTCGACGTCGTGGTCGCTGCGGGTCTGCAGCTCTGCGGTGAAGCCGAGCGACTTCTTGCCCGACCGCTGCTCGATGATGTGCTCGAGACCGGCGAACGCACCCCCCACGATGAAGAGGATGTTGGTGGTGTCGATCTGGATGAACTCCTGGTGGGGGTGCTTGCGCCCGCCTTGCGGCGGCACCGACGCGGTGGTGCCCTCGAGGATCTTGAGCAGCGCCTGCTGCACTCCCTCGCCCGACACGTCACGCGTGATGGAGGGGTTCTCGGACTTGCGGGCGACCTTGTCGACCTCGTCGATGTAAATGATCCCCGTCTCAGCCTTCTTGACGTCGTAGTCAGCCGCCTGGATCAGCTTGAGCAGGATGTTCTCGACGTCTTCTCCGACATAGCCGGCCTCGGTGAGAGCGGTCGCGTCGGCGATCGCGAACGGGACGTTGAGCATGCGCGCGAGTGTCTGCGCGAGGTAGGTCTTGCCGCAGCCGGTCGGGCCGATCATCAAGATGTTGGACTTGGCGAGCTCGACCGCGTCGTCCTTGTTGCGGCTCTGCAGAGCGTTCGCCGCACCGGCCTGAATGCGCTTGTAGTGGTTGTAGACAGCGACGGCGAGCGACTTCTTCGCGCCGTCTTGACCGATCACGTAGCCGTTGAGGAACTCGTAGATCTCGCGGGGCTTCGGAAGCTCCTCGAGACCAACCTCGGGACTGTCGGAGAGCTCTTCCTCGATGATCTCGTTGCAGAGGTCGATGCACTCGTCACAGATGTAGACCCCCGGCCCGGCGATCAGCTTCTTGACCTGCTTTTGGCTCTTGCCGCAGAAAGAGCATTTCAGCAGGTCTGCGCCGTCTCCGATACGTGCCACCGAGGAGGTCTCCTCACCTCTTGTGCCGGGACTCTGCCCCCGCAACGGGTCATTCCATGTTGACCGTACCTGTCGACACGGTCAATGGCGGACATCTATGCGGAGACACCAACCGGTGTCGCCTTCTGCGTCTCGAGGATCTCGTCTATAAGACCGTACTCGATCGCCTGCTGCGCTGTGAGGATCTTGTCGCGTTCGATGTCGTGGCTGACCTCGTCGAGCGACTTGCCGGTGTTGTCGGCGATCATCTGCTCGAGCAGCGTGCGCATCCGCAAAATTTCGTTGGCCTGGATCTCGATGTCGCTCGCCTGACCGTGGGTGCCTTCGACGTAGGGCTGGTGGATCAAGATACGGCTGTTCGGCAGCGCAAGACGCTTGCCCTTCGTGCCCGCGGCCAGGAGCACGGCAGCGGCCGAGGCGGCCTGGCCGAGGCAGATGGTCTGCACATCAGGCTTGAGGTAGCGCAGCGTGTCGTAGATGGCGGTCAGCGCCGTGAACGACCCACCGGGTGAGTTGATGTAGATGCTGATGTCGCGGTCAGGGTCCATGGACGCAAGGCACAGCAGCTGCGCCATCACCGCGTTGGCGATGTCGTCGCTGATCGGGGTGCCGAGGAAGATGATCCGGTCCTCGAACAGCTTCGCGAACGGGTCGATCCGGCGTACGCCGTAGGACGTGCGCTCCTCCCACTGGGGGATGAAGTACTCGGCACGCGGTGCCGTCTGCTGATGCAGCGGCATCGGAGCGGTCATCCGCGCGCCGGCGAGGGCGGCGGCGATCTGCGGGTTGCTGGTCATTCGTCCCGTCCCTTCGAGCTGTCCTGCTTGACGCCGGAGGAGACCTCGGTGGCTTCTTCGACGACGTTGTCGATGAAGCCGTAGGTCTTGGCCTGGTCGGCGGTGAACCAACGGTCGCGGTCGGCGTCGCGCTCGACCTGCTCGAGATCTTGACCGGTGTGCTTGCTGATCAGATCGAACAGCACCTTCTTGATGTAGAGCGACTGCTCGGCCTGGATCTTGATGTCTGAGGCCGAACCGCCGAGTCCACCCGACGGCTGGTGCATCATGATCCGCGCGTGCGGCAGCGCGTAACGCTTGCCCTTGGCGCCGGCGCACAGCAGGAACTGCCCCATCGACGCCGCGAGGCCCATGCCGACCGTCGCTACGTCGTTGGAGATGTACTGCATCGTGTCGTAGATCGCCATCCCGGCGTCGACTGAGCCACCGGGTGAGTTGATGTAGAGGAAGATGTCGCGGGTCGGGTCCTCGGCGTTGAGCAGCAACATCTGGGCGCAGATCGCGTTGGCATTCTGGTCGCGCACCTCGGACCCGAGGAAGACGATGCGCTCCTTGAGGAGCCGCTGGTAGATGTGGTCGTCGAGCCCGGCTTGGCCGTTGCCGCCGTTCATCTCGATCGTGGTGGAGTCTGTGGAGTTCACCTGACCGACCCTAGCGGCCGGTCGGGACAAAGCCACGGCATCGTGGTCGTTGTTCGCTGTCGGCGCACGGCCCGCGCTGCGGCTTGCATGCGTACGCCGAGCGCCTCGTTCGCCCGCGCGCCACGCCTTGCCGGGCCGTAGAATACGACGGATGTCCGAGCCTGACCGCCCGCCGCTTCGCATCAGGCCGGCGGCGCGCGCGATCGTTATGGACCCGGAGTGCCGAGTGCTGTTAGTGCACTTCGACTTCCCTGCCGACAACCTGCCGACCGGCTTGTGGGCATGCCCGGGCGGCGGTCTCGACCCGGGTGAGGAGATGGCGGCCGGTCTCGTCCGGGAGCTGCGCGAGGAGCTGGGCCTGGAGGTCGCCGACCCAGGACGCCCAGTCTGGGTCAAGGAACACGTCTTCCCGATGACTCGCTGGGACGGTCAGCACGACACGTACTTCTGGATCCGGGTCGACGCCTTCGATCCGACGCCTGCGTTCACCAAGGCAGAGCTACGCGCCGAGAACCTCGACGGGATGCGCTGGTGGGCGTACGACGAGATCCGCGAGGCTCAGCGGCTGTTCGACTCCGGTGCGGCTGACGATCCGCGGTTCGTCACCTTCACCCCGCGCCGGTTGGGTCACCTGCTCGGCGACCTGCTGCGCAACGGCCGGCCGGCCGAGCCGCTACGCCTGCCCGCGATGTGAGTTCAGGGCGGCCCACCACCGGTCGCGGGTCGGGAGTTGATGCGCTGAGCAGCTGCAGGTCGCTGTCGACGGGCTCGCCGAGCCAGCGTTCGAGGTCAGCGTGGATGAGCGGGTGGTTGAGCAGGTCGAAGTGGTGAGCCCCGACGATGTGCCGGAAGTCGGCGTCGACGTCCGCCCCGAGACCGCGCGCGCTGTCGAGCAGCACCAACAGGTCGCCGAACATCCGGCCCAGCAGCCCTTTCTCGCTGCGGCCGAGCGTCGCACCTACGCAGTGGTACGTCGCGCGTTCCCAGACGACCGTGTCAAACCCGATGCCGTCGTGCAGGTCGCGGATGCCGATGCTCCGCTCGTCGAGGATGGTGGCGAACGGCGCCATCTCGGGCACCCGCTGCATACCGGGTACGGCACGCTTCACCAGCCGCTCGAGCGGTGCGCCCCCATGCGGGCTGCCCAGCAGAACTACGTGGCCGACCCGGTCCGACCACCACATCCCACGCGCGCTGGCGGCTGCCGCACGCACGATCAGGCCGCCCATCGAGTGGCCGACGAACGCGACCTCGCGCACCTCGCGCACCTCGCGCGGCCACGCATCGACCAGCTCGTCGACGAGGCGGGCAAGGGTGGCGGCGTTGTCGCGCACCGGTTCGCCGCTGTTGTAGCGAAGGGCGATCGGAGTCCATCGTCCGGCACCGCTCAGCCGCTCGAGGTACGTCGGCCCGCGCTCGTCGCACCGGTAGCTCCAGCACTCGTCGTCCTCGCACAGACCGTGCACGAAGATCACCAACCGCTCGGTGGCGTCGGGAAACGCCGTCGCAAGCGCGGCCGGGTTCAAGGCCACGTCGCCGGCATGACGCCGGAAGGCCGGTGCGATCGCCGACGGGTTCCCGCCCTCGGCAAGCACGTCGCCGACGAGACCGTTGACGATGGAGCGCATTCGCCGGCCTCGCGGGAGCTGCTCAAGGTCGGTGTCCTTGCCGACCCCGAGCTCCCCCACCCGGCCCAGGGTGCGGGTCACCAGGCCGACGGCGGCGTACACACCGCCGGAGATGATGTCGTGCAGTACGCCGACCGGGGAGTGCCGCTGCCCGGTGAGCCCGAACACCCGGCCGGCAACGGCTCGGTGCACATCGCGCGTCGTCGTGACCAGCACCCGGTCGGCGTAGACCGCTGCGAGCTGGGCGGCGTCGGCGGCGGTGTGTGCGGGCATGCCCTCATACTGCGGGTATGGCGCGGGGGTGTCCACGACCGACCCGCGCCGTGAGACGACGTACGGCTCGCCGACGTTCAGGACCCCGGCGTCGCCTCGTCGACGTCGACTGCCAGCGCCGCGCCGAGGCTTGCCCTGGTCCACTGCGGCTGTGCGCCCGGGCGCGCCAGCAGGTAGCTGACGATCGCGTCGTCGTCGAGGTGGTGGCCCTCCCGCAGCCCCGCTGCCATCATCCGCAGGTAGCGTGCGACCGGCGGGTTGAGCTCGATCTCCTCCTGCGACCAGGAGGCGGTGAACGTCACCACCGGCAGGCCGTCGATCTCCCCGACCACGAGCAGCCGCTCGTAGCGCCCCGGCCCCAAGAGTGCGTGACCGTCCGCGAGCAGGTCGGTCAGGTCCAGGTCGGCGTCGGGGATGCGGTGCATCTCCTGGGCGGCGACGTCAGCGAACTGGCCGACGGTGACGAGGTACGCCCGCCCGTACGACGAACCCACGCCGGCGGGGTCGTAGAAGGCGATGCCCCCTCCCCAGGTCGGCGACTCCCAGGCGAAGAAGACGCTGCCCGCCAACGAGACCGGTGCCACCTTGCTCGGCACCGTACGGTCGCGGGCGCCGGGATAGTGGCGGATCGCCCCGTCGGGACGTCCGCCCTGCACGTAGTGCCGAAAGCGCGCCTCTGCCATGTTGGAGCCGTAGCTGGCGTACCAGACGGACGCGGTGGCGCTGTCGTCCTCGATGACGTGGCTCCTCGGTGACAGGGGGGCTGCTGGCTTGATCGCCAGGCTAGTGTCGACGCGCGGCGGGCGCGGCAAGCGCGAAGATACCTTCGACGCGCGGCGCTAGGGGGGGTACACGCCGGTCGGGGTGCCACGAGAGGAGCCGGATGACGCAGGTGCCGAGGGATGGCGAGCGCACGCACCCAGACGACCACGACGAGACCGAGTACCTCGGCTCGCGCGACCTGGCCTCGTGGCCGAGCCGATGGGGGCGCCGACTCGCCGAGCCCGTCATCGCTGTCGCGGTCGGTTTCCACCGCTACATGGACAAGCGGAGCATCCCGTACGTCGTCCTGCTCACGACGGCCCTGATCGGCGTCCTGATCGCCGCGGTGCTCACCGGGGTCAGTGCCGAGATCTACGACAACGTGACCGACAAGGGCGGGGTCGCCGGCCTCGACCGGCCGGTCCTGAACCAGATGATCGAGTGGCGCTCCCCCGGCCTCAACCAAGCGGTCACCGACTTCACCGACATCGGGAGCACCGCGGTGATGCCGCTCATCGCCACCGTGGCGGCGCTGCTCCTCGCCTGGTGGTGGCGGCGCTGGACGCCGCTGCTACTGATGGCCATCGCGGCCGGGGGCTCGGTCGCGCTGACCGTCGTCGGCAAGCAGACGATCGACCGGGCCCGTCCGGCGAGGTCGCTGGCGGTGCCGCCGTTCGAGACATCACCGTCGTTTCCGTCCGGGCACACGCTGAACACCTGGGTGATCGCGCTGCTGGTCGCCTACCTGATCTGCCTGCGGCTCAGCGCGTTGTGGGGCCGGGTCGTAACGGTCGTCGTCGCCCTCGTGTTCGCGCTGGCGATGGGGCTCAGCCGCGTCTACCTCGGGCACCACTGGCTCACCGACGTGCTGGTCGGCTTCACCCTCGGCAGCGCCTGGCTGATCGTGGTCATCACCGGGCATCGCCTCGGCCTCAGCGTGCTACGGCGTCAACGCACGCTGGCACAGCAAGGTGATGCCGAGGCTGGGGAAGATCCGCACCCGAATCCGGGGTCAGGAGTTCCCCAGACCTCGTGAACCATCCGCGCGCCGGGGCTCTACTTGTCGGAGTCTGATCCCTCGTCGACGGTGACGTAGTCCGTGCTGCTCACTACGTCGGCGGCGGCGTCCGTCGAGGGCGCTTCGGCGGCGGCCGCCTCAGCGGCGGCTTGGGCCTCCAGCTCGGCCGGGTCGGCGTACGTGCCGTCGGGCTGCAGCGTCTTGAGGTCGACGACGTTTCCGGATGCGTCCTTGACGGTCGCACTCTCGACCACGTGGGCGAGCGCCTTGCCTCGGCGTACCTCGGCGAGCAGCTCGGGCACGTGGTTGTGCTCCATCGCGTGCTGGATGTACGCCTCGGGCGTCTGGCCGGACTGCTGGGCGCGGCGAAGCAGGTGCTGGGTCAGCTCGTTCTCGTCGACGCCGAGCGCCTCGGCGGTGGCGACCTCGTCGAGCAGGAACTGCGCCGCCATGGCGTCGCGGACGCGCTGCTCGAGCTCGGCGCTGAACTCCTCAGCGGTCTGCCCCTCTTGCTCAAGGTAGTCGGCCTCGGTCAAGCCGGCGTACGCGAGCTGCTGGTCGATGCCGTCGCGTCGCGACTTGAGCTCTTCGCCGATGACACCCTCGGGCAACGGGATCTCGACCATGGCGAGCAGCTTCTCGAGGACCGCGTCACGAGCCGACGCCGCCTGCTCCATCCGGGCGCCGCGGACGAGGCGGTCGCGGACGTCGGCCTTGAGCCCGTCCATCGTGTCGAACTCTGAGGCCTGCTGAGCGAAGTCGTCGTCGAGCTCGGGCAGCTCCTGCTCCTTGACCGCGGTCACCTTGACGGTGACGTCGACGAGCTGGTCCTTGAACTCTCCGCCGACCAGCGTCGACTCGAACGTCTTCTCGTCGCCGGCTGACATGCCCTCCAGCGCCTCGTCGAGACCCTCGAGCATGGTGCCGCGCCCGACCTGGTAGCTCATGCCGGTGGCTTGCGCCTCCTCGATCGGCTCGCCGTCGTTGGACGCGGACAGGTCGATCGTCACGAAGTCACCGTCGGAGGCCGCGCGCTCGACGGGCGTGAGGCTGCCGAACCGCTCGCGCAGCGTCTCCAGCTGCTCGTCGACCTCGTCGTCGCCGACGGAGACGTCCTCGACGTCGACCTCGATGCCGTCGTACGCCGGCAGGCTGATCTCGGGCTTGACGTCGAGCTCGGCGGTGAAGCTGAGGTCGGAGCCGTCCTCGAACTCGCCGAGGTCGAGCTGGGGCTGGCTCAGCGGGGTGATGTTGTTGTCCTGCAGAGCCTGGAAGTACAGCGTCGGCAGCGCCTCGTTGACGGCCTCGTCGAGCACGGCGCTGCGGCCGACGCGCTGGTCGATGACCATCGCGGGCACCTTGCCCTTGCGGAACCCGGGAACGCTGATCTGCTGGGAAATCTTCTTGTACGCCGCGTCGAGGCTCGGCTTGAGCTCCTCGAAGGGCACCTCGACGCTCAGCTTGACCCGGGTCGGGTTCAAGGTCTCGACGGCGCTCTTCACAGGTCGTTCTCCTTGGGACTGGGGGTGGGGCTGCGGCCATGCGTCAGCCACCCGGTGTGAGGCAAGAGATCAGCCTATCGGGGGCGCGACGAGGGGTGAAATCCCCGCCGCGCCCTCGTGCTCTCGGGGCTTGCTACGCCTCCCAGCTCTCGATCAGATCGAGGTTGTAGAACTTCGGCGGACCGTCGCAGAGCTCGGCCATCTTGGCGGCCAGTTCCTGGGTCTCGGGACGGTTGGAGTTCTCGGCCGCCGCCTCTGCAGACTCGAACTCGACGATGTTGAGGTAGGTGCCGGGCCGGTCGCGGTCCGCGGTGATCGTCCCGCGAAGCGCCAACCCCGGCCCCTGCTCTCGTCTCTCCTCCACTACCTTCTTGAGGTCGTCGAGCCGGGAGCTCTGGAACTCGATGATCTGCACGAACCCTGTCATCACGCCTCCTTGTGATCGAAAACTTCAGCATGGCCCTTGGCCGGTCTGCGGCGCAACGGTCGCGTCGCCGTTGTTAGGTTCGGGGCCATGAGCAGCGCGACGGTGCAGGTGCGCTTCACCAAATGGGATGGCGGTCAGCACTGGGAGTCGGTGGGTGCCTTGTTGGGGACCGACGAGTGCGGGACGTGGGTCGGCGGCGCCCGCGGTCGACGGCTGAGCCGACCGGGGTACGACCTCGTCATCCCCTACGCCACGGTGATGGTCGCCCCCATCGGGGCGGGATACGTCGCCTCCTTCAACGAACGACTCGCCGGCCCGGCCCTCGCCGGCTGCTCGACGTACGTCGACATCACCACCGTGCCGGAGTGGTGTGAGGACGTGGTGACGATGGTGGACCTCGACCTGGACGTCGTGCAGCGGTGGGACGGCGCGGTGGAGGTGCACGACGAGGATGAGTTCGCCGAGCACCAGGTGGCGCTGGACTACCCGCCCGAGATCGTCGCGGCCGCCGAGCGGTCCTGCGCAGAGGTCGCCGCCGCACTGCGGGCCGGACGGCCGCCGTTCGACGGACGCGCCCAAACGTGGCTGGAGCGCCTGAATGCGCTTTCCTGACGGCCGATCGCTGCGGGCGACGGGCCATCGCCGCGACCGTCCGCTGGTTTGGTACGTAGTCGCATCGGCCCAGCGGCATTCGCCGCAACAACGGTCCAAGGCGGCGCCAGGAGCGGGCAACTGGTCGGGGCGACAGGACTCGAACCTGCGGTCTCCTGCTCCCAAAGCAGGCGCGCTAGCCACTACGCTACGCCCCGTTTGGCGCCTGGCGAGTCTAGCGGAGCGGGCCCGTTGGGCTGTCATCGTGCCGTGCGGGCGCAACGTCGCGGCCCGGCGTACGCCGACGCATTCGCACCTCCGGGTGCGCGACGTCCAGGGCCACCCAGTCGGACGTTCCGCCGTCCTCGCGCCAGCCTTGGCGCCGGTACCAGGCGCGGGTCCTGGCGTTGTCCCGCAGCACCCACAGCGCAGCTTCGTCGAAGCCGGCGTCCGCGAGCCGTTGGAGGAGTGCGTCGTGGACCGCCTTGCCGGCGCCGAGGCCTTGGGAGCGCGGGTGCGCGTAGAGCGCGTAGACCTCACCCATCCGGGCAGTCTCCGGAGTCTCGTCGTCCTCGTCCTGCGGCCGGTAGGGCCCGCCGATGGCGTAGGCGACGACCTCGGCGTCCGCCTCGGCCACCAAGAAGATGCGATCGTCGGGCGGGTCGGTGATGTTGCTACGCCAGCGGTCGCGGTACTCCTCGAGATCCATCACGTCGAGCCGCTCCTGCACGACCAGGCCGGCGTAGTCGTGCTGCCACGTCTCGATGTTGACGACGGCAAGCCGGTCGACGTCGCTCAGCCGCGGCGGCCGGATGATAGGGGTCACCCTGGCGATCTTGGCAGTCACCGACGCCGGAGGGGAGGTGAATGCAGGAGTGCAGACCTTTGCTGCGAGGACGGCGGGTTGGCCCGGTGTGATGGGATCGTGGCACCATGTGCTTCGCGCCATCTCGCGGCTTCGGGCAATGCGGCCGAGCTCGAGGGCGGCGTACGCGGGTGTAGCTCAATGGTAGAGCCCCAGCCTTCCAAGCTGGCCATGCCGGTTCGATCCCGGTCACCCGCTCCAGGCCAATACGAGTTCAGAGGCCTGTTTGCCAATGACCGCCCAGGGCCGCGCGTTTCGACGCTACGGCTTGACGCCCTTGCTGTCCGCGAGCGAATGTACCTGTCCGCCTTCGGCGCGAACCACTTCGGCCAGAGCCGGGTCGGACGTCGCAAGCGGCGTATCCAGGGCCAGTGCGGCTGCCGCGGCCAAACAGTCGGCCAAGCTGACCGCGCACCGTTGCCGGTGGTAGTGCTGCGCTCGGAGTCGGCCCGCGACCAGCCCATGGTCTGCCGTGACCGACATGATCTCCATGCCTGTGGTGGCAAGCAACGCGATGTCGGCGTGGACGTCGTCTTGGTCTCGCTGATACACCCGGACGAGCTGGTCCAGCACCTCGGCTGCGTTGGCCGCCGTGAGTACGGTCGGGGCGCGGAGTAGGGACGCGACCGCATCGGCGCAGGGCTCCGCACGCAGATAGGCCAGGACGGCGTACGCATCGAGCACCGTCAACGAGCGCGTCCCCTACGCGGCCAGACCTGCGTCTCGGACTCGCGTTCTGCAGCCCGTGCCTGCTCGCTGGTAGGGCCGGGTCCGGCGTGCGAGCCCAGCACGGCGGCGACGGTGTCGTCCGGGATGGGTCGAACGATTGCGTAGTCGCCGCGGTCGATCACCAAGACTGAGCCGGCAGCCCAGCGATGGCGCAGCTCAGCCGGCAGCGAGACCTGCCCGTTGCGTGTCACCTTTGCCCTCACGGGTGTCATGGAGGGCATACTACAATCAGTCATGCTCACCGTATAGCAGCGGACCATCGCATCATGGCGTCGGGGATCACCGGCCTAGTGGTGGTTGACGTACGACGCGGAACCTCGGCGTCACCATGCTTCAGGCCGACGCACTGGTCACTGTCAACCCGGCATTGGCGACGAAGCCAAGGACGGCGTGCCGTCAGCACCCGTTGAGGCGGAGGTGCGCACGTTCCAGCGGTAGCGTCCTTACATGGCAGACGACTCGCGGACAGAGGACCGAGGGGATCGCTGGTCTCGCTCGGACTGGTGGGGAGTAGTGCTGGACGCGCCCGACGTCGGCGTGCTCGTGCGCTTCTACTCCGAGCTACGAGGCTGGCCGATCTGGCAGCAGGACGCCGACGGTGCGGCGCTGGACCTCGGCGAGGGCGTGGCGTACCTCGCCATCCAGCACAACCCCGACTATGTGCGTCCGGTGTGGCCGGCCCCGCCGGGCGCCCAACAGATGATGCTCCATCTGGACTTCGAGGTCACCGACCTCGACGAGGCCGTCGCCCATGCGGTGCGGCTCGGGGCGGCGCTGCCCGAACATCAACCACAGGACGACGTGCGGATTCTCCTCGACCCCGCAGGGCACCCCTTCTGCCTGTACACCTAGCCGAGATCCATGGGAGAAGCGCTCACTGCCCAGGCGACGTTGTGCGGCTATCCAGGCGGAGCGCGACACGGTGGTGTGGAAGCTCGGCGGCACGTCCGAACGCGACCTGCGCATGCCGATGACGGCGTCCGGCCAGCATGACTGACCCCGAGTTGGTGCTCTCCGCCATCGGCGTCTCGTTGGCTGATGCGCTCCACGGCGACCTGTTGGGCCTCTACGCGCACGGCTCCTGGGTCACCGGGGACTTCGCCGCCGATCGCAGCGATCTCGACGTTCTGGCGATCCTGTCCCGCGAGCCGGATGCCGCCTTGCTACCCATCCTGGCCCAGGCTCATGTGCGCATCGAGGAGCATTATCCGCTGTGGAAAGGCAGAATCGAGGTCGAATACATCGACGTGGCAACGGTCGCCGCTATCGCTGCTGCCGGCAACGATGCAACCGAACGCCTGATGGTGCGGATCAGCCCCGGCGAGGACATTCACCTCCTCCCCGCCACGTCACACCGGCTGCTGACCTGGGCAACCGTGCGCAGCGGCGGCCTGCCGCTGCTTGGGCCGCCTCCGACCGAGCTGCTGCCGCCCATCGATCCCGCGCGGGTTCGCTCCGCCGCGCTCGACCACGTCCGCGACTGGCCCAGCTGGGTGCTGCAGATGCGGCACCCGGGAGGGCAGGCGTACGCGGTGTTGACCCTGTGCCGGGCGTTGCACTTGTTCGTCGAGGGCAGCCAGATCTCGAAGCTTCAAGCCGCGCGTTACGCGATAGCTGCACTCCCCGACCGGGCCGGGCTGATCGTTTGGGCGCGCGACTGGTGGTACGCCGGTGGCTCAGACGACGAGCAGTCTCGCCACGATGAGGTGACGGCGTTCGTGCAGGAGGTGAGCGCTCGCATCCGCGATCTCTGAACTCCGAATGCCAGCGATACCGGCTGCTGCCATCCTTGGGGCATGCAGACCGTGTACGAGGCTGCCGGTGGCGACGAGGGCCTCCTCCGCCTGGCCAGGGCGTGGCATGCACGGGTGATGGCAGACGAGGTGGTCAGCCACGCGTTCAGCCACGGTTTCCACCCCGAGCACACCGAGCGCCTCGCCGCCTATTGGGCCGAGGCGCTCGGGGGCCCCACGACCTACTCGGACATTTATGGCGACGAGACATCCGTGGTACGGACGCACAGCGGCAACGGGCCGCACGAGGAGATGGATCGGCGGGCGATCGCCTGCTTCGACCAGGCGATGACGGACATCGCAATCTCAGAGAACGACCCGGTCCGGGCGGTGCTGCACGACTACTTCGCCTGGGCGACCACAACGACCATGTCGCGTTATCACCGGTCAGAAGACGACGTGCCCGAAGGACTGCGCATGCCGCAATGGTCCTGGGACGGTCTCTACCGCTGACCCATCGAGGATGGCAGGGCGCTCTTAGGAAGTCGCGCGTCGCTACTCGATGAATCCGGTCTCGGGATCGACTTGGGAGAGGAAGTTCCGGATAGCGAGCTTTAGCCCCGTGACATCGCAAGGCCCGCCGTCAGAAGACATCGAGCTGAATCCATAGCCGGGGTTGGGCCAGATCTTGGCGGCTGACGCGTCGTGCCCCTTCAGGTGGGAGCGAAATCGGAATAGGCTCAGTCCGCTATCAGCCCAACGGAAGGTACCCATGTCGCACGACTCCCCGCGGTCCCTCGGCAGCGACGACGTCGAACGCTTCACGAAACAGTTCGACGCCAACCCCGCCTACCGGCTGGCGCAGAACGCCGTCACCAACACCAGCGTAGAAGACGTGGCGCTCGACCGCGCGGTGGTCACCTCGATCGCCACCTCGATGTCACACCACCTCGACGACTGGGACGTGACCAACCAGAAACAGAGTGGGCGCTGCTGGTTGTTCGCCGGCCTCAACCTGCTGCGCGCCGGTGCCGCCAAGGCGATGAACATCAAGGACTTCGAGTTCTCGCAGAACTATCTGCTGTTCTGGGACAAGCTCGAGAAGGCCAACTTCTGGCTGGAGGCGGTCATCGAGACAGCCGACCGCGACGTCGACGACCGCACGGTCGGGCATCTGCTGGAGCGCCCCATCGACGACGGCGGTCAATGGAACATGTTCGTCGCGCTTGTTGCCAAGCACGGGCTCGTGCCCAAGGAAGCGATGCCGGAGACGCACTCCTCGTCGAAGACCAACAGCATGAACCGCGACGTCTCGCAGCTGCTCCGGCGTGCGGCTCGCGACCTCCGCGCTGCGGCGGCGAGCGGAGTGTCGGCCGACCAGCTGCGAGCCAAGAAGCTGGAAGCGCTCGAGGTGGTGCACCGCATCCTCGCCATCCACCTGGGTGCGCCGCCGTCGACGGTGCAGTGGCAGTGGGAGGACAAGGACCGCGGCTTCCATCGCGACGACGAGATGACGCCGCGAGAGTTCGCGACGAAGTACGCCGGCGCCGAGTTCACCGACTACGTCTGCGTCGTGCACGACCCCCGAGCCACCAGCGAGGTCGGCCGCACCTACACCGTCGAGTTCCTCGGCAACGTGGTCGACGCCCCGCCCGTCGTCTACCTCAACGTCGACATCTCACTCATGCGTGAGCTCGCCATGTCGGCACTCGTCGGTGGCGAGCCCGTCTGGTTCGGTTGTGACACCGGCAAGATGGCCGACAACGAGCGCGGTTACTGGGACGATCGCCTCTATGACTTCGAAGGCATCTACGACGCCGACCTCTCCCTCGACAAGGCCGACCGTCTGCTCCACCACGAGACCTTGATGACGCACGCCATGCTGTTCACCGGTGTCGACGTGGTGGGTTCAGACGGCAGCCAGTCGCCACGGAGGTGGCGGGTCGAGAACAGCTGGGGTGACGAAAAGGCCGAGAAGGGTTTCTGGACCATGAACGACAACTGGTTCAGCGAGCACGTCTTCGAGATCGCCGTACGTCGGTCCGCGCTGCCCGCCGAGCTGCAGCAGGCGTTGGAGCAGGAGCCGATCGTGCTGCCCGCCTGGGACCCGATGGGCGCCCTGGCGCGCTGACAATGTCGGAGCCGGCCACTACCGTGCTGGCATGGCATACAACTTCCAGGTCACCTTCGACTCGGCAGATCCGCACGTCCTTGCCGACTGGTGGGCAGAAGCGCTCGGGTGGCACGTCGAGCCGTCCGACGAGGACTTCATCCGCAGCATGATCTCCCAGGGCTTTGCCACCGACAGCGACACCACCACCCACCACGGCGTGCCCGTGTGGAAGTCAGGGGCAGCCATCCGGCACCCCGACTCCGCGGACGGGCCCGGAGGCCGCCTGCTGTTCCAGCAGGTGCCCGAGAGCAAGAGCGTGAAGAACCGCGTCCATCTCGACGTACGCGTCGGCGCCGACAGCGTCGAGGCCGAGCTCGAGCGGCTCACCGGCCGGGGCGCCACGTTCCTGCACCGCGGTCAGCAGGGTCCCCACACCTGGGTGACGATCGCCGACCCCGAAGGCAACGAGCTCTGCCTGACCTGACACTGCCTGACATGACACTGCTTGACCTGACACTGCCTGACCTGACGCTGCTTGACCTGACACTGCTTGACCTGACACCTCCGGGCCGTCAGAGCCGGTGGAGCAGCAGCAGTGCCCGGTCGTCGCTCTCCGAGTCGACGCTCGACACCAGTCGCGCGGCACCGTTGACGAAGCTCTGTTGCACGAGTCGCTCCGCCTCACCGACCAGCTTGTCGATGCCGTAGGAGATGTCACGCGTCGGGGTCTCCACCAACCCGTCGGTGTACATCAGCAGCACATCTCCGGCCGACATCCGGCCGCTGTAGACGGTGTATGTCGCATCGTCGATCAACCCGAGCACCGGCCCGTCGGTCCAGTGCACCGACCATCGGCCGGCGCCGGCGTGGAACTGCACCGCCGGCGGATGCCCCGCCGTCCTGACCTCGAACTCGCCCGTCTTCAGGTCGGCAGCCAGGTGCACGGCGGTGGCAAAGCCCTCTGCCCACTCCTGGCGCATCAGGTACTCGTTCGCGGCAGGGAGGAAGTCGCCTGGCGGCAGTGAGCCGAGCAAGCCACCGAACGCTCCCGACAGCAGGAGTGCACGGGTGCCGGCGTTGACCCCCTTGCCGGACACGTCGACCACCACGACCTCGAGCATGCGCCCCTGGTGGGTCTTCGCGGCCACGATGAAGTCGCCGGAGAAGGAGGCTCCGCCGGCAGAACGCATCACCGCCTCGGCGTGCCAGCCCGACGGTAGCCCGGGCAGCCGGCTCTGTGTCGCCAACCTGTCCCGCAGGTCGATCAGCATCGACTCACCACGGGTGGCAGCGACGCCGAGGCGCTGACCGCGCACGGCGTGAAACATCACGATGGCAGCAACGATCCCGACGACGGCGATGCCTCCCATCCGCCCGACCGACATGTCACGGTCCCCGGCAAGCGAGACGGCGAGGCAGAAGCCGACGACGACGTACAGGAGCAGCATCTGCCGGATCGACAGCACGTTCATCCCCCACACGACCGGCACGACGTACGACGTCACCGGCCAGTACTCGGGAAAGGCAGCCGAACCCACCATCAGCAGCAGTGAGAGCGCCGTGAGCACGGTGAGCCAGGTGGTCTCCTGGTTGTGCCGCATCCGGCGGGCGCCGAGGCTTCCGCGCAACACAGCACGCCGCAGGGGACTCAGGTCCCGGCTCATGCGTGCAGAGGTCTCAACCATCGGATTTGAGCGTAACAACCCGCGGGGGCCACCCGCAGGGGTTCAGCCGCTCCGGTGCTGCCTCATCGACGGCGTTGACAGGTCGGGCACCAGAACAGATTACGGCCCTCCAAGACCCTGGTGCGCACGACCGACGAGCAGACATGACACGGCTGCCCGGCGCGCCGGTAGACGTAGACCTCGCCACCGTGGTCGTCGACGCGCGCCTCCCGACCCATCGCCTCCGGCTCGTGCTCGGGTCGAACAGTGTCGATGCGCCCGGTCTGCACGCCGTAGTCCATCAGCTCGACCAGGTCCGCCCAGATCGCGTCCCAGCGGCGCCGCGATACCTTGCCGCCCGGCGTGAGCGGGTGCAACCGGGCCCGGAACAACGACTCGGCACGGTAGACGTTTCCCACCCCTGCGAGCACGGTCTGGTCCATCAGCAGTGCGCCGATCGCCTTCTTGCTCGCATGGATGCGGGCGAACGCCTTGTCCGCGTCGGCATCCAGGCGCAGCGGGTCGGGCCCGAGCCGGTCGATGGCTGTCGCCATCTTCACCTCGTCGACCAGCTCGCAGGTGATCGCGCCACGCAGGTCGGCGTACGCCGAGGGGCCAACGATCCGCAGCCGAACGGCACCGACCGGTTCGGGCGGGTCGCCCTCCTCGATGCGGAAGGCACCGATCAGCCCCAGGTGCACATGGATGACCGGTCCGGACTCGAACCGCAGGAACAGGTGCTTGCCGGCGGACTCGGCGAGGTCCATCACCTGACCGTCGACGGTCGCGGCACCGTCGCTGACCCGCCCTTGTGGGCTCGTCACCTCGACCTGCTGGCCGGCGAACACCGCGTTGAGGTCCGCCGCGAGCCGGAAGAGGGTGTGTCCTTCGGGCATCAGCCGGGATGACCCGGCTCGTCACCGGCCGTGGCCGACGTGGGAAGGTCAGGCAGTCGATGCGTCTGCTCGTAGTCGGACAGCATGGCGATCCGGCGACGATGCCGCTCTTCATCGGTGAACTGCGTCGACAAGAAGACCTCGACGAAGGCGGTCGCGTCGGCGACGGAGTGCATCCGGGCGCCGACCGACATCACGTTGGAGTCGTTGTGCAGGCGCCCCAGCTGTGCGGTCTCGGTGGACCAGGCGAGCACCGCGCGTACACCCTCCACCTTGTTCGCAGCGATCTGCTCACCGTTTCCGGAGCCACCGATCACCACGCCCAAGCTGCCGGGATCAGCGACGACAGCCTCGGCGGCACGTAGGCAGAAGGGTGGGTAGTCGTCCGCAGCGTCGTAGCCGAACGGGCCGTGGTCGACGGGCTCGTCGCCGCGATCGCGAAGCCATGAGACCACGTGCTCCTTCAGCTCCAGCCCGGCGTGGTCAGACCCCAGATGGACGCGCATGGCGTGATCTTGTCAGGCCACGACCCGGCCGGCTACCGGGAGGTCGAGGAGGTACGCCGACGGTGGATCACTCGAAGGTCGGGTCGACGGTCCGGCTGCGCTTGAGCTCGTAGAAGCCGTCGACGCCGGCAACCAGCCGTACGCCGTCCCACAGTCGCCCTGCCTGCTCGCCACGCGGGATCGGTGTGACGACAGGACCGAAGAACGCGACGCCTTCAACCGAGATGACCGGGGTGCCCACGTCCATACCGACCTGGTCCATGCCCGCATGGTGCGACTTCTTGATCGCCTCGTCGTAGGAGTCGTCGTCCATGGCGTCGGCCAGAGAGTCCGGCAGCCCCGCCGCGACGAGCGCTTCCTCGATCGTCTCCCGGGACCGCTCGCATCCCTCGTTGTGGAAGCGGGTGCCGAGCTCGGTGTAGAGGCGGTCGAGGACCTCGTCGCCGTGCTTTTCGGCCGCGGCCTGGCACACACGGACCGGACCGTAGGTGAGGCTCTGGCGGTAGTCGTCGGAGATGTCCTTGTCGGAGTTGAGGTAGGCCAAGCTCATGATGTGGAAGTGGGTGTCCACGTCTCGCACCTGCTCGACCTCCATCATCCAGCGGGACGCAATCCAGGCCCACGGGCAAAGCGGGTCGAACCAGAAGTCTGCGGTGGCGCGGGTATCGGCAGTCATGTAGCTCCTCGGGTCGCGGTGGAGGCTCTTGCTCTCAACTTCATGACAAGTCGCCAGCGCGCCGCAACATTCCCCGCACCCGCATGACAGGATATTGCGCATGCCTGGAATCAACCTGACCCGTGACGAGGCCGCCCAACGGGCGCGACTTCTCGAGGTCGACACCTACGACATCGCCCTCGACCTCACCACTTCAGAGGTCACGTTCGGTTCCACGACGGTCATCCGTTTCTCGTGCAGCGATCCAGGCGCCACCTCCTTCGCCGACCTCGTCGACGGCAGCGTCCGCGAGATCATGCTCAACGGCCGCTCGGTCGACCTCTCGGCGTACGCCGACAACCGGATCGAGCTGACCGACCTGCAGCCGCACAACGAGCTCCGCGTCGTCGCCGACTGCCCCTACAGCCACACGGGCGAGGGGCTGCACCGCTTCGTCGACCCGGCCGACAAGCTTGTCTACCTCTACACGCAGTTCGAGGTCCCCGACGCGCGTCGCGTCTACACCACCTTCGAGCAGCCCGACCTGAAGGGCCGCTTCACGTTCCACGTAACCGCGCCGTCGCACTGGCAGGTCGTCTCGAACTCGCCGACTCCGGAGCCGGAAGACCTCAGGCTGGGCAGGTCGGTGTGGCACTTCGAACCGACACTGCCGATGTCGACGTACATCACCGCGCTCGTCGCAGGTGAGTACGCCGTCGTCCGCGACACCTACCACGGAGAGCGCGGCGACATCCCGCTCGGCATCTTCGTCCGTGAGTCGTTGCTGCCGCACCTCGACCAAGACGACATCTTCGAAGTCACCAAGCAGGGGTTCACGTACTTCGAGAACGCCTTCGACATGGCCTACCCCTTCGGCAAGTACGACCAGCTGTTCGTGCCGGAGTACAACATGGGCGCGATGGAGAACGCCGGCTGTGTGACGTTCCGCGACGAGTACATCTACCGCAGCCGACAGACCCGTGCCGCCTACCAGGGCAGGGCAAACACCGTGCTGCACGAGATGGCGCACATGTGGTTCGGCGACCTGGTGACGATGAAGTGGTGGGACGACCTCTGGCTCAACGAGTCGTTCGCCGAGTGGGCGTCACACCAGGCCGCGACCGACGTGACGCAGTACGACGACGCGTGGACGAACTTCTGCAACGCACGCAAGACCTGGGCGTACCGGCAGGACCAGCTTCCGTCGACGCACCCGATCGCCGCCGACAACTACGACCTGGATGCCGTCGAGGTGAACTTCGACGGCATCACGTACGCCAAGGGGGCTTCCGCCCTGCGACAGCTCGTTGCCTGGGTCGGCCAGGACAAGTTCGTTGCCGGACTGCGCACCTACTTCGCCCGGCACGCCTATGGCAACACCGAGCTCACCGACCTGCTCGGGGCGCTCGAGGAGTCGTCCGGGCGCGAGCTGGGCTCCTGGGCGAAGGAGTGGCTGCAGACCTCCGGTGTCAACACGGTTCAGCCGGTGTTCGAGGTCGACGACAGTGGTGCGTTCAGCTCGTTCGTCGTCCACCAGACCGCTCATCCGGAGTTTCCGACGCTGCGCCGTCACCGGCTGGGCATCGGGCTCTACCACCTCACCGGCGACGGCCTGGTGCGCGAGTCCGCCGTCGAGATCGACGTGGCGGGGAACGACACCGAGGTGCCGGAGCTCGTCGGCGTACAACAGCCCGACCTGGTGCTGCTCAACGACGGCGACCTGACCTACGCCAAGGTGCGTCTCGACGAGCGTTCACTCGCCACCTTGGTCAACCACATCGACAAGTTCAGCGAGTCGCTGCCGCGCGCGCTGTCGTGGGGCGCAGCCTGGGACATGACCAGGGACGCCGAGATGCGCGCCTCCGACTGGGTCGAGCTGGTGCTGCGTGGGCTTCCGCTGGAGACCGACCACTTTGCGGTCCGCTCCCTCGTGGGGAGGACGGGTCAGGCGGCGTCGCAGTACACCGCTCCGGAGAACCGCAAGGCGGTCCGGGCGCGGTGGGAGTCCGGCCTGATGGAGCTCCTCCACTCGGCCGCCCCGGGCAGTGACGAGCAGCTGGCGTTCACGCGCGGGCTGGCCCAGGCCGCACACACCGAGCCTTCGCTTGACCTGCTTGCCGGGCTGCTGGACAGCTCGGCCTCGCTCGACGGGCTGGTGGTCGACACCGACCTGCGCTGGCTGCTCCTCAGCGGGCTCGCCCGCGAGGGTCGCGCCGACGACGAGGCGGTCGACAAGGAGCTCGAGCGCGACAACACCATCGCCGGTCAGGAGCACGCGGCGTCCGCACGGGCATCGATGCCCAAGGCCGCGGCAAAGGAGCGCGCCTGGGCCGATGCGGTCGACCGAGACGACATCCCGAACGAGACGATGCGGAGCATCGCGCTCAGCTTCAACCAGCCGGGGCAAGACGAGGTCCTGGCGCCGTACCTCGACCGCTACCTCGACACTGCCGACACGATCTGGGACACCCGCGGCGTGCACCACGCCTCCACGGTGCTGAGCTGCATGTTCCCTCGCGAGGTCGCCACCCAGCAGACGCTCGACACGACCGACGCCTGGCTCGAGTCGTCGAGCGCCAACCCGGCCGCTCGGCGGTTGGTCGGCGAAGGACGCGATGACGTGGCACGGGCGCTCGAAGCGCAGCGCTGCGACGCCCGCCACTGACCGCTGGTTCCCTCGACGTACGCCGGACCGGCGCCGCCGTCCGCTCGCGGGGGGCCGGACTGGGGCCAGCCCAGGGCGAGAGGTAGCGGGCCGCGGACAGGCGGCCGGTCAGGGGGTGTCGGTATGCAGCGGGGACTCCCGCCGCGCCAACGCCGCGAGCTGCTGCAGGCCGGCGACGAGCCCGCGGGTCAGGTCACCAGTGGCGAACGCCGACTGCATGGTCAGCACCGCCAGCCCGGCCTGCCGGCTGTCGAGGCACGTGGCCGCCCGCGCGCCGGTGACCACCTCGATCGTGCGACCCCGAGGGTCGACATGCACCAGGATGCTGTCGTCGGGGTGGGCAAGCTGCTGGCGCAGTGCTTCGGCGTGCTCCCGGGCTACACCGTCGGCTGCACCGACGTACACGGAGAACTGGTGGCCGGAGACACGCTCGGCGTCGCTTATCGCCTTGTCGATCTCCCGTCGCTGCAGCGCGGTGAACGCCTCACCAGCGGCCACTGGCGCCGCCCAAGTTCTCGGATTCCTGCCGCGGGCCAGTCGTGAGGGCCCGGTCGTGCGGGTCGGGCGCCTCGACGCCGGGACCGTGGAACCAGTACGGCTCGGCCTCCCAGTCCTGATCCGGCCGGTAGCGCGGGCCTTTGGCCAGCGACGGCGCCATCACCAGCAAGGTGATCACTGCCATGGCGAGAAGTGGGATTCCTCCGAAGAACAGCAGCGCGTGCAGCGTCGACATCGGGTCGGGGTCCATCCACGTCGTAGGCGGGTCGGCGAGGTTCACGGGCACAGATTACTGCGCAGCCGACCTGTGTACCGTCATGGGTGCACCGACGACCGCTCGACTGGCAAGGAACTTCGTGGCTGACACCTCCCCCTGCTCGACCGGCGACGATCTGTGCGCACTCGTGCTGAGGACGACCGACAACGAGTGGCTCGCCAAGGCGTCGAACTGGTTGCTCGCCAAGCCCGCCGCCATCTTGTTGCTGGTGGTCATCGGCGTCATCGTCCGGTGGCTGCTGCGCCGCCTGATCGACCGCCTCACCGGCCGCGCCGCGGTGGGGGCGTTGCCGGGCGTGCTCGCCCGAGGCAAGGTGCCGCAGGCGTTCCTCGAGCGCAGCGCCGGCGTCGCGGAGCGTCGTCAGCAGCGCGCCGACACGATGGGCGGCCTCCTCAAGAGCATCTCCACCGGCGTGATCGCCTCGGTCGTGCTGTTCATGGTGGTGGCCGAGCTCGGCTACAACATTGCCCCGCTCATAGCGAGTGCCGGCATCTTGGGGGTCGCCCTCGGCTTCGGCGCGCAGAGCCTGGTCAAGGACTTCCTCAGCGGCATCTTCATGATCCTCGAGGACCAATACGGTGTCGGCGACGTCGTCGACCTCGGGCCGGCGACCGGCACGATCGAGGCCGTCGGGCTCCGCGTTACCCGACTGCGGGACGTCAACGGCACCGTCTGGTACGTCCGCAACGGCGAGATCCGCGCAGTCGGCAACATGAGCCAGAACTGGGCCCGAACCGTCCTCGACATCCCGGTGGCGTACTCCGAGGACCTCGACCGGGTGCGCGCCGTGCTGGCCGACGTCGCGCACGACCTGTGGGAGGACGCCGAGTACCGGCCGGACATCCTCGAGGAACCGGAAGTCTGGGGGGTGGAGCGTTGGGACCCCGACGGCGTGATCGTGCGCGTCGTCCTCAAGACGGCGCCGCTGGAGCAGTGGGGGGTCGCGCGGGAGATGCGCGAGCGGATCAAGCAGCGCTTCGACGTCGAAGGCATCGAGATCCCGCTCCAGCAGCGGGTGGTGTGGAACCGCACCGATCCGCACAACCCGTCGGCTGGCGATGCTGCTCCGACCGAGGCGGCTCCAGACGCGGACAAGGGTCGCCAGTCAGCGACTCACGACCCTCCGACCAGCTGAGCTGAGCAGCCCCGCGGCCGCTACCCCGTCAGGGCAGCGTCCAGCGTGATCGTCGTACCGGTCAGCGCCTGCGACACCGGGCAGTTCTTCTTCGCATCCTCGGCAGCAGCGACGAAGTCGTCGTTGCTCAGACCGTTAACCTTCCCTCGCACGGTGAGCCGGATCTCGGTGATGCCGGTGCCGGGGACGAAGTCAACGTCTGCCGAGGTGTCGATCGCCTGCGGCGGCGTACCGGCGCCGGCAAGACCGTGCGACAGCGCCATGCTGAAGCAGGTCGAGTGGGCGGCGGCGATCAGCTCTTCAGGGCTGGTCCGCCCGTCCGGCGACTCGGCTCGCGACGCCCACGTCACGTCGAAGGTGCCGACGTGGGACGACTCGAGGCTGACGCTGCCAGCGCCCTCCATCAGCGAGCCTTCCCAATGTGCGTTGGCGCTGCGGGTTGTTGCGGCCATGCGTCCTCCTGGTTGGTGGGGTGTGCAGCCTCCCATCATGCCTCGCTCCTCAAGGCGCCACCGCGGGCGCACCACGGGCTTGAGACAATGGACGGGTGACGACTTCGCAGCAGCAGTCCTTCTACGACGCGGTCGGCGGTCACGAGACGTTCGTGCGGATCGTTTCGCGCTTCTACGCCGGGGTCGCGAGCGACCCCTTCCTCCGGGCGATCTACCCCGAGGAGGACCTGGGGCCTGCCGAGGAGCGGTTCCGGATGTTCCTGGAGCAGTACTGGGGCGGCCCGACGACGTACTCCGACACCCGCGGCCACCCGCGGCTCGGCATGCGGCACGCCCCGTTCGCGGTGACCCCGGCGGCGCGGGACCACTGGCTCGCCCACATGCGGACCGCACTCGACGAGTCCGGCATGTCACCAGAGCACATAGACACGTTCTGGGAGTACGTCGCGCGGGCAGCGCACTTCCTGGTCAACAGCTTCGACGAGGCGCCGTCCGTCTCCGATTCGTCCGTCTCCGATTCGTCCGACTGAGCGGGTACAGCAGCCGCGGGGGTCAGTCGGACGAATCCACACGTCTCCGGTTCGCACGACTGAGCACGGACAGCAGCAGCTTCACTCGACGAAGCGCTGCAGCACTTCACTCTCCACGGGGGTCAGCCGGCGTGGCCGGCCGCTGGCCATGTCCACGGGTGCCAGCACGGTCGACGCCCGGCCGTACACCAGGCGGTTCCCGACGCCGTCGTCGTCGGCGATCTCGTACGCCACCGTGAACGAGGCGCCGCCCACCTTCGCGACCCACATCTCGATCGGGTACGGCGCCTGACGGAACACCATCGCTCGCTTGTAGTCGATCTCGGCCCGAACCACCAGGACACCTTCGGCCAGGCCTTCCGCCCCACGGTCGGGTGCGTGCACGAACAGCATGTCGACCCTGGCCTCCTGGAGGTACTCCAGCCACGTCACGTTGTTGACGTGGTTGTAGGCGTCCAGGTCGGACCACCGGGGCTTCAGTAGGAACACATGACGGGCCACCGTCACATCTTGGCAGCCGTCAGCGGGCAGCTGTGGACGCGTCCGGGAGTCCCTGCGCCCACAGGTCGCGCAGCAGCGCGATCTCGGCGCCATGGTGGATCGCCTCACGGTTGATGTGCAGCACCAGCGCCGCCATCGAGCAGTCGGCAAACGGCCCTTCGGCCGGGCCGCAGGCTCGGTGCAGCCCTTCGTCGCCGAGCGCCTGGACCCCGGTCCTCCACCGGTCGTACGCCGCGTCGAGCAGGTCGAGCGCCGCTGCTGCGGTGCCGGCGTACGCGAACGACTCGTAGTCGCAGGGTGGGCCGTCGAAGTGTGCCGCGTTGCGCCTGCCGAACACCCCGACGATCAGGTGGCCGAGCCGCCACGCGATCGTCGTCACCGGCGCCGGGTCAGGCTCAGGGAACGCGAAGTCGATAATGAAGTCGCCGCTCCCGGCCTGCACGGGAGCATTGCTGGTGCCGCGCGGTCGGACGTTCCAGGCGCCTCCGACCGGTTCGGCGAAGTACTCGGCATCGGTGAGGCCGTCGAGCCTGGGGCGCAGCTGCCGCGTCCAATGGAAGTCAAGCTGCTCCACCAGGAGCATGTTGAGGGCAGGGGTAGGTGTCGTCTCTGTCATGATCCCCACGTTGCCACCATATGCGGACAGGATCGGTCCGCTACGTGTGCGATCATCCGACCATGGCAGGTACGACGCAGCGGGTCCTGCGGCTGCTCAGCCTGCTCCAGACGAGGCCGGTGTGGACGGGAGAAGAGCTGGCCAAGCGGCTCGGCGTCACCACGAGGAGCGTGCGCCGCGACGTCGTGCGGCTACGCGAGCTCGGCTACCCGGTGCAGGCGGCGCAAGGAGTCGGCGGCGGCTACCAGCTGAAGGCGGGCAAGGCGATGCCGCCTCTGCTGCTCGACGACGACGAGGCGGTCGCCGTCGCCGTCTGCCTGCGACTCGCAGCGGGCGGCTCGGTGGCGGGGCTGGGCGAGGTTGCGGTGAGGACGTTGGCAAAGCTCGACCAGATGCTTCCGGCCCGGCTGCGCACGCAGGTCGACGCGGTCGCCACCGCCACGGTGAGCCTGGACTACGTCGGGACACCCGTCGACGCCCAGACGCTGGTGAGGCTTGCGCGGGCCTGCCGTGAGGAGGTGGTGGCCGTCTTCGACTACGAACGGGCTGATGGGACGGTCTCCCAGCGCCGCGTCGAGCCCTATCGGCTGGTGTCCACCGGCCGTCGTTGGTACCTCATGGCGTACGACGTCAAGCGCGCGGACTGGCGCAGCTTCCGGCTCGACCGGATGCAGCGGCCGCACCTGACCACGTTTCGCTTCAAGCTGCGCGACGCACCCGACGCAGCACTGTTCGTGGGCCGTGGCATCACCCAGTCGGCGTACCGGCACGTGGCGACGGTGCGGGTGCGGGCGACTGCCGCGGAGGTTGCGGCTCGGGTGCCGCCGACGGTCGCCGAGGTGACGGTGGAGACCGACTCGACGTGCATCCTTCGCGCGGGGGCCGACCACCTCGACAACATGGCCTACCACCTGGCGAGCCTGGGTTTCCCGCTGGAGGTGCTCGACCCGCCGGAGCTGCGCACCACGATGCGCGAGCTGGCCGAGCGGCTGGTCGCCGCGGCGGTGGACCCCTGAGCCCACCGCTGGGCGGCAAGTACGCTGCCTACTGGTGTGCCTAGTGCCCCATCGACCTGAAGGAAGTTCATGCCCGAAGCAGTCATCGTCGCCACCGCCCGCTCTCCCATCGGCCGGGCCGGCAAGGGCTCGCTCGTCGACCTCCGCCCCGACGACCTGGCAGCGGCGATGGTGTCGGCCGCGCTCACCCAGGTACCCGAGCTCGATCCCGCCGACATCGACGACCTGATGCTGGGCTGTGGCCTGCCGGGCGGCGAGCAGGGGTTCAACATGGCCCGTGTCGTCGCGGTGATGCTCGGTTTCGACCACCTCCCGGGCACCACCATCACGCGCTACTGCTCGTCGAGCGTGCAGACGTCGCGGATGGCGTTCCACGCGATCAAGGCCGGCGAGGGCGACGTCTTCATCTCCGCCGGAGTAGAGACCGTCTCACGCTTCGTCCACGGCAACTCCGACAACCACCCCGGCACCCAGAACCCGGTCTTCGCCGAGGCCCGCGAACGGACTGCCGCAACGGCGCAGGCCGACCAGACCGAGCCGTGGCACGACCCCAGGGGCGACGGTCTGCTGCCCGACATCTACATCCCGATGGGGCAGACGGCCGAGAACCTGGCGCAGTCACGCGGCATCGGCCGCCAGGAGCTCGACGAGTTCGGCGTACGCAGCCAGAACCTTGCCGAGAAGGCGATCGCGGCCGGTTTCTGGGAGCGCGAGATCGTGCCCGTCACTCGGCCCGACGGTCAGGTCGTCAGCGCGGACGACGGACCGCGCGCCGGCGTGACCTACGAGGCGGTCTCACAGCTCAAGCCGGTCTTCCGCACGGACGGCCTCGTCAACGCGGGCAACTGCTGCGCCCTCAACGACGGCGCCGCTGCGGTGGTCATCATGAGCGACACCAAGGCGGCCGAGCTCGGCGTGACACCGCTCGCTCGGATCGTCTCCACCGGCGTGACGGCGCTGTCCCCCGAGATCATGGGTCTGGGCCCGGTCGACGCCAGCAGACAGGCGCTCGCGCGCGCCCACATGACGATCGACGACATCGACCTGGTCGAGATCAACGAGGCCTTCGCGGCGCAGGTGGTGCCGTCCTACCAGGACCTCGGCATCGACCTCGACAAGCTCAATGTCAACGGTGGCGCCATCGCCATCGGTCACCCGTTCGGCATGACCGGCGCCAGGCTGCAGGCAACCATGCTCAACTCTCTGGACTTCCACGACAAGAGCACCGGCCTCATCACCATGTGCGTAGGTGGCGGTCAGGGGATGGCGATGATCGTGGAGCGGGTCTGACTGTCGCCTGCAGGGCGACACTGGATCAGGCTGACGCGGGCGCGTCGGTCTGCAGGACGGCCTCGATCGCGAGGACCACGTTGATCTTGTCGCCGATCACGACCTTGTCGCCCTCGAGCGGGATGTTGAAGTCGATGCCCCACTCCTTGCGGCTGAGCGTGTTGGTTCCTTCGAACCCCACGCGGCTGCCGCCCCAGGGGTCGGTGCCGGTGCCGAGGTAGTCGAGCGTGATCTCGACGGGCTTGGTGACGTCTTTGATGGTCAGGTCTCCGACGGCGACGAGGTCGTTTCCGTCCTGGCGGACGCTCGTGCTCGTGAAGGACATCTTCGGGTTGCTCTCGACGGAGAAGAAGTCCGCGGAGCGAAGGTGGTTGTCGCGGTCGTCGTTGCGGGTATCGACCGAGCTCAGCTCGATGACTGCCTCGACCGACGACTCCAGTGGGTTGTCGGCGACGGTGAGCGAACCCTCGAACTCGCGGAACTGGCCGCGGACCTTGCTCATCAGGTGGCGAACGGTGAAGCCCACATCAGAGTGCGACGCGTCAATGACGTAGGTGCCGGGCTTGAGGCCCTCGAACTGCGATGTGACGACGGTGCTGGTCATGCGTGACACTCCTTTAGTTGATGGTTCAACCGTATGCTGAAGACAGTAACTCAATGTGGTTGAAGAGTCAACTATTCTCGGGTATCCTCACGGGTATGACGACCAACTGGCTCTCGGCTGACCAGCAGCGCGTCTGGCGCGCGTACCTCGTCGGGACGACGCTGCTGATGGACCGGCTCGAACGCGATCTCCGCGACAGCCACGACCTGTCGCTCCCAGAGTACGAGATCCTCGTGCGGCTCTCGGAGGCGCCTGAGCGTCGGCTTCGGATGGCTGAGCTGGCCAGCTCGGTCAAGAACTCCCGCAGCCGTATCACCCACACGATCGCCCGAATGGAGCGAGAGGGCCTGGTGGCGCGGCGCCAGTGTGCTTCCGACGGCCGCGGCGTCTTCGCTGCGCTGACCGACGCCGGCTACGCCAAGCTCGTCGCGACCGCTCCGGCGCACGTCGCGTCGGTCCGCGAGGGTCTCATCGACGCCGTCGCTCCAGCCGACCTCGAGGCGGTCGGCCGGGCGTTCACGGCGGTGGCCACCCGCCTCGAGACCGGCGCACCCGACCCGATCCTCTCCCCCACGTCGGTCTGAGCCTGCCGCGTCAGTCGCGGGTCAGCCGGCGGTGCGTGACCCGGTGCGGCCGAGCCGCCTCCGCGCCCAGCCGCTCGATCTTGTTCTCTTCATAGTCGGCGAAGTTGCCCTCGAACCAGAACCAGCGGGCGGGGTCCTCGCCGTCACCCTCCCAGGCCAGGATGTGCGTGGACACCCGGTCCAGGAACCACCGGTCGTGGGAGATCACCACGGCGCAACCAGGGAACTCCAGCAACGCATCCTCGAGTGACTGCAACGTCTCGACGTCGAGGTCGTTGGTGGGCTCGTCGAGAAGCAGCAGGTTGCCGCCCATCTTGAGGGTGAGGGCCAGGTTGAGCCGGTTGCGCTCACCACCGGACAAGATGCCGGCACGCTTCTGCTGGTCCGGTCCCTTGAACCCGAACGACGCGATGTAGGCGCGGCTCGGCATCTCGAAGTTCGCGACCTTGATGTGGTCGAGCCCGTCGGACACGACCTCCCAGACGTTCTTGTTGGGCTCGATCCCACCGCGGCTCTGGTCGACGTACGAGATCTTGACGGTGTTGCCTACCTTGACCTCGCCGGCGTCCGGCTCCTCCTCCCCGGTGACCATCCGGAAGAGGGTGGTCTTGCCGACGCCGTTGGGACCGACCACTCCCACGATGCCGGCGCGGGGAAGCGTGAACGACAGGTCGTGAAGCAGGCGGCGGTCGCCGAACCCCTTGGTGAGGTCCTTCGACTCGAGCACGATGTCGCCCAGCCGCGGACCTCCCGGGATGTTGATCTCCTGGAGGTCGATCTTGCGGTTGCGCTCGGACTCCGCTGCCATCTCCTCATAACGACTGAGCCGCGACCTGCTCTTGGTCTGCCGCGCCTTCGGGTTGGACCTGACCCACTCGAGCTCGCGCTCGAGGATCTTCTGCCGCTTCGCGTCCTTGCGACCCTCGACGACGAGGCGCTGCTGCTTCGCCTCGAGGTAGGTCGAGTAGTTGCCCTCGTACGGGTGGGCGCGGCCACGGTCGAGCTCGAGTATCCACTCGGCCACGTTGTCGAGGAAGTAACGGTCGTGGGTGATCGCGAGTACGCAGCCGGCGTAGGACTTGAGGTGCTGCTCCAGCCACTGCACGCTCTCGGCGTCGAGGTGGTTGGTCGGCTCATCGAGAAGGAGCAGGTCGGGCTGCTGGAGCAGCAGCTTGCACAACGCGACGCGGCGACGCTCTCCCCCGCTGAGCTGGTCGACGAGCTGGTCGGGTGGCGGGCAGCGCAGCGCGTCCATCGCCTGCTCGAGCCGGGAGTCCAGGTCCCAGGCGCCGGCATGGTCGAGGTCGGTCTGCAGCTCGCCCATCTCTGCCAGGAGGGTGTCGTAGTCGGCGTCGGGGTCGGCGAGCTCGGCCGAGATCTCGTTGTATCGGTCGGCCTTGCGCTTCGTCTCGGCCACCGCCTCCTCGACGTTGTCCAGCACCGTCGTGCCCTCGGTGAGCGGCGGCTCCTGGAGCAAGATGCCGACGGTGGCGTCAGTGTCCTTGATCGCATCACCGTTAGAGGGGTGCTCCAGACCCGCCATGATCTTCAGCAACGTCGACTTGCCGGTGCCGTTGGGACCCACGACACCGATCTTGGCTCCGTGGAGGAACGACAAGGTCACGTTGTCGAGAACGACCTTGTCGCCGAGGGCTTTGCGCACGTTGCGCAGGGTGAAAACGTAGTCAGCCATAGCCGCCAAGAGTACGGGGCGGGGCGCTCAGCGGTGCAGCGCGGTCTTGATGCCGTCACGGCACTGTGCGTACGCAGCCACCTCGGCGCGCATCGGCGCGATGACCATCTCGTCGCAGACACCCTGGATCGCCTGGTGGAGAGACGTGGCCGCCCGGCGTGCACGTCGGCGAGCCGACGCCTTAGCCGCAAAGCGACACAGCATCGACACCACGACCCCGAGCAAGGCGCCGCCCAGGAGGAGCAGCGTGGGAACCGGGATGCCGTTCCAGTCCGGGCCTTGCGGATCTGGCAGCCGCAGGTAGGCGAAGACGGCCAGCCCGGCCAGCCAGACCCCTCCGATCACCGTGATGGCGAACAGCAGCCATTGAAGGGTGCGCGCCGCACCCCACCACCACGGGTCCTTGGAGATGCCCAGGTCGGTGCCGGCGACCGCCGAGTCGAGGGCGTCGGCGAAGTCGTCCAGCCGCGAGATGGACGCCGACCGTACGGACGTCGCCCACGGCGCGGCCATCTCGGCAGTGACCAGCTGCGCCACCGACCGGACGGCGGAGTCGACCCGGGCACGTTGCACCGGCGTCGCTTTCGGCACCGAGGTCCGGGACACCCGCACCTGCTCGGGCTTCTCACCCCGTTGGGTGACGCCTTCGAGGTGCAGTCGCCGCAACGGGTCGGGCTTGAACCTCGAGAGCCACTTCGTCACCGGCCAACCCGTGGCTTGGCGGGCACGGACCAGCGAGGAGTCCTCGATCGCCTCGACCACGACGGGAACCCCAGCTGCGTCCGCGCAAGCGGCGACCAGCTCGTCTCGACCCGACGACGCGATGTCTCCCGGCGCACCGTCGCCGGTCTGCTCCGCGAGCCGAGCCGCCACGGTGCGGATGTCCGCGGTCAGCCGCTCGCGGGCGTCCTGCTTCGACGCGACGCGCTTGACGATCGCTTTTCGCAGCTCGGGGAGGCCGTCACCGCGGGTCGCCGAGGTGGCGAACAGCGCAACATCGTGGAGGCCGTCCAGCTCGAGCAGCCGGCGTACGTCGGCGAGGGTGTCGTCGACACCGCCCGCAGGGATCTCGTCCACGTGGTTGAGCACGACCATGACCACGCTGGCGTGCCGGGCGAGCGGCTTGAGGAAGCGGTCGTGGATCGCCGCGTCGGCGTACTTCTGTGGATCGAGCACCCAGACCAGGGCATCCGCCAGCTGCACGAGCCGTTCGACCTCGAGGTGGTGCGACACCTCGGTCGAGTCGTGGTCGGGCAGGTCGAGGAGCACGAGCCCTTCGAGGTCGCGGTCGGAGGAGGTCTGGTCGAGGAGCCCCATCCGGTCGACCTGATGACGCTTGGGTATGCCGAGCCAGTCGAGGAGCTCGCTCGCGCCGTCCGGCCCCCAGGCACACGCCAGCGACCACGAGGTGGTCGGCCGCTTGACCCCGATCGCCGCCAGGTCGAGACCACACAGTGCGTTGAAGAGCGACGACTTCCCTGAACCTGTCGCCCCGCCGAGGGCGACCACGGTGTGGTCGGCCGACAGCCGCAGCCGCGCACCCGCGCGCTGAGCGACCGCCTCCGCGTCATCGACAAGCGCGGGGTCGAGACGTCCTCGGGCAGCCTCGACCGCGCGCTCGAGACCGTCAACGCGCGTCACGATGTCGGATGACGAACGCCCTGTCACCCGGCGCATCGACTCGACGACCGCGCTCACGCCGGGCTACCGGCCCAACGCGCCTCGTCGACCTCGTGCGACAGGGTCTGCAAGATGTCGGCGGTGCCGTCGGTCACCGCATGGGCGTCGACGAGATCGAGGAACCGGCGAACTTCCTGGCCCCAGAGCACCTCTACCCGCTTGTGCAGGTCGGCGCGGGCCGCGTCGGCCAGCCGGCGTACGGCCTGGTCGCCGAAAACTGCCTCGAGCACCTTCTGCGCGACGACCGCGCTGCCGCCGGCGACGCCGACCTCGGCGCCGGTCAGTCCGGCGGTCTGGACGAAGATCACCACCATCAGCGCCACTCCGAGGCCGTTGACCCCGAACGCCAGGAACCGCGCCGTCGCGCGGCGGTTCTTGCCCTCGGTGCGGACCAGCTCGAGAACCCCGCCCTGCCAGTCGCGCACGGTGCGTTGCACGCGGGCACGCAGGTCACGCGACGCCCGACCGATGTCGCCGGGCGCCTCGTTGAGCATCCCGGCACCGGCCGGCAGCGACCGCCATGCCAAGGCGGCTCGCTCGGCTGCTGACTCCGCGTGTTCGATGATCAACGTCTCGAGGCCGGACTCGACCGCGACCCGGACGCGCTGGGCGGGTTGCGGCTGGCCGCGGGCGACGCTGAAGAGCCGGTCGCGCAGCCGCCCCACCTTGTCCTCCAGGCTCTTCAGCAGCTCGCCGGTCCCGACGAACTCCTGCCATCGGGCGAGCACCTCGCCGCGCAGCATGGTGCCGTCGTGCAGCGCTTCGTCGACCGAGGCGAGGCTGTCGGTGTATGCCTTGACGGCGTCTGCGTGCAGCTGCGCGCCGACCTGTTCCTGCGTGCGGAAGGCTTGGGCGACGTCTCGGGTGCGGTGGCCGAGCGACGCCACTGCCCCGTCGAGCGTCTGGCGTACGAGGGCGGTGCGGGCCACCGAGTCGGCCGCCAGCGAGTCGAGCCAGGCGCGGATTGGCGCCACCGCCTCCGCCGGCAGCAGGCCGTTCTCGTCGACGGGCGACTCCACGACGGTGAACAGCGGTGAGTTTCCGAGACCGCGAGACGTCAGCATCCGGGCCAGGTGGCTGCTCACCTCGCGCACGGCCTTCGGCATGGTCCGGTCGAGGACGACCGCCACTGCCGTGCTGCGTTCGGCGGCGGCCTTGAGGTAGTCCCAGGGGACCTGGTCGGCGTACCGCGCCGCCGAGGTGACGAACAGCCACAGGTCGGCGGCGGCGAGGAGCTGGGCAGCGAGGACGCGGTTGCGCTCCTCGACGGAGTCGACGTCTGGCGCGTCGAGGATGGCCAGCCCGGGCGGCAGGTGCTCGGTGGCCACCAGCTGAAGCGTGGACTGGTCACCGGTGGCCCGGTCGGTGCGCTCGAGCTCCGGTAGCAGTCGGCCGGCTCCGAACCAGTGGGCGTCCTCGGGGTTGTGCACGAGCACCGGTGATCGGGTGGTGGGTCGCAGTACGCCGGTCTGGGTGACGCGGGTGCCCACCAGAGAGTTGACGAGCGTCGACTTGCCGGCCCCGGTCGACCCTCCGACGACGGTGAGCAGCGGCGCCTCGATCTGCACGAGTCGCGGGATCACGTAGTCGTCGAGCTGCTGGATCAGGTCGGCGCGCTGCTTGCGACCGTCGTCGGCGTCGGCGGCATCGAACGGCAGCGTGTGGTCGACCAGAGCCTGCCGGAGGCGGACGAGGACGCCGACGAGCTCGTTGGGAGGACCTGGCACTAGGTCACTCACGCGTGCATCCCCTCCTGTTGTGCCCCGTCGATGAGGGGAGTCTAGGGCGTCGCTGACGACGCTGCGGACCTCGCAGTACCCGTTTCAGGCGGGTGCTACCAGCTCGAGCCTGCGCTCGACATCGGCTCGCTGGAGGGGTCGGCTCCGCTCGGCAGCACTACCCGGCCGCGCAGCTCGCGCATGCTGGCGATCAGGGCGCGTTCACGCGGGAGTGCCCGGGCGCCCGCGACACCACGCACGAGCCGGTCGCGGAGCAGCCCGAGGTCGACGCCGGTGCGCTGGAACGTCTTGAGGCGTTGGCGTTCCGCCTTGCCGTACGGCTTGACGTACCGGCGGGCCCGGCGACGGCCCTGCCAGCTCACAATGTAGGGCACGTGCTCGGCCTTGAGCCAGCCGAACGTCGAGTAGTCCGTGAGCCGGGCGGCGATGACGCGGCTCTCGTAGCGCCTGGCCAGGAGCGCGACGGTGACCAGGGTGAGCAGGGTCGGCACGAGCAGGGCGAGGTAGACGGCAGGCAGCCCTTGCTGCGTGGTGAACGACGCGATCGTGTTGTAGCCCATGTGGAGCATCACTGCACCGCAGTACCCGGCGACCGGAGCGAGGATGCGTACGCCGACGTGGCGGTAGCGCACCGCGAGGCCGACTCCCAGCCCAGTGAGGAGCGTGAACATCGGGTGCACGAACGGGGCGGCGACGCCACGCAGCACGAACAGCCGCTGCACGGCGTCGAGCGCCTTCGTGACGCCGTCGCCGGAGTTGAGCCCCTGCTGGAACAGCTGGCCGTAGTAGACGATGTTCTCGGTGAAGGCGAAACCGATTCCGGTCAGGCCGCCGTAGACGATGCCGGCGACGACGGCGTTGAAGTCGTGCCGGCGCCACATCACGATCACAAAGATGATCAGTGCCTTGGTGGCTTCCTCTGTCCACGGAGCCACGAAGACGGCGCTGCGTGGGGTCGCGCCGGTGCGGTCGCCTACCAGGCCGGCGAGCCACCCGTTGAGCTGGAGGGAGAGGTACGTCGCGACCAACGCGCCGTACAGCAGCGCGACCACCAGCAGCCACGCCGGCTCGGGCCGGAGCCGGTCCAGCCAGACGAACAAGGCAGTCAGCGGCAGCACGGGCATGAAGGCGAAGAGCAGGCTCCACCAGAAGGCGCGCTGACCCACGGCGCCGTGGAGCTCGTCGTACAACGCCCACGTGGTGGCGATGACAACGGCCGCGATGACCACGATGACGGCCGCGATGACGGCACGGCGGCGAAACGGCGAGGTGGATGTCGCCTCTGCAGCAGGGAGCAGGGCGGCGGAGGTCACGCCTGCGAGGCTACCTGGCGCAGACCCGGACCGAACCGGCTCACCTCGTAGGCGATCATGCGGACGACCTTCTCCTTGTCGCCCCCGGCCAACGCTTCGATGAGCCCGTACTGCGAGGCGGCGAAACGGACCCAGTTGATCGACGTCTTCGGATAGCCGGCGCGGGCACGGGCGCGCAACGTCCGGATCGTGTCGACGAGCTGCGTGTTGGGGCACAGCGAGAGCAGGGTGTCGCGGAAGGCGAACGCCGCTTCCGCCGCACCGTCGACGTCGCCTTCGTGCGCGTTGTTCAAGATCACGTCGACGTGTGACCGCAGACCCTCATGCTGCAGCGACGACAAACGCCCGGCGAGACTGGCGATGGCCGGTGGTTCGAGCAGCATCCGGACCTCGTCGATCTCTGCGAGCTCACTCAGACTGACCTCAAGGACGCGGAAACCCTTGTTTGGGACCACCTCCACGAGCCGTTCGCGGGCCAGGCCGAGCATGGCTTCGCGCACCGGCGTGGCGGACGTCCCGAACGTGGCTGCGAGCCCCGGCACCGAATAGACCCGACCTGGCTCGAGCTCACCGGAGGTAATAGACATGCGAAGGCTGTGCGACACCTGGTCGCGTAGGTTGGTCGGCGCAGCCAGCGTCGCGTGTGCGGGCGCCAGAATTGGGTGACTCAAAGTAACTCCTCCGTCACTATGAGGATACGGGCAGCCGGAAGGCTGGCTCAGTAGAATGACCAATCCGGGCGGCCTAGTCCGTCCACGCGCCCGTAGCTCAGCTGGATAGAGCAGTGGACTTCTAATCCGCCGGTCGCAGGTTCGAATCCTGCCGGGCGCGCCGTGTGTGATGTCTCAGGACATCGCGGCCGGCCGAACCCAACAGTCGTGGGTTCGGATATTCGGTTATTCCGGCTGGGTCCTCGGGTTACTGATGCCTGGTAGTCGTTGTGGGCGAGGGCTATGGCGTGGCCTCCGAATACGGGCGCGCCACCTGGGCATCGGCCACATTGTCACGCCGGCGGTAGCTCTCCAGGGGGAGCCGGTAGGCCAGGTCGACAGCGGTCTCGCCCGCCTCGTCCTCCTCGAGTCGGTGCTCGGCAACCAGACGCGCGAGATAGCCCGCGTCGATCCGCCGCGACAGGTCGTGCCGAGCGGGGATCGACAGGAAGGCACGCGTGTCGTCCACGAAGCCTGAGGTGTTGTAGAAGCCCGCGGTCTCGGTGACCAGCTCGCGGAACCGTCGCATCCCGTCAGGTGAGTCGAGATACCACCACGGCGCACCGAGTCTCACCGCAGGATAGGCCCCGGCCAACGGCGCGAGCTCGCGCGAGTATGTCGTCTCGTCCACCGTGAACAGCACGAGGCGGAAGCCAGGGTGGCGACCGAAGCGCTCGAGCAGGGGTCGCAGCGCTCGGGTGAACTCCATGGCGACCGGGATATCGAAGCCGCTGTCGGACCCGAACGTGCGGTGTACCTCACCGTCGTAGTCACGCAGCACACCTGGATGTACCTGCATGACGAGCCCGTCGTCGCAGGACATCTCCGCCATCACGTGAAGCATGTGACCGGCGAAGGCGTTCGCGGCTGCCGGATCGACGCGTCCGGCGAGCGCATCGCGGAAGATCGCGGCTGCGGACTCGTCAGCGAGCAGTGTGGTGTCGATGCAAGCGTGCCCGTGGTCGCACGCCAGTGCACCGGCCGTCACGAAGGTCTGGCGCCGCCGGCGAAGCGCTTCGAGGTAGCCGACGTAGTTGTCGGTCTCGACATCTGCGAGCTCACCGAGCCTACGTACCTGATGTGCCCAGTCAGAGGTCCTGGGGTGCAGAAGAGCGTCCGGTCGAAACGTGGGGACGACACGAATGCCGCCGAGGCCGTCGGCACGCAGGCGCTGGTGGTCGGCGAGGTCCGAGACGACGGAGTCCGTGGTGGCCAAGAGCTCAATGCCGAATCGGTCGAGCAGTGCACGCGGTCGAAACTCCGGCTCGGCCAACCTGGCCGTTATCGTGTCGAAGATCTCGTCAGCCGTGTCGGCAGCTGGACGCAGATCGACTCCGAGGATCTCGACAAGCTCCTGCTCCAGCCAGTAGCGGCTCGGAGTGCCCCGGAACAGGCGCCAGTTGCTGCAGAACAACCGCCACGCACTCCGTGGGTCGACCTGGCCATGCGTGCCGTCGCGACGTGACACACCGAGTTCACCTAGGTCGATCCCTTGCGAGGCCAACATCCGAGTGACGTAGTGGTCGGGCGCGACCAGCAGATCAGTCGGGTTCACAAAGGGACGGTCATCAGCAAGGATCGCAACGTCGATGTGTCCGTGCATGCAGACAAGCGGCAGGCCCCGCGTGACCTCGTAAAGCCGTCGCGCGATGGACCGCACAGTCCGATCCGCAGGCAGCGCTCGGTCGGGATCAAGGCGGAGCAAGGTCAAGGAAGGCTCCTGTGGGACGGACGCGCGGGCGAGCTGATGAAAGTTGTGTGGAAAGGGTTGCATCCCTCGCTCTCATGCGCAACTCTGTGCTGTTCAGCCGAAATCTCAGGACTCTTGACAGTCGATAGAAAAGGATTGCAGACTGTTGCAGTCCAAGACATCAGGGAGGCCGGAGTGCCGGCAACGATTCGGGATGTCGCTCGCGCTGCGGGCGTGTCGCCGTCCACTGTCTCTCGAGTGTTCACCATGCCTGACATCGTCTCGGAGGCAACTCGGACAGCAGTAAGCGAGGCTGCAGACCGCCTCGCGTACGCCCCCAACCGTGCTGCACGAGGGCTCATCACCGGCCGCACCAGCAACCTCGGCGTCATCGTGCCAGACCTCGCGAACCCGTTCTTCCCAGGCGTCGTCAGAGGCGTGCAGGCGCGTGCACACGCCGCCGACTACGCAGTCTTCCTCGCCGACACCGACGAGGACAGTGCGGCTGAGGCGCGGCTCGTGCGGGCGCTCGCCAAGCAGGTCGACGGAGTCGTGCTTTGCTCACCTCGCATGAGTGAGGCCGACCTACGGGCCATCGTCGACGAAACGACCCTCGTGTTGTGCAACCGACGCATCGGTCGGACCCCGTCAATCACCTTCGACAACAGCGACGGCATGCGACAAGCAGCGTCTCATCTGCGTGCACTCGGTCACCGGAGGGTCGCCTGGGTCGGTGGGCCTAAGGCTTCATGGTCGAACAAGGAACGCGCCCGGGGCCTACGAACCGCAGTTGCGGCCGCCGGCTTGGAGCTGGAGCTGGTCGGGAACTTCCCTCCACACTTCGAAGGCGGAGTCGCCGCGGCGGACCTGGTGGCTGCCACGGACGTCACTGCGGTCATCGCCTACAACGACCTGATGGCGCTCGGCATCATCAGCCGGCTCCGTGGCCGCGGGCTGGCCGTGCCCGACGACCTGAGCGTCATCGGTATCGATGACATCCCGTTCTCGAGCATGTCGATTCCTGCGCTGACCACGGTTGCCCTGCCCAAGGAGGAGGCAGGCCGTGCCGCTGTCGACCTACTTCTCTTCTTGTTGCAGCAGCCGGACGACGCCGATGGGGCGCGCCGCGAGTTGCCCGCCCAACTGATCGTGCGTGCCTCCACCGGAGTCGCGCGCGGCACCTGACCGACTTAAGTCC
>JAABUS010001477.1_pt1 | contig 50894 bp, 58 predicted proteins | sample 5560161 | NCBI WGS metagenome assembly JAABUS01 (sample SAMN10711885, study PRJNA513376) | rock metagenome | isolation source: Antarctica rocks | place: Antarctica: Victoria Land, Trio Nunatak nord | collected 2016-01-04 | reverse complement strand
GCATCGGCCGCGAACCGCACGAGATCATGCTCAAGCGACAAGGCGAGCGACCCTTCAAAGACGCATTGACCCTCGAAGACTATGGCGTCAGCAACGGGGTGCAGCTGGATCTGGAGCTCGACACTGGGGACTGAGACCGGGGGGTAATAGCAGCGGAAAATGGGTTATTTGAGATAAAAGGCTAAAGGGAGCGGAGAGGAGGGTGGTGCTGATTGCTATGATATCGTGGAGGGGGCGGCTGAAATGTTGGCGCTCTGGAGACTGGGATTACTACATCAGCGAAGCTGGCTTCGGTAGCTCGGCCGTATGGACTTTGGCTAGGACATCAAGCTGAGGTAAGACAGCGGGTCGAGACCCAGATGGCCATTGCAGAGCAGAGATATGCAGAGGCTTGCTGATTTAGATATGAGCTCATGATAACCGATCCTTGCATGATATCGGCTTTTGATACTTCTCAGCTTGTTGGTGTTCCCGCTGTCCCCATGCGCAGGTAGATAGATTGCCCAACCCCGGATATATGAAGGACTGACTTTGTCTTATCCCCGAACAACGTGTTGACGAGATTGATGGTTTGAGTAAGAAGTGATGGTTCCATCGCCAAAGCGGGTGATCGTTGAAGGATCTTGTTGATGGGAAGGAGTTGGAGGATGGTTTCTCATCGGATTAGCATCCGCTGGTGGCAACACATTAGGTATATATCTATGTACGTTTAGTCTATGTATATCCAGTCTATATTCATCTCATCATCTCATCAGCCACCATCAATGCTCGCTAATCCGCTCATAGCTCGTCAATGGAAGAATGCCAGATGATGCCGCCCCCAATCCCACCACATCGACTTACCATATGTCCACAACGCGGCCTTCGTACCTCCTCTCTACTCCACTCAAGGTTTCTTCCCTTCCGACCGAAAAGGCCGCTTCAGCAGATCCACCGCCCTCCCCAATCCCCCAAATACGTACCCCAGCCCAAAGCTCCACCCCCTAATCCTCACCGTATAGACAAAGAAATACACCAGCGCCCAGTTGCTGCAGCAAAAGGCCAGGAAAACGCCGAAATACTTCCACTTGTCGCTCGGCACGACGTTAAGAGTAGCCATATACTCGGTGCCGTTCTTATACGGGCAGTAGCCGCAGTCGCTCGTTGCCGCAGGGTTGGTGAGGTAGCCTCGTCCCGCGCTTTGCACGAACGCAGACGCGTACTGCGAGCAAGACTGGCCGGGCGGGGGGTTGAAAAGGGCGGCCTCGCCAGAGGCGCAGATGACGGGGATGGAAGGCAGGGTGGCGGCCATGACGCCGCCGATCCAGTAGGTGGAGGGGATGAGGTAGTAAAGCCAGTAGCGCCAGAAGGAGGGCATGAGGGTGTAAGGGCGGACGACGCCGTTGAAGAGTCCGAACATGACGAAGAAGAAGGGTAGGATGTTGGAGATGACGGTGAAGGAGGGGGCGAAAGCGCAGATCCACTGGCCCCAGCTGGCTTGGAAGAGGAAGAACAGCAGCGTCATGAGGAAGACATAGCCTGCGATGCTGCTATCGATGGGCAGGCCTGTGGCGAAGTACCATAGCAGCCAGTAGATGACGGCGCTGAGGCTGGAGATGGGGATCTCGGTGACGACGCTGGCGGTGCAGAAGGCGACCCAGTTGTAGATCCTTGCGGGGTGCTCGCGGCTCTCCCACAGCGAGAGGTTCTGGTAGAATTTCGGGACGACGGCGTTGACGACGGTGGGCGGGATGAGTACGATGAGGAAGGCGGTGAACATGCGGCTTTGCATGTCCAGAACAGAGTTGCCGAGTTGGTAGAACGTGAATCCGTTAAAGATGCCAATGATAACGGCGACGAAGAGTTTTCCGTAGAGGTAGGAGGGGGAGCGCCAATGTTGGGTAAACATTCGGCGCGTCAGAGTTGTGATTTGCAGCCATACTGGAGATGCGAATTCGTGCTGTGTGTCCACTTGGGGGCCTGGGAGCTTTGAACGCTCGGCATTGATATATGAGATCTCGGAAATTAAAGCCTTGTTCTCGGGTGATGACCGCCATTCGGCGTTCCAGTCAAGACGTTTCCCGTCAGCGCGCTTCCCTCCTTTGGCAGCAGTCTCAAGGATGAACTCGGCGATGTTCTTAGAGGGCGGACAATTTACGCCACGGGCGGCGAAGTACTTGTTCACGGCAGCGCCATTAGGACCGACCTCCCCAAAGTAAAAGGTTCGACCGCCGGGGTTAAGGGCGAGGATCATGTCAAATTGCTGAACCAGGAGGGAAGAAGGCTGATGGATGGTGCAGATGAGGCCGTGGCCGGCAAGGGCCAATTTTCTGAGGAACCGGACGATTGAGAAAGCACTTTGACTGTCTAAGCCAGAAGTTGGTTCATCCAGGAAGATAAGAGAGGGTTTGGCAGCCAGCTCAACACCAATTGTAACGCGTTTGCGTTGTTCAACTCCGAGAGAAGATATCAATGTGTCTTGCAGCAGTCTCAGTTCCAGAAGATCGATAATTTCATCTACATATGTAAGCTTCTCTGCTTTCGATATGTGACGTTCTTGCCTTAGGATGGCAGAGAATTCGATCGCTTCACGGATCGTTGCAGTGGCATCATGCAGATCCATCTGCTCGACGAAGCCAGTAATGCGTTGGAATTCTGGGCCCAACGGTCGGCCATCAACCAGCATCTCTCCAGAGACGAACCCTATTCGTTGTCGCTGACTGAGCGTATTTAGCAAAGTAGTCTTGCCTGCTCCAGAAGTCAATATCCCGGCCCGACCGAACATCATGGGTGCGTCAGGCAGGGGAGGGGTAGGGGAGGGGTAAGGTAGTCTTGCCTGCTCCAGAAGCCCCCATGAGCGCCACCATGACGCCTGGCTTTGCATAGCCATGAACTTCGTTCAACAGCTGGCGTTGTCCACCTTGGTATGGTACACTGTAATTGACGTTGGTCCATGAGAAGACGCTTTCACTTGATGTAGTTTGCGGAATATCCCCCTTGTCATCATCGCCAGCGGTATTCATCTGGTCGCTAGAAACACTACTGTCTCCGGAAATTTCAGCTTTCTCAATATCAGCAGCATCTGCAGTGGTGGGAGTTTGTTTCTTGGCGCTCTTCTTGTATACAAGGGCTCCACCGCCGCTGGGCACGAATGTCAGGAGTTCTGACGCGATTGCGGTAATGATGATATACAGGACAGTGAATGCAATGACTGCACCGAAATTTCGCCAAAGATGGGATCGCGTACTAGGCATTCATCAGTAAAGATACTACTTAAACAGCCGAGAAACACCTACTAGCCATAGGAAGCTGCGAGATACTGATCACCAGAGACAGACGAACTGCCCACAGTTGCGCCACTGATAGCACATCCCTGATACTGCGGCTGTACACCAGGACCCTGTGGTACCAGCTGTTCTGAGGCGCATGGCAAATTTCTTTTGTAGAACTCGTTGGTAAGGACAGCCTCGAAGGAATATGTTATAGGGTTGACGTAGTATAGCCAGCCAAACCAGATTTTTTGGCTTATTAGTACTGGTTTCGGTATCGCATAGCCTGTGTATATGATGAGAAGATTCAACGCAGTGCCGGAGAACCGAACAGCATCGTCGATGGTCGGCGACAGGGCCGCCAACATTCTGTACAAAGCGGTGATGTTGATGGTACTGACATAGACGAACAGAGCGTAGATGAAGAATTTTGAAACGTCTCGGTCGAGATTCGTCATGAAATACATGATAACCGTGAAGATGATGACTTGAACGAGAATCAACGGGATGTCAGCCATAATACGGGCCATAGAAACAGCACTCGGTCGATAGAAAGCGTATTCTCGATGCCGGGCAATCACCACCCTGACAAGATCTCGAAGTCAGCTTTTGTTCCTAAGGCTCGGGACTGATTCAAATTTCTCGCAACGCCTCGAGGGGTGGAAAGTCAATGCGCTCAATATGCCGTGCGCCGGCAGAGTGCTCTCTTCCAGGGGCACTGGAGTAAACAGTCCAAAGCCTCTTGCGTGTTTCGTTACGACCCCAAGGGGAGAAGAAAACCAATGAACGTGATATCCTACCTCCCTGACACGGCTTTCATGAGCTCGGTGAGCTGCAGCCAACCGAGGAAAAGAATCGAGAAGAAAGCAGTTCCACCACGGCTGAAAGCACCCTCGGTATTGTTGGGCTGCCCGTAGAAAAGCGAACCAACAATGAGGCCATTCGAAATAATTATGAATACTTTGGTCCATAACGTTGGCTTGTCACCCCAAACCAGCCAGAATTCTCGCCGTGTGCAGGCCTGAATAATGGTGAGCGTGAAACATGACTAATGGGGAAAAAACAGACTTACTAGCACCTGTCTCCAAAAGCTTACGGTGAAACTTGATTTGCTGGAAACACGTTTAGATTTCTGCTCTACTACGCTTTGCTCGAAATCTTTCGCGTCTCGATGACCAGTATTATCAAGGTATCTCTCGTAGTCCTCGAGATCTGCAAGCACGCGCTTGTAGGCCTCGCTGCCTTTGAAGGCTCGCTCAAAGTCCTCGGCAGACCTGGGCACTCGGGCTTCATAACCTTCGCGGACAACGCGCTGTTTGGGGTCGGTCACGGCCGCTAAGAAATCCGCAGTGGTTTCACGATCGGGGCAATGGAATCCGAGATCTATCATGTACTGCTTCGCATCATTGGCTGGACCTTGATAGACCATCCGGCCTCCATCGATGACTAGAACCTTGTCCATGAGCTCATATATGCCTTCTCCGACTTGATACAACGTGACCAGGGTGGTACGATTGCTGGCGTCAGTCATGATCCGAAGAGAGTTGGCGTAATCTAAGGCTGTGCTTGCATCAAGCCCTCTGGTTGAGTTATCCCTAGCACGTTCAGTTCCGAACCCGTAGAAAGACTACAGGCATAGACATACCAGCACACCACTGTAGACTTAGTAGCCAAGGTCTCAGCGATTGAAACCCGCTTTCTCTCCCCACCTGATATGCCACGGACATATTCATTCCCAACGAGCGTGTTGCTGGTATGACTGATACCGAACATCCTTAAGAGTGCTCGAATGATGACATCAATCTCTCCGCTTTCCCGTCTCTTGGTCTTGTTGAGTAGAGAAAATTTCAAAGTCTGCCAAACGTTGAGAGCTGGAAAATGCTGATCATCTTCTGGGTTATAATTGACTTCGCCACGATAGTGCGCGTGCTGCTTGTCCGCAGGAATTCCACCATATTTGACGTTTCCACCTACCTCGGCGAAACCGCCACGCTGGTTGGCAATTGCTTTGAGAAAGGTAGAGCAACCAGAGCCTGGCCTGCCCAAGACGAGCATCATCTCTCCATCCCGTACGAGACCTGTGAAGTCGTTGACTAGAGCTCTGACAGGCGGAGGACCCCCGAGTTCTAAAGCGGGTATATAATTGCATATTATGTGGTAGAGATCAGGTCCGAAAGTACCAAGGATGGCGTTGGGTAGGGTTCGGACGTAGTTCTTCGTACTCCCTGCACCTTTTACAGTCAGGTTCTTGAACACCACCCCAACCTTTTTAGTGGATTCGCCGGTCTCAGTCCTCTTCTCAAAATGCCCCTCCTGAATGAATGGGCCGAGCTCAAATTCTTCCTCTTTCTCCGCTACACTTTTTGCGTCTCCAGCCTCGAGGTCTTCATCGCTGAGACCATGGTTCGTTGAAGACCTGGTTCTCAGCCGTCCTGCATTCCGTAATACAGATCTCTGAGTTCCGTCTGTAGTGGACCGGAAAATCCGTTGCCTCTCTGCTCGATCACTGTCCCTAGACCTGGTTTGACCAAGATTACTGAGTTGCTTCCGCATTTTCTCGTAGTCATCCATCGCCATTCGATGGCTGACGGGACCTCCGACATCGTGCTCGCCCCAGGTGCCGTCGACATGCTGTTCAGAAGATGCCTCGGTGCTCGGAACGGCTGTGCTAGTCGTGCCTGTGGGGCCTCGTTCCGCGCCGTCGTCGGCCTGATCTCGAGCCTGCTCTTCGCTTGGCGGCTGGATGTTGTGGAGCTCGGCATCTTGTACTGATGGACGTCAGCAGTGATCTTTCACAGAGTCAGGCAGAATGACGCTACCTGATGTCGCTCGCTGGAGGTAGTACTCTGGGGGATATTGGCCATACATGTTGGAGGCTTGGCGATAGGGTAATAGCCGTCACAATGTCATATCAAGTGCGAGGGCCAGAAGGGAAGAACGATGTTCGCGTAGAGGACCAGGGATTGAAACCCGGTGGTCTGAGCAAGGACATACAATTCTTGACTGGAGCAGACCTTAGATAGTAAATCAAGTTCATATCGAGTGGCATGATCGGATTTGTAAGAATGCCTCTCCGAAAGCTAGATTCTCTTCCGTCATTCTGCATGTTGAATGATTTTGTGCTTGACCGGCAAAATCGGCCGGAGTTAAGCATTGGGAGAAGTCTCGACCAATCGATCAGACGTACTCTGCGGCCTGAACCCACACACACTACTAGCATGCCAGAGTAAAGCATCGTGCTAGCGAGTCGCAACATTGATTCTTATTTCACAATAAGATTCGCTACTGCAAAAGGATGGTCTGTCTGAGATAGAGTATATCGAATCTGTTGCTCGAGTAAACCATTGAACTGGAACTGGCATTGGTCATGGGCAACAGCTTACGGGTAGAAGATAGGAGACCTGGTGGTCGAGGCTGACGAAATATTAGGGCATTAGTATCGGCAGATTCTGCCTCGTTCATTGAATACATGTAGAGCAATCGTTGTGCTTGTTCGGTCGAAATCCCCCAGCGCCTACGCTTGAATTGCACACGCCTTCAAGCGGTCCTCTTGATCACAAAGACACCGACCTCAATTCCATCACGCGGCTCATCGTAGGGTCCGTAGGATCGCCCCCTCACTCCGTCTAGAACCTCCCTCGCAAGGCCACCCTCGGTAACGTCCTTCCGCACGGGCAGACGAGAGCCCCGCTTGTAGTAGTTCCTCATCACCTCTTTGATGCGTGGGGCTTCTTGATGTAACCACCATTCTGTCCAGTTGTTGCGGGAGACATCGACGACTTGTCGGGTGGCTTGTAGGAGGCTGAACTTGCGTGCATTGGCCGAGGATCCTGCTGTAGTCCGTCCTACTTTGGGCAACAAGAAAGTGATCTTTCGCACCAGCTTTTCGAATGAGAACATACTATCCACGGCCGCCAATCTACCGATGTCTTGGCTCAGGTCTGCGGTCAAGCCGTGAATGCTGACCATGGTGCGTAGAAGCGGGTCGAGGAGAGGGCCGAGATACCTTGAGGCGAAAGCAGTGGCGCCACCGAGGGTGGGATAGATGAATACAAGGCTTCCCCCCTTGGGTGAGAGTTCCATGAGGCGATCAACCAGAACGGAAGGTGCGTCCAGAGAGAAGAGATCTAGGAACTCTTGCGCCGATGATGGTGGGATGTAGCGTTCGAGAAGAGTCACCCCAATGGTGTTAGGTGGTACGAGCGGATGTGGTGAGGAGGGTAGTGGGGATTTGAGCGCGTCATCATGATGGAGGGCGACTACGGCCTTCGAGAAGACGCTCATACTGAAGTAGTCTGTACGTCCGGAAGTAGGGTTCGGCGTAGTCATTGGACTGCACGGTAGGAGCGCCATGTTGAACTGCGGAGGGACTGCGTGCGTGACTTCGATGTATTGACCTTCTTCGAGGTCTGCTTGTAAGGCATCTATAATGGGTTTGAACGCAGTTGTGGCAGGTCCAATGTCAGTTGAGATTGGGCACGGTTGGCTTTGGCAAAGCGTGAGAAGCGTGTGCCCCGCGCCATTGGTTGGGACATTGGCCACTAGCAGCAGAATAAGTATTGAGTTGCCATAGCTTGGGAACATGAGATGATATTACTGACCTACTGCATCCACGGCTCGCTCTAGCCAAACCGGCCCTCCAGGAGTTTCCTCCTCTGAGCTACTCGATGGATGACGTGCGAGCACAGGCGCTGTCGAGGTTACGTTCTGAGTCATGGTACGCGTTGCGTGTGGTGCCTCCCCCGTTGGAGTATTGGTCTCAGTGTTGTCCCCGTCTTGTGGCATGGTCGATTCGCTTTCGTGTGGTGGTGTATCTTGGTCTGTCGAAGCCATGTAGATGCTTTGGATGGTCGGAAGATTTGGTGCACTTCTAGGTACTGATAGTGCTTCGGAAGATAGTGCTAGTGTGTTGAACACGAAGCTGTCTGCATCGTCCGGCGGTGTTAAAATCCGATCAGAACGTGGCAGCGCTATGCCGGGACTTTTGAACGATGGTAAACGAAGCTCCCCACGCGCCGCCAGAGCTCTCTTCTGCAATCGACTCTTTCTTTGATTATTCATTACCTGCTCTATGATAGGCATACTTATAGAACGGCCTTGATTTATGCCAGTAGGTCCGATGTATCTTCCGCCTTCTGGCTTCTGCGGCCGCAAATCTTTCCCTTCTACTTCCACCTTATGTCGATCCACCATGGCGTCGGCACTTGTTGGCTCCAGAGCCTTCCTCGACATTTCTGCGCCAGCAGGATGTCCGTCTACTGCAGCCAGTCTGTCACCGGAGGATAACGGCTCTGCAGCAGTGATCCCAATGGTCATCGAAATTGTGTCATACTGGTTGAGGACCAAGAAAATAGGAGGTTTCGATTCCAACCGTGCTTTGTGCCGCGGAGGAGCTTTTCTGGGTTGACCGAATGCTTCCCAGCAACGGACAGCGCACAGTGGTTCCTGGGCTACAGCCTGAGGTGGTCGTGACGTATCTCAGTCGCAGGGAGCGACGAGTATTGGTAGTAAAGAGTCTGGTGAGCGCGACGAAGATGGAGCAGAAGAAAGTGTGTTACTCAGATTGGCATTGACTTGAGTACTTTGTTTTCATGTTCGATGGGGACGGAGACGGGCAACTTTGGGCGAATGCATAGCCTAAGAAGCCAGGCGGGATTCTAGACCGGGCCAACTGCAGGGACCAGCCAGTGGGAAGTGCGATATTTTTGCTTTTCCTCATCCGCAGCACCAGTCTTCTCTCTGGCCCCGTGCGGTGACTTGCAGTAGGAGGAGTCGCTTATTCCTCCGAAGTTCTTGGAGCCTTGCTCGCCTCGCACGCGGTCATGTCTCCATCGGTATTCGTGGGCCCGGTCTTTTGACGTGGGAATCTGGGCCCTGGCAGATGAGACTTTGGACTTGTTGGCTAGCATAATCGCATCGCCGCCCGCAAGTCCGTCATGGCAAAGACCAAAGACAGTCTCTGGGTTTCAAGGTGGGGGAGGCTTGCTGGCAGGACAGGGATACTGACATGCTAGAGCACAGTAGCATCGACCGTTGAAACTTGGCATGTGGCTCTGTGCATCACGCTCGGATCTTCCCACGCGACGGGAGATTGCTCTGTGCAGATTCCAGCCTCCAGAATCCAGATGTACTTCTACCTCCGTGCTCCTCCTGGTAGCCTGCCTCAACTCGAAAATGGGCTTCGATCATGAATCCGATCGAACGTTGCTGATTGGATTTCCTGGAGCGCACATCCATCCATGCTGCGTGAGAGGCCCAGATGCGACAGAAGTGGCGAACACCAGGCCGCCCCTTTTCCAGCAGTTGGCAGGCATAGCAGCAGGCTAGAGACAGCGCGTCCAAACTGGTTCCTTTGTTACAATTCTCATTGGCTTGCTCTCTCGGGCATCGGCGGTCGGCTGCGAGGGTGTGGATGTTCTTAGAAATCTAGCGGCCTGCGTCCTGTTTGAGCGTTGTGGGCAGATAGCCAAGCAATCTGCATTCGAGTCTCGAAATTCTTCACTTCAGATGCTCGATGTACTGGTATAGGGCCTAAGCAGAGCGGTGGAATGAATCTCACTTATATAGTTACTGAATCAAAGATGCGTTGATATGGATGAATCTACTCTATGTCTGCTTCGGACGAGGGCTGAGAATTGAACTACATTTCCTTGAATTTCGCACTCATCGTTGGCTCCCTTCACTTATCAGTATCAACACATCTTCTACGGTGACAGATGTACTCTTTCGGCTCTCGACCGTTCAATGAGTCATTGTGGAGGCTCTACTCAATTCTGATTGTGGTATCAGCGAGCATGTCCGCTTATTACGCCTCTCATATCTAATCGGTACAATATGATCACGGTAAGCCATCCGTCAAGAAGAGGCGCCGGAGACCTTGGCCCATCCTACGCACTGACAAGAGTTGGTGAACCTTTTCCTTGAGCTTCCTAGAGAACCCTTCAAGATGACGATGGGCCAGCGGTCTTTTATTTGATGACGCGATGCGGCTATCTCGATTATTCCATCTAAAGCGAACCATGCCAGTGTCTGAATGGGTCGTCGATATGATGTCAGCGTTAGGACCTTGAACCTGAGACTCACAGAAAGCTAGATTTGCGATGTTCCCCCCCCTGGGATAGCCGTTGGGAAAGAGCTACATGAAGAACCGACAAGAATGGGTGCACTTTATTTTCGCAAAATGCTAAATCACTGAAGACTTCTTCTTGTCCTTGCTTTCCCAATGCCCTCGATGGATGCTATAATCAATGGTGCAACATGTCTTCACTATATGCCTCTTCAGCAGTGCGTCGTTACTGGGCAACCTGACCATCGTAGCTCCTTCAACACGATCTTTGATGATTATCAAGGAAGGAGTGTGCCCTGAGAAAGGCAACCTGCCGGCGCATAGGGTAGATTGGAGCAACCCTGAATCTTCTGGAGCCGTTGACCGCCGGACTAACATCAGGGGCTGCCGTGTTGTAAACAGAAATTCCAGCTTCTACAAAGTTGAATTTGTCTCAGAACCCACTGTAATGAATGAAGCAAAGTGCATGTGTGTCGGTTGTCATAGGCTTTGAGCAGAGTTTAGAGTCAGGCCCCAACGTTGACTTACAGAACATCACGTCCAGCTAGACCGTCACGGAAAATACGGACCACGACGTTGATAATAGTCACGTAAAAGACAAACAAACACCTAGTGGATCTCCATCATGGCACACTTCCTCTCCACCCATCAACGAATTTTCGGACCCTCATTGCAACATAGAACCGTGCATGGTTCGAAGTTGCGAAACGAGGTCAGGGCTAGGAAATTAAGGCGCGAGTCAACAAGATAACGCACCAGCGTGATGGACCCAGAAACACCCCTCAGCAGGACTTTTCCAACACCCTCTGACATGCCCTTCGATTCACCACGAGTCGCCCTAAGCAGCATGGATCAACATATATTCCCATCAGGCGCTTCGCCAGGACTTGCGATGCGCGAAAGAGAGGAACGTCGAAACCATGAGAAGCATATCAAGAGGCACCGACCAGCCGTCCTTGCTGCCAGCGCTGCTCTACAGAACGCGCTGGGTATCCGCAACACCACGGCCTGGCCTACACCACCAGTTCCTAAGACAGGTTCAACACAGTCCACGATGGAAAGAAACGGGTTCATGTTGCGAGAAGCACTGTCTGATTGTCAACAATATGCAGTCAGGGTGAATCGAGGATCGGAATTTCGAGACTTCCTTGATGACACAGTCCATGACCTGAACCAGCGGAAGGCGAATGTCGGCGCGGCCCTGATTACGGACTTCGCCGCCGGTTCTCACGGTGAGTTCTTTTTACCGAGCACATGTACCTACGTGAAGCGTATCGAACGCTCTAAGGCATGTCCGAGTAGCATCTGTTGCACTGACATGCTTGTTGACTCAAACCTCCGACTCAAGACGTGATGCTGATATCGAGATGTTTTAGGGGCTTTCAAGGGAGAAATACCAACACGCACTGCAGAGGGGAACACTACCCGTGCCGAGCCTTTCAATGACAAGGTAGAGAGGCTTGTCACTTGCGCCCGAGAGTCCATGCTGATGTTGTAGTAGGGTAACGACCGTCTCTTTGCAAGCTACGGCGTGCCCCTATCTGGATTTGGAATGGTTGAGCCACAGAGATCGAGCGGTGTAGCCGCCTGGCAGGTGCAGGACTCGACAAATGCGAGCCAATTTGGAGGGCCAGTTCCACCTATGCGAAGAGAAGCCTTTACGATGGCCATAGACCAGCATCAACCAAGTATGGGAGCTCAGCACGCTGGTCAGCTCAGTGCAACCCTCAAGGGAGTAGTACCCGAGTTCGCAACAGAGGAGTTGTATTTCCCAGACCCATCCGGAATGCCTGGCAGTTTCACAGCTGCAGTCTGTGGATACCCCGATTTTCAGGTCAGCCCTCTATTGAGTCTTACTTTGAAGGACGTAGTGCCGCCAATGCACACTCCGACTGCACAGCGCTGCATACTGCTACGTCATTTTGAAGTCGGGCTCGACGAGGTTGAGGGCATCATTACTGGTGAAGTCAATATCCCGGAAAGCCTCTATTGGACTCGGATGCGCGAGGAACGCCTTGGCAAGCTGGGACACGACAAAACCCGCGATAACGAATGGACCAAGGAACTCGTACAGAAGCAGCGCCAAAATGGATGGGGGCAAGGGAAATGGCTCTTTTTCGGGGTGAAACTCAAGCAAAGCACCAACGCGCAAGAAGAGGGGACGAGTAAATGGTTTTGCTTTGGTGTCCCGGTAGAGGCTGTTGAGCAGAGACCCCTTACGGAGCAATACGTCGAAATCGGTGGTGGCACGAATGGATTGGGAAAAGAAATACCCACGCACAAGGAGCTTTTCGCGCGCCAAAGCATCCTTTTTTGTCTAGGCGGCAAGGCGTGCATCGATTTATGGGACGGCGCCGAGGATTGGGATAACGGGGTGTTCGGTGAAATCTCCAATGCCATGGCTAATGTGGGGTTGCTTGTCGAGACACTCCACCTCGACCAAACGTCCAAGCCAGCTTCGAACGACAGTATGAGACTACCCACGTGCAATCATCAGCTTTCATCCGGTCCCGAAGATCCGGGTATCACGATGTATTCGGACCTGGGTACAGCAGCTATGGATGGACCTGCAGAGTCGCAAAAACGGAAGAGCAGCATTGTGGTAGAATACCCTCGAAAGCTATTCGACTTCACGCAGGAAGAGCCGGCAAGTGCGAAGCCCTCCTAATCTGAGGGTGAGGAGGTCTAAGCCGTTCTTCTCGGAATAGAGGTGCAGCGTTCGAGGGCACCAAGAGACCGAGAATCCGAATCAATGAGCTGCGGTGGAACTGAAGGCGGTGTCGCACTGAGCTTGCAACTGATGCACATTAGAGAGAAGTACTTTAGACCATACATTACCAGTCCGGAATGCAAAGTCATGTGAAGTTGAAGTCGTTCTGTAGGAATCCCAAGCTTGTCTCAATCGAGCTAGGGAATCCCTTCGGCAGCTGAGATGATCCATGCCGGTGCCCTCGGTTCTCACCGTCATTGCGCTGCTTTCACTCGTCGTTCCACAGCATGAGAAGAGATCTACAAGTTTATCACCCTGCTCTCTGGATACTTAGGCTCAGTCACTTTTAATCCTACAATCCTTACAATTGGATCTGAGGCCTCGCGATACCAGCGCTGATCACGAGCGCCCCAGCAAGAAGTGCAGCTACAGAGTTACTTTACCAACTCCATCGAATCTCAATTAATCTGGATAGATACCCAGCGAAGCACTCGAAAGGCTCTGCGAGAATCTGGTTTGCGTATGCCTTCGCGACCCACTGAAGACAGCGTAAACGATCGTACTGATGCATAGCTTCATAGGACACCCTGATCTAATGGCGTACTCGCCCTCGCCCCAGCCGGGCGCCCTTGGAGGCATGAGCGGCAACCTCAATCGTTTATCGGTAACCCCACCACTTCCACGAGTTATTTCGAAGCAAGACAAGCGGAGAAACCTTCTTTCAGAGCGCCTGAATGCTATCGGCTCCAACTTCGCACGAGATCGCGATTCTTTCTACCGGACTCAGCTGCAAAGCCTCCAGCTTGCTATGAATTACATCAACAACACAGACTTGTATAAGAACGAGCCGTTGAACGATAACCCGAATGATGTCTTCGAAGAACTTAGCGCTGCAGTCGCAGACAATGCACAGCGTGTCGCTCAGGCGGGTGCTCGTGTCAACATGCACGAGGTGCCAGCAGGCAGCGACATGCGGGTTGCGGCTTTCATCAAGGAGATAAATGATGCAATGGAAACGAGGGATGCCAACTTGACGGCCATTGCGGTGAGCTCCATTCACCAGCCCTATGGGAACGAGGCATGGCAAAGGGGCTAATAGATAAACAGAACAGGTACAATGATGCGATCTCAGTCATGGGTCGAGAGGCGGATTATCAGGTTGATGTTGCCTCGATCGAACATGAGCAGCTCGCAACTACAGTCCGCGATCGTATATATCAGTCGGCGAGCAAGAGAAGGACGAAGCTGTTGGCCGAGCGAGAAACACTCGACCTTGCAGACACCAATGCCGTCTTATTCTATTCCAGCAACTATAGCAGCACCCGCCAAGGTAGTCCTAGCGGACCTCATAGTAATCGAAAGACTCGTCATACTCGGCACAGACTGGAGGTCGATGAGATGGGAATCATTGCAGAAAGCAACAAGAGAAAACGCAAAGGTCCTACTGATACCGAAAATGGGTCACCCACACGAGGAGTCGATTCGGACACCAATCACCCTTGGAAGGACCCCAGTGGGAAATACGAAACCCAGTCTTCAGCTCCGCCACTCACTCTCGGTGGCCCCTCAGGCCTCTTTCCCCACGACAAAGATCTTGTTAGCAGCCTTCAGAAAGCATCTAGGCTGGCGATTCACAGAATGTCTAAACGACGAAAAGTAGGCCCCATCCTGCAAACCAAGCTTTCGAAGGGCAAAATTTCATCAAAAGGCAAGGCTCGCGAAACTCAAATGACGGCTTCTAGCAGCTCATCCTCCGCTGATGAAGCTGAGCCGTCCTACCTAGCGACCCTTCTTGATCAAGCGGCTTCCACAAACGGGGATCACTCACTCGAAGCTCCTGCAATGGACCGTACAGCTAATTCCTCCTACCATGCCACCCGATCCACTGGCGTTGTGTCCATCTCTGCCACCACCTTCGCCGAGGATCTCGCTTTGCCAGGCGACATCATCGGCCGCCGGACCGCAATTGAATTCTTGGGTAGTCAACGCGAGCCACGCAAGAGAGAGGATGACTATCAACGAGCGCCACCGCTGTCGGAGCAAGAAAGGGACGCCGATCGGCACGCGATGAAGAGGGCGATGGAGGAGATGGGGCATGGTAGGGAGACCAAGAGAGCCAAAACGATCATGTCGAACGCCGTCCGGGAGGTGGCCAATCACATCAAAGGTGCAGAAGAGCTGATACAGGAAAGCTGTCTCAGGGAGACTTTGGTCGGGGCACTTCCATAAGCTATCATGGCCTGGCAAAACTTCTTCGATATCTATGAAGTTACGAAATGATGGAATGACGAAGACTGAATGACTGGTGAGACCCCGTAGCTGAAAAAGGCAAACCGTCAAAACATCTTCCTTACGCAGCCATCACATCCGAATGGAGGACCTGAAAGATATGCAGATGGGACAGCCATGGACGAGCCCCTCTATGCAGGCGATCCAGCATTATAAAGATGCTCACGAATCCACGATCATTTGACTGCAAGGATCATCAGTATCTGTCGGACGTTGTTCTCCGTCTATATTATTGCAACTCTAGGCCAAATATCTCATTCACGAATGACATGAATAGAGAGACGCTAGGCCGTTCGAATCTATCATTATTTTGCAGGAAGATCGTTGACGAGCAACGTGTAACATAGAGAGCCAGAAGCGAGTAGAATGCTGTCGCCTGCAATTGATCTTTGAGTATAGATGTACTTCTACTTTAAATCACGGATCTGCACGATGGCGTGCGTTGCTTGGCAATCGCGCCGAAAGCTAGCATCCAGGGAAAGTGTCTCCATCCGAGTCACGCTACCTCCTGCTATTGTTATCACCATGAGCAGCAATACTTCAACTTCTCTCAGTCTCTATTCTCTCCACGCTCTGGCAAAGCTTGACTTGGCCAAGCAAACATGTGCCTCTGACAACCTTGTTCTGACAGCGACTGACCAGAGATTCGAACCAGACAAACCCCACAAGCCCACACCGCCCCCTTGAGGCCCCTCAATCCTCAACGTCCGCCTCTATCGCATGATCATATTTGCTCAGTAACATGGTCCGCAATATTGTCGTTATCGGCGGGAGCTCCCATCCCCAATTGAACGAGAAAATCTGCAATCATCTTGGCATCCCTCCGGCCAACGTCCTCTTATCCAAGTTTGCTGTAGGCGAGACTCGCGTTGAGATCAAGGAATCCGTACGTGGAAAGGATGTCTACATAATACAGTCAGGAGGGGGAAAGGTCAATGACCACTTGATGGAACTCTTGATTTCTATTTCCGCCTGCAAGACCGCTTCCGCCCGAAAAGTCACGGCCGTTCTCCCCCTGTTCCCGTACTCAAGACAGAGCGATATACCCTACAACAAGACCGGTGCACCGCTTTCCAAAGCCTCCAATTGCTACAACAAGCCCGATTTCCCCTATTTGTTTGAGAGTAAGCCACAGACTCCACACCCGGACCATCCACCCACCTCAGGCCTCACCAACGGCGTCGACGGCCTGCACACAGGTCTGACTAAGCTCCAAGTCGACGAAGCAATCTCAACAGCAAACAGCCCCACGTCCTCGCGGTACGCCCATTACGCTCATGGCCCGCCCAAACGCAGCGACACCCTCGACTCTACCCAATCCAATGGCTACGTCTCCTCCCTCTCAACCCGCAACCGCAACTCCTCCGTCTCCTCTATCACCAACGGCACTCAGCCCGACGAAAATACCCCTCCCTCATCTTCCACGAGACCCCCCACCATCGACGAAAAGAACAGCAGCCCCTCCTCTGCAAAACCCTCGAAAGATTGTTTCCAGCCCCGGCCCGGCTACAAGCAATGGGTCGCCCAAGCCGGCACTCTTGTCGCCGACCTCCTTACCTGCGCCGGCGCAGACCATATCATCACGATGGATCTGCACGACCCGCAATATCAAGGGTTCTTCGACATCCCCGTCGACAACCTCTACGGCCGCCCGCTGCTAAAGAAGTATATCCAGTACCACATCCCCGACTACCAGCAAGCTGTGATCGTCAGTCCTGATGCCGGCGGAGCAAAGCGCGCTACCGCCATCGCGGACGGGCTGGGTATGCCCTTCGCCCTGATCCACAAGGTGCATCAACCCACCTGAGACCCATCCTCCCTACCCGTCACTAACATCCATCCCAGGAGCGCCGCCCCACAAAAATCACCGACCGCCAAAACGCCACCATGATGCTCGTCGGTGACGTCTCCTCGCGCCTCGCCATCCTCGTCGACGACCTCGCCGACACCTCCAACACCATCACCCGCGCCGCCAAACTCCTCAAGAAGGAAGGCGCCACGAAAGTCTACGCGCTGCTGACCCACGGCGTGCTTTCCGGCGATGCGATCGAGAGGATCAATGCCAGCGCGCTGGACAAGGTGGTGGTGACGAACAGTGTCCCGCAAGAGGAACACCAGAAACGCTGTCCGAAGCTGGAGGTGCTGGATATTGGGAGCGTGTTTGCGGAGGCGATACGGAGGGTGCATTATGGGGAGAGTATTAGTGTGCTGTTCCAGTATGACTGAATAGATCCGGTAAGGGGGCTTTAGAGAATGGCAAGCGTGTCATGGTTCCGAGGTGGTTAGAATTGTGATTGCGTTGAAGAGCAGGCAGGAAGGACTGACTAGTGGAGGAGGAAAGGTGATATGATTTTTCCATATCGTGTACAGAAAAGTTCCGTTCGCTTGACCAAGTGCTGGGAAATGGCGCGGCTTTTGACGGAGGAGTGGCGTGCATCGGCGCACTCACAGCTGTTGGAAAGCCTGAAGGAATTTGGTCCATGAAGGATATGGCAGATGAGGGCAAAAGCAGTCAATGGTTGGATCAAGTGAAGGGGGGTAAGCCTAGGAGACTAGGAATGGTAGATTACAGGCAAAAAGAAGCCACAGAGGCGTTATCTCAAACAAATTACTCTACTGTCTCTTCGACTCCGTCAATGTCCTCTATATATCTCCGAACGCCATCAAGACAAAGCAGCCTCCTCCCCCAGTCCTACGGCATCCTTTGCTAAACGCCTGGCTCCCCTATCATCAATCATAGCGTATGCCCATTCCATCCCGGTTCATTCCTCCTCGCTCTCAGACGAGCTCTCCTCATGCCTCGCCCCCACCGTCCCACTCACAACGCCCACCCCCCCACCCCCCTCCTCCCCATCCGCCTGTTCCTCCTCCAGCGCCATCTCCAGCTCCGCCTCCAAATCAGCCTCATCCTCCGCCTCCTGCTGCGGCGTCCTCACAGGCGGGCTCCTCCTCGGCGACGGCAGCCTCAGCTCCTCCACATCCGCATCGCCCCCATCCCCTCTCGCGATCCGCGCCGCGGGGCTCATGGAGCTGGCGGCCGACCGCAGCGATATCGGTCCCGTGCTGGTGATGTCCCGGTCGAAGGCGCCCATGAAGCGGTTGCGCCGCTTGGTGTCCGAGGGCTCCATTTCGATGATGAGGTCGTTGTCGGAGTCTTCGTTGTCGGCGTCGGCTTCTTCGCGCGGTGGGGGCGAGGCGGCGCGTTTTTGAGGAGGGCGTGCGCGGGGTTTGGGGCGGGCGGCGGGGCGGATGGGGCGCGTGGCTGGGGAGGAGGTGGTTGAGGGGCGGGGGGCGGGGGAGGAGCCGGCGTGGGGGCGGGGCGAGGGGGAGGGGGTGCGGTGGTTGGGGCCTTCGTGGAGGAAGTGGCGGTAGTCGTAGGGGTTGGAGGGGTCGCCGGTATCGTCGCCTTCTGGGGCTGCGGATGCTGCTACTTCGCCAGCGACATGAAGGTCGGGATCCGGTTGCTTGGGATTGAGATGTGGGTATTTTTGGGCTAAGTTTTGGGTGTCCTTGTTCGTCGGCATGGATTGTAGGTTGAACTCGAATTGAGTGTCCAGCTTGTCCAAGACCATCTGTTGTGTGGCAGGATTGTAGACTAGTACGCAGGCATCTGTAGGCTTTTGGCGCCCGGTATATTTGTATTCGCTTTTACTGTCATGGTTCTTGATACTCAAACGGTACGCTTGCGAAGACGGTGATTTCGAAATGGTAGTGGTGGTCTTTGGATCCGAGAGCTTAGGCTTGTAGTTTACTGGTACGCTGTTAGGTTACTCCTACTCGGAGATTTGTCTCAGTCTTACATTGTATAGATGCATGGTTCCTCTTTATTCCTGTGCCACTATTCAACAGCCTCTCGGAAACAGTAATGGGGTACTTGGCCCCTTTGGTAGGGTCTATCGATAGCACAGCAGTAGCGGCCGCCATGACGGGGAAGGCTGCTGAGTCCTATCCTAGAGTCGCAAGTGTGTTGACAAACACGAAGATCAAGAATACTTAGTTGTTGAGAAAGTGGCTGAGTACGAGCACAGCGCGATGTAAGGTTGAATGTCTGCTTGATATAATAGAAGCAAACCTACGCTTCAAGTCATTCACTTGGCTTCGCTCCACATGACGCAGACGCAAACCTGGTCTTCATCAATGCGAGGAAAAAGGAGCGAAACAACCGAGACATTGGCTACACAGGACAAAGGCATGTATCTCTAGGTCCCCGCAAGAAGAGCGGTACCTGATTATAGGGCTGAATAGCTGTGCCAAGCCTTCCGAGGGCTAGTCTTAAAGCCGAAGGAACATGATTTTCAAACCGGTAGAGGACGCTGCAAAATCCAAGAGATGGCTTGACAAAAGTAGAGCCATGGCTAGCCCTGGGGCAGTCACCTGCAGCCTCCGAGCTATCCATACACAATGTCGACGCCAGATTAGTACCACTTCTGTGAGACTCGGTCCGCCCTCAATCGCTCCAAAGCCCTCTGTCAACATTAGGGAGATACGCCAGAACCCTGATCAACACTCTCAGAACTGCGTACTACGGAATTACGAGAACCAGAGAAATAGTCCCTTCGAGATCGTCAGGCTATTTGATGAGTGGAAGGAACTACAACGCAACGGCCGAGGTCTGCGGGAGAAGAGCAATGCCATCCGCACAAAGCTATCGCATCGCAAGACGTTCAGCGGATGCGAAGCTGGCGCCCATAGCATAGAAAGTGCGGAGCCGGGAAAGCAGGGCCATTTGTTGGAAGAAGCCCGCAGTCTGAAGCAGCAAATCGGCGAGATCGAATCCCAAGAGGCCGAACTCAATACCTCGATCGAAATCCTAGCATCTGATCTTCCCAACCTCACGAGCCCAGAAACACCGTCTTCCGACCTAGAGCCCCAAGTGGTCAACTACATCAATGCCCCTCCGTCGCACTTCTCATCATCTGCCTCCACTTGGCGTAACCACGTACACCTCGGCATGGAATTTGGTCTCCTCGATTTTTCCAGTGCCGGCACGACCTCCGGCTGGGGCTGGTACTATCTCAAGAATGAAGCGGCACTGCTGGAGCAAGCCCTAATACAATTTTCACTCAGCGTGGCAATGCAACGTGGCTTCAAAGTCGTCACACCTCCCTCAATCGTCTATAGCCATATTGCCTCCGCAAGTGGGTTCCGTCCGCGAGACCAGAACGGAGAGCAGCAAGTCTATGCTATACAACAGAATGAAAAGGCCAAGAATGCTGGAAAGCCAGAGCTTAGCCTGGCGGGGACGGCGGAGATCCCTTTCGCCGCGTTGAAGGCTAATACGATGATACCCGAGACCGACCTTCCCTATAAGATTATCGGACCAAGTAGGTGCTACCGAGCTGAAGCTGGTGCACGGGGTATTGAGACGAAAGGGTTATACCGTGTGCATGAATTCACGAAGGTGGAAATGTTTGGATGGACGCTCCCTGACAGATCAGAAGAGCTGTTCTACCAGATGCTTTCAATTCAGACACAGATCCTTTCGGACCTCGGTCTTTATTGCCGAGTGCTAGAGATGCCTGCGCATGACCTAGGTGCAAGTGCATATAGGAAACGAGACATAGAGGCCTATTTTCCAAGTAGGAAGGAGAAGGGGAAGGGCTGGGGGGAAGTGACCAGTACGTCCATGTGCACAGACTACCAGAGTAGAAGGCTGGCGACCAGAGTCAAGAGCAAAGAAGGTGGGATCGATTTCCCGCACACGGTCAATGGAACCGCAATGGCGGTGCCAAGAGTGTTGGCGGCGCTGCTAGAGAATGGGTGGAACGAGGAAGAGGAACTCATCAGGGTCCCCGAGGTCTTGTGGCCGTGGATGCATGGCTGCCAAGTAATCAGAAAGAAGAAAGGCTGAACAGAAGACGAGGACTTTTCCCAATCTGGATCTCGATCCACGAGTTTGAAACGACCAATTTGGTATGATGAGGGAGGCAATCTCGTGGGAGAGGCGACGACTGGAAAGTAATCGTGCCATCAAGCCATTGCTCCAGCCTACTGAAACGACAATAATCACTGAATCTCGGGCGAGCCTAGCTTCGACAGGCATCGTACAAGCAACCGGGCAGACGCTAGCTTTCCAAGAACTCAACTACCTTCATCGTCACGAAGCGTCTTGTCAGCCGAAGAAGAGCCTCTATCCGACTATGAGGATGACAGCTTAGTCAAATTCCACAAACGACCATTCAGCACAGCGACATATGAGCGGACTTGCTAGCCACCATAATCAAAACCCAGGTATTGTGCTCGGTTGACTCGACTGAACATCGGACTTTTTGTCTGTATGTGGACCATCTGATACCCTTACGCGCTTGCGCACAGCCTTGACAATATCTCAAGCCTCAGTAGATTGAGAAAAGAATTCTCCTCCCTGTGATATCTTTCTTCCCATTACAAGACTTTTCACATCTTACCACTGAGCGTTCACGGACACGTAACCCTCCTTTTCCAAGTTCGATTTCCCATCAATCTTTTCTGAGTGACTAATTCACCCGCTGTGCAATCGCTCCCCGTCCAAGATGCCACAAGCGATGGTTTTCTGGAGACATCTGCAACTTTGACGACTCCGAATGTTCGGTGCTATTCTTCAGCTCAGATCGAGCAAATGATTTGTCATGGAAAATCAACAGCTGCCGCCACTCCCATGCGCGCCGTGAAAGGTAGCACAGAAGTAAGTCTGTCTTGTACTGTCCCAACGATTTTGTAAATAGGTTATTCTCAACAAGCCTATATAATCGCAGCAATGCTTGTTGATGTGCTTTGCTTGGCAATTTCCAGGGTACGAAGCCCGCTGTGGGCGATGGCGTGGTAACGATACATTTTCTCATTATCCTGCATGGCCTCAAGACCATCCGCGATCAATTTTATATCCTATGAATTCCCTGATTTATCGTCCTTCGCGCTGGTTCGTGCTTCTGATCTGTCAGTGAGTCTACGTTGCAGCACACAGCTTGGATGTGGACTACCATCATACCCGCTCTCCTCATAGTTACATCGCCGATACTATCTAAAGCCGCGACATCTGCGACGGCCATGGAGATCTCACCTGGGGCCAAGCGCACATCCACCGCGGTTGTAACTACTTACTATCAATGCGGCTTCGTGGTTGTCATGATCAAGTACATGAGACACTTTAGCTGATTGCCTTTTTCAAGATGGTAGGTCACTGGCCGATTAGTCCCACGTCATCTCGTCGCTACGTTTTCCGGAACTGCCTTGGAAGCGGCGCCCTTTGTGGATTGCACCTTGCGAGCGCCTGGGACCGAAAATCTTTAACCATCCAAGTCATATATCGTCGGATTGTCGCCTCTTGGTGATTTCATTCCTTCCATGTCCCGATCGGTATTTTCAAATCTTCACTCAGTTGGACACACCATCCGTAGCTGCTTTGAAATTCGCACATTGGCATCCCGCATTTCCTGGTAAGGCCACGCACACGATCCATCATCAAAGCTGGCTCCGACTACCAGCAGGACTCTACTGATCCCGAGCTGCTCGCAGTTGATCGCAAGCAAGACAAGCGGGTCATGCGCAGGATGATCTCCCGTTTCCACCACCGTGGGGCTATCAAACACATGTAAGCCCCGAACTACAGGCAGAAACCTCAACACAATCGAGTGCTGTAGCGACCGTAACCAGGGCATCACACAATCCCTCAAGCTCCCCATCAGCGACCTAGATCCAGTCGCCTTCCCCGTTCTGGAAATCAACACTCCACTTACATTTCCCGCAGCAACATCCATCCTTCAAAAAAGCAGCCCCACATCCGTGAGAGGCAAATCTGAGCCCTACCACAAAAACTCCATGCTCGCGCCAATATCCCGTTAACATTCGCCAGGGGCTCAGCCCGTTCTCAAGCTTGGCTAAGATGGGACTTAGCTCTGATAGCCTGTTGTTGGTAGCATGGGCAGCTCCGGGACTCTCTTCTCGCGCTTATTAGCCAAGCGGATGCGGAGGGCTGTTGGTCAGACTGATAAGGCATCTCGTTTGGTTCAACAGTCGGCCCAGTATGGGGAGGCATCATGGAAGGGAGCATTGGAAACTAAGGGAAGTAGAGATAGGGGCAGCTGGCTCGGCTAGAGATATGGGCTTGCTGGAGGCTGCTCGCTTTTTTCTGTCGAGAGCTGAGTGGTCGGTCGCTGAGCTCGCGACTTTCGTGGCGCCCTTGGGGGGTGGGTTGAGGATTGGTGGGGAAGGATGTGTGGCAATGTGAGGATCGTGGGTAACGGAGGAAGTCGAAGGAGAGGGTAAAAACTTCCGGGATCTGTTCAAGGGCAGGCAACAGGTGCAAAGGTCTTTGCCAAGCACGATCAGTAGTCGATCGAGGACGCCCCACGGTAAGAATGTTGGTATATCCAAAAGGGAAGAAAAGCTCTCCGGAGAGGATGTTTCTCGGAACCACTGACAACGGACTGTATTAGTCTTTGGGATGCCGGAATCTGTCCAGAATATCAGTACGCCATGACACCGTCCAGTGCACCGTCTGTCTAGACCCCAGAAGAACCGCCGCTCACATACCCAAACTCTTGAATTCGAGGACTCTGTACATATTCAGCAGCATTAAACTTTCCTCCTCCTAACCTCCGTCCGCTGAACCTTCAATATTCTCTTCTTTCCCCCCTTCCCAATCTCAATTTCCCCATTCTCATCCCCAAGCCCCTGCACATGCCCATCCAGCAGCCCCTCCACCACGGTCACGCAGTCCACCAGCCCATCCACCATATCCGCCTCCCTCACCAACCCATCAATCAGCGCCGTCTCCTTCTTAACAGCCCCATTCTCCTTCGGCTTCTTCGCCTCCGTGAACCTCTTCCGAATAGTCTCGATCATCTTCCCAAACCAGTAGAAATTAAGCGCGTTCAGCACGCAGTTACTGCCCAGATACACGATGCCCAGCCAAGTCGGCACGCTATTATTAGTAGCGTACCTCATCACCTCGTCGTCGGCCGCCAAAATGCGCTCCTGCAGCACGCCGGGCTCGATGATGTGCATGGCGGACCAGACGTCGGCGTACACGCGGATGGACTGGTAGCTGCCCCAGACGAGGCGGCAGCAGAAGAAGGAGGAGAGCAGCAGGAGGCCGTTGTACCATTGCGGGCGGGAGCCGGTCATGTGCAGCTTGTCGAAGAACCAGTGGAAGTTGAGGAAGGGGGAGGAGAGCTCGTAGAGGATGAAGGTGGGGCCGTAGAAGTTGACGAATGGTCTCTGGATTGTATATTAGCATCTAATAATTCCTTCTAAGGCGCCTTCGTGTGCTCTGGACAAAGAGAATGAACGGGACTTACAAAACCTAAAGAAAACACCGCCAATGCCGCGATCGCATGCGCCAACAGTCCCCATCCAAATATACTAACATTGAACGCACATATCACCAGATCCCATAAGAAATACCCCGCCGCAAGTCCTTGGATCATCCCCCCTGCTGCCGTGTAACCAAACACCCGGCCTTCCCACTCCGTCGCCCACCGTTCTCCATCCTTCACCATGACATACAGAGCGAGTGAGCATATCACCAGGCTCTGGACCAGCGAAACGACGTGAACATCCCAGTTGAGGCGCGTTCGCGGATTGAAGTTAGGGTATATGTTCGGGAAGAGCCGGGAGGATATGTAGGGGGAGACGGAGGTGCAGATTAGGTGATAGGATAGGGTAGCTAGAAGGATCTCGTGGATGTGGAACGGTAGTGTAGGTAAGGCGAGGGTGTTTGCTAGGGGCGTTGTGAGTCTAACTAGGAGCGGCGGAGGCGGGATGGGAAATGGGTCGTGCATGGCGGAGGTGTAACAGAGGGAGAGGGAACCTCAACGGAGGGAGTATTATTGCGCCATGGCAGGTCGTATTAGGTATCGCATGGGCAGGAGAGAGAGGGATGTCTGATGTGGTCATGTGAGTTGAGCAGGTGGACAAAGGAGCAACAGATCGTTTTGCAATATATTTCCCGATAAGATACCTCAATATTCTAAATGTGGTTCACCCCCGCAACTTTTGAAAACCAATTTTTTTTTTCGACCCGAAATTGCAAATACCACTAACCCCTCAACACCAACGCATCTAAATTACTAAAAAGCTGGTCTAACTACTGCTAATACTGTGTTCGTCGAGCGTCTTCAATTTTGAGCACTATAGATGCGATGTTGTTTAGCTATTGCTGTGCGAAGACTTTTTGGTGGGGCTTGATGGGGGCTTGGTGGGGGCTTGGTGGGGGCCTGGTGGGATTTGGTGGGAGTGCCCAAAATGTGCCGAGGCGAAGATTCAAAATCGCAATTACACATATAACTTTGTCTCAACTGGACGTATTGTATATAAAACTTTGTGTAAACGTTCGTAGATATAGTGTTCAATTTTGGGATCAATTGTATGTAAAAAAGTAGCGTGGACGTTGAGAAATTGGTGTATTTGCAATTCCGGGTCAGAAAAAAAAACCGATTTTCAAAAGTTGTCGGGGGTGAACCACATTTAGAATATTGAGGTAAACGCAGAGTGCCAAGATACTGAGATCGTTTTAACCTCTTTGCATGACGCAACAAAACATCTAGGTGTTCTATAGTTGGGAGTACATCATAGAATTAATCATGTTGTCTTTCTACACAGATATTCGAGATATATCTGTGCTATTGGTGTGCGTGATCAAAAGGACTGCGAAGATTCAGCTCGTTCTCAAGGGAACGGCCAGGAAATCTGCTCCACATAAGAGAGGGCGACAAAACATTGAAGTGTCAACTGTTATAGAAGTACTAGCACGAAGTATCATTCATGTACAGATCTTGTAAGCTCGCCCACTCCATGAGATCCACTAGCTCCTTCGATCACCTCGCAAGGATGTTCATGCTAGGTAGGATACGAATCTCTGATCTTATATCAAAGATCAGCCCAGGTTTGCAGTCCCTACAAACACTACTAATACCGCGGCATAGGCCGCGGTGGCAGACATCACATCGAAAGGCCTCTCTAACACTCGGGCCATCAAAACACCAAAAGCCATTACGCAAACAGAAGCTGTACAAAGCGCTGTTAGTTTTGTATTGTGCAATACCATTAGTAGGACAGGCCCGACAATGAACACCCAGCCAACTGCCGCCATGGCCAGTCTCTCTACGAAACCCCTTAACTTGGTTTCCTGATTCATCTTATTACGGTAGCCGCCCACACGTTCGGGATCCTTCACATCATTTGGTTCAATGAATGTGGAATCGGATCCATATTTTGTAAGAAGAGCCGAGTCGCCTTGGGCTATTGTCGACCTGATACCCGCTAGATGCTCACGAAAGACCGCCGCTTCCAGACATCTAGAACTTTGTATCAGAAAAGGGTCTTTCTTCCGCTTTGCGCATTCGTTCATGTAGTCCCAATCACGCCATGCTTGCACTTGGTCTTCCGTTAGTAAAAGCAAAGTTTTGTCAGATCTTGGTTTTCTTTTTGACCCACCGTATTCTTTCAGCGGCCCTTCCCACCCCCAATTAGATGGGTCGTGGTAACGCATATCGAGCACATCTTTGACAATTTGGGACTGGAGTGTGTGCAAGCGCATACGGTACAGAGTGGCAAGATTCATGGTGAGGGTACCATTGTTCTTATATACAATATCTTGGTCGAAGACTTCTTTGACGCGCTTTTCAAAAGGCAGCCGCAGGATCTCCTCACGCTCAAGATCGGTCGTTGTTTTCGATAGCTTCTGTGGCAAGCCATCGGGATAGAAGTTGGGTTGATACGACGCTGGCGGACCAGCAGGAGGGGGCATACTGCAATCAAAACCAGACAAGCTGGCGGTGCGAGGTGGAGTATAATCCAGGGGTTGAGCTTCTGGCCCGTGAGAAGCACTGCCCCTGTGTTGAGTATCAAGAGGAATATCATTCGTTTGATAGCGACCATCTCGGAATATCTTGAAGCCAAGGCTTTCATGGGAACTTCGAGTAGGTGGCGGTGTGCCATCCAGGGACTGGTTTGCAGTACGCTTCATGTTCATACTCGAGGCTGGACTCGAGCGCGCAGGCGGGGTACCATCGACACGCTGCTCTTTCGTATCGTAAGCTCTTAGACTGGACGATTGGCTTGCTGAGCGCTCATTCGATCGGATGATCCGGCTTCGTGATGTGCCGACAGCAGGGCGCCTAGCTGTTCATAAATTCACAACTGGTACTATAGATTTCTCATTATCAAGGATATCCAATGTCTTACTTTCGTCTTCTGTTAGGGAGCTAGCTTGCATTGCGAGCTCAATGTCCGGTTCCATTCTCTTGTGCTCTTACTTATCAGAACGAATGAACTCTTAACCACCTTGGCGGTAAGTTCCTTACCAAAAATTCAACGCACACATATAGTAAAGTCTCAACGGAAGCTCAGGCAGTCAAATATAAAGAGAAAGCCTTGCTTTCGCAGACATTAAGGTAAGTAGCTGAGCAATGTCAGCCGGCGTTCGTATTCTTGGCAGAGTGGCAGCCAATGAGCTGCAGCCTGCAGCCTGGACAGCCATCCCACTTCACTTTCCAGCCGGCTTCAGCTGAATCTATCTCAAGCAAGGCGCTGGCGCAGCCTTGCACAGCCATTTCGTATCATGGGATATAACTTGCAAGAATCCTCTCATATACCATTTCTTCAAGGATTGAACGTTCACTCAACACCAAGCAGTCTCTCCAAGGCATAGATTATGAATTGGCCGCCGTCTGAAACCCACATCACAACCTGGTGGTGCTTCCACCGCAACGAGCTTGTCATCAGCTTCCCCGACGCGCAGCTAGCCGCCAAGTACCAGCGCGCCAACCCTGAAGGCCGGATCTATTCCAACCTCTCAAAAGACGACCAAGCAAGTAAAGAAGTTTACCTTCCACGGCCAGAAGGTTTGCTGTCGCTCCGCAGCTCTTCCCAAAGCCAGAGCTACTCCCTAGTGCTTGACTTCGCGACAGAGGACAATGCGAGAGTGTGGCATGAAAAAGCTCTAATTACCTCCATAATCCCGGACCGTAGTAAGAAGCGCGTATATATCTCTCGAGAAGTCCGTAGTCAGAAATTGATGCCGCCGAGGCAGGTAAGTAATGATGCGCATTTGACTGCTCCTGGCACAATCTAGAAGGAAAAATAAGCTGAAACGTGGATTTGTTAAGGAAGCTGGCATCGACATAAGATGGAATGCGGGCGATCGGCCAGGAAAACCATACAATACGGAACCAAAACAACCACGTCGACAGGTGAGTCGGATAGGAAGCCTTTCCTTGGAATTTGGACATGGCCAATTTGTTAACAATCCCGTCAGGGTCTTTTTGGAGAAGGATATTATCCTCACCCCAAAAGGACCGATTAGATAACGCAAGAGTGCCAAGACTTCGGACAGCATCAGAGTATGGTCCATGATACGTATGCCTCGGAATGCTTCTGCAGCTGCTTGGACAGCTAGCAGCTCATGTTATATGTAACATGACCGCGACTTTTGTTCCCCCATGGGATATCAGAGCACGAAAGTTTGCTTCGGTAGCAGTGTGAGCGCTTTGGATGGCAGAGTAATTCGGTGGAAGGCTTTCGCAGACGGTCTGACATATTAAAAGCACAGATATCATGGGTGTTGAAGGCAAGTGCGTACGGTTCGCCTTTGTGCTAGCACCTAAAGGATCGGGCAGGCGACCATTCCTCCGTACGGTAGCTACATGCAAAGTGTGGATTATCTCAATTAGGTGACAATCTGTCTCAGATGGAGAATGCCTGGCAGGCAATAAAGCAGGAGCTAATTCGATTATCGTCCACACCGCTCAGCCATGAGCGATTTTTGTGAGATGAGTCCTTGCTATCCCTTTTCTGTCATCGTTTTCGCTCCTCAATCGCTATCGTCGCTGTCGTCGCCATCATCTGTGGCTTCGCCGCCCTTCATCGCCGTTCCAGCGTCGACTATCATGCCCTGATCGTCGAGGCGGCGAAAGTTTCGCTCCGGCGCTGCGAAGATATCGTAGCGCATGGGAGGCTTCGAAGCGTAGAAAGCTGGGGGGATGAGCCCAACCCCGTTTTGCCACCCCCGGTGTCCACGTACAAGGCCGGCCCCATTTACGGCAATAATTGCATGCAGTGGGATCATTAGATTCGTCATGACCGCAAGGGATCATTATCCTAGTGCATGTTGTGTTAGCGCCGAGAACAGATTTGCGATCATGATCGGAACACCTACCGCTATACATGAATCGCATCGTTGACGTTGCACATTGAAACCGTCGCAGCAACGTTGAGACCACGGCCCGTGAGTTCTTGGCCAACCTGTGCAGTTGTTCGCCTGCTCGGTTCTGGAGCGAAGCGGCGGTCGGCGAGCTGTTCTATCTTCAGGGTTCGGTCTAGGCTGTTGAAGCTGAGCTTCACAGCTCGGAACGGTGGGACAGTCTCTCTATTCCTCCACTCTGAAGCGTTGTTGTACGTGATACCCATACAAGCAGCCACCATGTTGGACACACTCAGATAAGAAGTGGGAACCTTGTCATCACCAACATGAAGATCCTGTTTCCTTTGCAGATAGTATGATTTCAGTCCTTGCGAAGTCTCGAATTTGAGTCGGATTGCAAATCCAAGGCACAGCTGCCAATCAGAAAAAAGCCCAATGAATGGTAGGCGACCGTAATTGTCGCTCAGGTACGCGTCCGTCGGTGAGAAGCTCGATGACAACGGCCACATTAGACTTGGAGCCGAGACTAGGATGTATCTTCTTCACCGGAACATCGAAATCGCCTTTCGTATAGATGCCAACAACGATGCCCTTTCTTCCGTTGAAACGTGATGTCTCCGATCGTCTAGAAGTTATGAATCCTGGGCCGTCCTGTCTGACCTACATCGTCCTCTCGCTGTAAGACCCTATTTTCTTAACAAAGAGAGTGGAGATGATTTTGATGCCCTGTAGATGAAGTCTTATGCAAGTGCGACCCAATCCGTCTCCTGAAACATGTCCTCCACCAAATGCGGGATTGGCGTTGCCTAACCTGCATGTGTGGCCCATTCTCACCAAGGCCCAGTCATCTCGGAAAGGGATCATCTGAAGATAAAAGCAAATTAAGCAGAATAAGATGGTTATATATTGTACCATGTCCATCCCACGTGATGGCATGGTGCATTTTTCAGGGGTTCTTCGTGTCATATGTAAGTTCAGGCCCTTCTCCTAGCCCTGCTCCTAGGTATGTTGGTTTGTGAAAAAATGCTTCGACAGGTTCGCCTCTTTAGCTATGGGTCTTGACTGGTGATTCAGTCCATCAGCTTTTCGTCTATGTGTTGTTTCGTAAATGCCAAGGATCGACTGCACCGTGCCGGCGCACGGGATAGGTATCTATTGTGTGGATGCTGACTGATAATCCTGAGTGATCGTCGCGTATCTCCGATTCGTAATACGACAGAGGCTGAGGCGAGCTTTGCAACTCCGCGCATATCGAGCACATTTGGCCCACCCTCATCCTTGAGATGCGCTTAGACGATCGTATTGATATATGCCGTAGGCCGAATCGAGTACTGCAGGTGACGAGATGGTGAAATTATCTGAGGAAAAGTAGATGTTTGATATGCAAGGCCGAGTGACGTTCAGTCAGGCTGACAATCTGAAAGCTTTGTCAGCGGTCTATATCAATAAGCATTCAAAGGAGCGGAGTTGTGTTACCTACCATGAGGCTGTGAACCCGTTAGAAATTTCTGTACAACGTACAGGAGGCGCGTTTAGGTGTTCGGCTTTGCAACTCTCGCCTGGCTTGATACTTATGGCTGAATAAAATTAAGCCAATCATATGAGCCATTGATAAGTGCATATCCAGCCCAAGTACTTGGGATATCAACATCCGGAGAAGATGATGAGCTCGGCGATTTGATTCAGTGATATTCTGATCGTTTGCCTCAAGGGGAGCTCGAGCCAACCAGCGCAAGTCGCGCTTTGAGGACTTTGAGAAAGGTCAGCAGGAGCCTTTCGAACTTGACAGGTGATGGCATGATCGTATTCTCATGATTATTGTCCAATTCCCAATGCTCTCTTGCTAGACTTTCGAGGATTTGCGTAGAGTTTCTCTGCTTTGCAATCATACGGTCGAGAATCAGGTAGTAACTGCTAGCCGTTCCAGGGATGAGAATCCCTGGGGTTAGTGCTGCGAGAGATCGTCCGTCTCCCAGATGCGAGTCACTGGGCGATCTCCGGTCGATAATCGTAGAACCCGATCAAGTTGAAGAATTTATCTCTAGGTTAAGCTTGGATCTTCGACGTCAATAAGGACTTTGGAAACGAGTAAGTATATCCGACGACGAAAAGGAGACAAGAATCTGTTTATCATCAAAGACAATCGGAACACTTGATCAGCAGTGCAGGCATTTCACGTGTAGATAGAGCGTCAAATAAGCTTGGGTTAGAGCTTTTAGTTAATAGTTATATGGGAATGTAACCGAGATGTAGAGAGGTCGGGAGAGAAGATCATAATTCAGTCAACAGTCGGTTATTTCTAGGTCAATTCCAAAACATTACATCTGTTTCCGACTTCTTCGTCTATCGACAATGGTAAATCGGTATAACTACGCTGTCGGGGTTTTACCTCGTAAGCTTTGTTGAGCATGCCAAGTCTAGATGATCATCTTAGAATAGCGAGAGTAGTCGTGGATCACCTTAACGGCTTTCTAAATCGTTTGAAACTGGTTATTAATATATTTAATCACTCAAGCTTCTATAATGTCGGGTTTGGTGTAGGGGTTAACATCGCCCGCTCTCAACGAGCACAGTCCCGGGCAGCCCCGGGTTCGAATCCCGGATCCCGAATCGTTTTTATTGGCTCGTTTAGCAGCTTAGTCATCCATGATCTCTCACAATTCCAGCGAGCCGGACACCGATCTTGCATACTATCATTGGCCGTACTGAAAGCGGCTGAATTAGACGCGCACATCTTTGCCAAGACCGGGCGCGGTGAATCTTGCTTCCGTTCGCAAGATTAACGGGAATATAACAACGGTATATGTAGATGATCTGACATTGGCTATTCCAGCATTGACCTGATCTGCCCTGAGACAGTAGGGACGCTCCTTTACTGGTTTTTCTTTTCCAATTTGCTTTCCAATCGAGATTTAATTTGCTTTGTCCATCCGTGTCCTTGATACATTCATCTTCCCGCAGAATGGTCGCGAACCGCGAAATCTCTGTGCGTACACAGCAGTGGCTGCTTTTGGGCTCTTCAACCTATAGGATGAGCAAATTGCCAGCGCATGCTATTTCTAGTGGTTGAAAATTGGAAGTGCACATCCGAATCAGGATATTTTAGTCGTTGTACTAGACAACCTGTCTTGGTTTTCATCTTGGTATTGAGCGAATATACTCGGTTGATCATCGATATCATGTTCAGTGGCTGTAAAATTGCCTCAAGGTATTGCACAAATTCACGCATCCTGAATACGAGGATGTGCGCAGAGAGCATGAATGATTTGGTGGGTGGATCTCGAAGTACCATATAATATCCATACAAATTCTCCACTTGCTCCCTCTTCTCTCACCATTCTTTCCATAATCACTCTTCACAGATATAATACAACCAGCTCAAAGCTTTAACTTCGAACGTCTCCAACGTGACCAACCACCTCTAACATGCGTTCGTCCATAACCGCAATACTTGCGGCCTGCACCCTCTTCGGTCAATCTATCGGTCATCCGAGAAAGCCGATCGACATCCATACACTGAATATGCCCGCGGATCCTCGCTCCAACATGATGAGCCCTAAGATGCTCGCGCAGATGGCCGTGGATCCTCGCATCAACATGATGGGCCCTAAGATGATCGCGAAGATGCCCCCCACAAAGATGCCCCCCGCGAAGATGCCCCCACCGAAGAGAGTCGAAAGCCCAGGTCCGTCAAACCATCTCCAGCATTGTGATCCCAAAAACAATGCAATAACGGCGTCACGGATTTCCGCTTCAAAAAGTCCCAGCTGATCCATAGACTGTGTAGGCAATTCTGCGCATGATTCTGCCTATTGTGGAACCCCGGAGCCCGGGCCAGAACTCGTACGGCAACGGCTGAGGGTTAGGGATGAACTGCCTCGCCCTGCAAAAGGCCCAATTGTCATTGACACCTACCTTCATCTCGTCTACTCCGAGAACGATTCTGTCAGGGATTTTGATAATTGGTATAAGGATCAGGTTCGCTTTGGCCCCCTCAGGATTTTGCGCTCCATGGCGCTTCTGCCTCGCATACTGACCTCTTATGATAGCTGAAAGTGTTGACAAGCAGCTATGGTCCTCATGACATCTCCTTCAAAATGATCGCTAAAAGTTATACCAAGAACGAGCAATGGTCAAAGGGCTTCTACGAAGACCAATTGCCAGTAAGTACTAGAACGTCTCATTGGTTTCTTGTAGCCTAATACCAGCATTGGAGAGCAAGCTATTGAGCATAGTCTACCCTGAACGGCTCTCACCCGCCTGGAAGTTGTGCCTTCCGAAGCCTGAACCAGATGACCGAGTCCTCCATCGGTACAGTATATGTCACTGACTCTTTGGTGTCCTTTAGATGATGGAAAAGCTTCGCCGTGGTGATTACGCCTCGCTAAACCTCTACTTCCTATCCGGACTTCATGGCGGCAACCCAAATCAATTGTATGGTGAAGCCGTGCATCCCTTTGCTCCGCACCCAGGGGCGTCAGACCCGTTCGAAAATTCATACGGTTTTATTCTGGATGGAGTGAGATTGGATCTCAACACAATGCCTGGCGGCCATCCAATCGATAATGACACTTATTACGGTCACGGCATGACTGCGACCCATGAAATTGGCCACTGGATGGGGCTATTGCACCCTTGGACTCACCCTGTGCTAAACAATGGGATGCCTCGAGGAGATATATGCCATGCGGACGACACTCAGGAAGGTGACCAAATTTCTGATACTCCTCCGCAGAAGCGGAGATGGAGACACTGTGAAAGCCCAATCGAGACGTACAATAGCTGTCCAGACCAAGATGGATTTGACAGTAAGAGTTACTTGGACTCGTCATTCTTTTACCAGATGTAGAGGCTAATTCGGTCTTTACGAATAGGTATACACAATCACATGGCATACACCGAAGACAACTGGTAAGCGTGGCTCTCCATCGATTCAGTCTGTAGTATTAATCAATGCTAGCAAAACCGGGTTCACGCCAGGGCAGGTCGATTATATGCGTTCTCAGTGGGCTTACTACAGGGACAAGAACGGGATTAAACAACGGCAGAGGCTTTTACGGTTCTAGGGGTTTAAACCTGGTTGATCACAGACACTCGGCGATATGAAATCGTTTCAAGCTCACTTGCGTATCCTTCGCGTCTGGTTCCGAAAAATTCGTTGAGGGAGGCGATTGACTGGGTAAATCTGGGAAACGCCCTCAATCGGAGGAGAAACATTTCTAAACGGAGGAGATGCTTTTGCAAAAGGACTCACCCGCTGACCAATGGTATCAAAATCCACAGAATCTGCTCTGTCATCTTGCGACAGGGATGTCGGTATTTAGTAAAGCTTTTCCCCTCTGATTTTCTATATAAGTCATCCCTTCCCAAATCCTTCATCTATCTTCCCTTCATCCGCTAGACTCTCACAAGGTTATTTAGTTCAAGAAGACCAGCATTTTTCCAGTCGCCAGTCACCTGCGCTTTCACAACTCTTCTTCAATCTACATCAAGCAACGCCTGACACCATGCGCGCGGCTCTCCTAAAAGCAGCAGTTGCTGCGCTGATCCTTCGCGCGGCCGCTGCACCAATCATTCCCGCCACTACCAATGCAATGGTAGAGACAAGCCGCGAGCACCTACAACAACTCGCAGACGGGGGAATAGCAAACAAAGCAAAGATCCAGGTCCAAGCTCTAGCTCCTAACGACAGCAACACATGCCTGGAACAAGGATCAGATCCCGCATCTCACATACAATTGGCCAAACGGTTAACATACGGACCAAGTGACGATGAAAGACACCTGATTGAGGTCCGCGAGACACTCAACCAGCACAATGTAACCGACGCTCAGCTCCTTATCGCGACAACTCCTAAACCAAATCAATGGTTGAAATTGACGGATGTACAAGTCGATGCGATCATAGCTGCCAACGAAGCTCCACTCAGGTCCGGGGAAGACTATCGCCTCCTCTATGAAGAACTTGAGTTTGACAAGGATTACAATCTACCGAATTACGAGGGGGAGAGAAAGCATCTAGATCAAATTAACAGGGTCTTATTGGCGAATCTATCGCTGCCCGAGATTCATGACTTATTTCATTCCGCAGGTCGGCCCATCACATTAACAGACGAGCAAGTAGATGCGGCCTTGAGTTCTCACTACGCACGGACCGAATCGACTACTCCAGTGTTCTGTGGGGAAGATGTCGATGGCTGCACTGAAGGCGCGATGCGCTTTCAAGAACTTCATGGACATTTCCGCCGTCACAATTTGACGGACGGCCAAATAGCAACAGCCATTATGCCTCAATCTAGGGGACGACTTATCAATCTATCGGATGCGCAAGTCGACGCAATTGCAGCCGCTGACGAAGCACCAGTGAGCCCGATCCAATTCACCGGATTCAATTCTACTTACGAAATTGCCGATTATCCAAAGGAAAGGAAACACCTGGATCAGATCAACAGGGTTCTGTTGGCGAACTTGACACTGCCCGAGATTCACAACTTGTTTCATTCCAAAGACGGTCAGCCGATTACTTTGGCCGACGAAGAGGTAGATGCGGCCCTCAGTGCTCACTACGGCGCCATCAGTGTTCACTACGCCCGAGAATATAAAGCCGATCTCCCCTCCTGGTAGGACTGAACCTCAATATAGATACTAAGCTTCAGACCGGGCGAAATAACTATGGTGCGGGGCATGGAAATGGCTGCTAAATATGGATGAAACAGATGTCTGGACAGTGGCGTCGATCACCTTTGGAGATATGCTGGAGATGGACCCTTTGTTTTGCACCCTAGAATTAGTGTAACGTACTTTATGCATGACCATACTATGAAGATTTACTCATAGATCTCTTCTCTCGACTATACAAGGGACAGGACTTGTGACATGGTGATCGTGGAACAAAAAAGCGGCGCTAACAATGGACTGTCACATCACACATATAGACTGTCATTATGAGTCCACATTCAACACCTTATAAACACGTCATTGTTGACCTTTCATGTTCATCTCGCAAAAGTGGCATCGAAGCTAGCTTTAGCGAGGACCATTGATGTACAGCAACCCAGCACCTTCACCTCTTTCATGTAAGCTGCCACGCAGGGTTTAATACTCCTTCTGTTTACCAGCCATGGACTCACTCCGCGCTTCCTTGATGGGCAGAAAGCCTGACATCGAAAACGAGAAGAGTGTACTGAGGGTAGGTCTACCCATCTCTTACTCACAAAGCGTCAACCTCTACACTCCTAACGAAAGACTCCAAAAGAAACCTCCTCCGTCCAACCACCCTCCGCCCACAACCTTCATGATGGGACCCACTACAGCAGCACCCACCACCACCTCCTCAATCGGGCCCCCTCAAAAATCAAATTCCACATCCAGCAAATCCTCCACCTCCCAGAAATCCATCCTCAAGTCCCCTTCTAACTCCTCATCCTCCTCCAAAAAGTCCGTCATCCTCCCCATTGCCAATACCGACTCCCTTCCCACCGGGGTCATGGACCTCGAAGGCCGACTGAACCACCACACCAGCCAGCTGCAGCAGTTAGCAGATCGGGTGGAGCGCATCAATGAATGGATTGAGATGGATGAGATTGTGCTGAGGCGACTCGCGAAGGATGCGGATCTCGCTGCGGAGGAGGAAAAGAAGCGCGAAGGGGAGAGAGTGACGATCGAGACCAGAGCGAGCGGGGTGCCGCAGCTAGCATTTACTGCGCCGGGTGGAGGCAGAGAGGAGGCGCCGGCTAGTAATGCGGTGGTGGAGGTGAGGGAACGGGTGAAGGGGATGAAGAAGTGGCGGAAGGAGTTGGAGAGGGCGGTCGTGTGGCAGCGAGAGGAGCACTGGCGGGTTGAGAAGGCGATGGGAAGGATGGGCTCGGGGAAGCCGAGGTTTGCGGTTGTGAATAAGGGAGAGGGAGAAGAGGGGATGGAGGGAGGGGAGAATACAGTGGTGGGGACTTATGCGAGGGAGAGGTGGGTCGGAGGAGCTGGGCGACTGCCGACACAGGGAGAGTGGGAGGAGTTGTTTGGCAATGCGGGCGGGATGAGGTAGGAGACGGAGGCATTACATACGAGTGCGGTGCGTTGCTCCTACAGAAGAGGTGACAGTGCTTCTTAGGGGTCGGTGAGCAAAGCGATCTTGAACCAAGCTGCAGGTAACTAGACTACCAGCTTCAGCACTCCATGTTATATGGGACGCCAGTGCGCCTAGGATATCGTCCTGGTATCTCATGTTGTTCATGAGGATGGAGGATCGTCCGAGATACCCTTATGGCTACTGGTATGGAAATCGATATCTTACTGCTTGTGCGGCTTCTTTCCTGGCCCCAAAGCCCTGACGCTCGCCTAGACTGGCCTGAAATCTACGGTACTCTTGGTATAAGGTTAATTTGCTCGAAGTATGGGAGTGCTATGCAAAGCGATACATCCATGGAGGGGCTCGAGAGCTGAAAACCGGCTCTGCACTAAGCCTATTCAGGATATGCAGACCTCACCTCATCTCGAGAATCCAGCATATTGCCCATAAATTGGCGTCATGTTGTTCTGATGAATGCTGTTGCTCTGGAACTGGATCCAATCACAGGACATTACAGGCTCCATACTTCGCATTGCTGTAGGTCTTCTCTGATCGGGCTGTCACATAGTAAGCCATGAGGATCCAAGGTTGCTCTGGAGCCATCAGACCATCAATGCAATGGCAAATTCAGCAGTCAAGGAGAGATCATTCCTGCGCGATCGATATCAATACTTCAGCTGCTGCTTCTGCTTCGAGCTTCCTTGCTTCTTGCCTCACAAAGCCACCCGGGACTTGCCTGCGATCTATCAATAACTCTGCTTCGATGTCCTATGTTTCATATTGGTGAAATCTTTGCAGTCCAGCTTTCTGAGCCATGACCTCGGCCTCAAAGAGAGCTATGGCAGAACAGAAACTCGGAATGTCGATCAGTGTGTGCAAGTACCTCTTGAGACGGGGTTGCAATGGATGGGCTTTACCAGCTTGGTAGAGCTTAATTAGCTGACTGCCGGAATTCCACACCCCTGAATGTACCTGCACAAACTCAATGAGACCTCAGTAAGAGGTGGGTGATCGAAAGATTCTTTTTGCTCTCCGACCAGCAGCTTCTGAATTTAGTGTATTCGGAGACCGTACAAAGACAAGAACATATGACGACAGTATGCTCACGAAATCACTGACCTAGTCGAGATTTCGGCTTTGCCAGTGTCTATCAATCCAGGATATATCTGAGATCATGCGCGTTATACAGCGAGTCTTATTCGCAAAGCAGATTGCTTCCCAAAGGCTGGCCAGGGAGGAATCAAGTATCAAACATCGCCTATTGTGCAGTTCGGCACTCATATCGTGGAATCCAAACTTTCGCAGGAAAATTATAGTGGTCTCATAGCCCGCCTTTGCTTGTGTGCAGCAGATCATGTCTATGATCAGAGCTTCCTCTGTATGTGGGCTGATTGTTGGGAACTTCTGAGCTGTGTTCAGGATGCAAAGGCTCATTTCACAAGACAAATCTTTCAACACTTCTTATGAGAACAGTTGACCCCTATGACGTGTACCCATGTATTCACCAAATATTGAGAAGGGTGTTGGCACTACGCTCCCGTTCTTATCACAAAAGCAGGTGTGTACTATATAAACTCACACAATGTTCCGTCTCGCTCTGTTCTCCCCCAATAATCCAATACACGATAGCGGACCAAGCATCTCTTCCTAAACTGCTCTCTGTACTTCCTATCTACTTACTCAGAACCTCACTGTTTACACAGTACAAACATGAACACTGTTCCTGCTTCCTCCGCCTTATCGGTTAATGCAACTTCCGTGAGTCCACGCTGTTGCCAGAATTCAAAGACAGTTCTTCTAAAATACTTGCAAGCTTGTACTATGGCCCGAGTCATCAACGTCCTGGTCTCCCGTTGAACACCATTGGGCTGAAGTATCGCCGGGCTTAAGACGTTGGGAAACCGCCATGACAAGATGCATAACCACGATCAATTTTTATAGCGATCTTCCGCCAAGCATGGCATTGCACAATCAACAACGTCAACCGATGTTTGCTGCTACTCCACCACCATACCTCACGTTGGATCAAGAGGACCACTACAATGCGCAGTACGAGAGTAAGGATCCCAACATCATGCAACCACACTGTGCAAGTAAGCTGCTGATACGAATTTACAGAACTGATAGACGGCCTCAACCAACCAAAATCAGCAACTCGATCTCGACGCTCGGATAAGTAAGTCAGCAATTTTTAGACTATTTCCCGATCATCAGCACTAACATCATCCAGAGCTTCCAATGCCCGCAAGGCTCTGTGGAAATTGTGGTTCCATTCCCGTGCCGAGTGGATCCGTCGTGGCAGCCCACCTGTCAACGAGAATACCCGACCCTATTGGTAGGGCGTTTCCTCTGGTAGCGAGTCTGGATAGGGAGAGAGCAAAAAGGACAGGATCAGAGTCGGATAATCGTGAGAGATAAATCACGTATGTGCTGTAGCTTGCTTGCTCGAATTAATAGAGATGACCTGCATGTTGGCATCGGATTATCAGCTGCATTTGTTGCTCTATCCTTAATTTGCTTCCATCTACTGACTATATCCGGTGCACCATTCTTTGGCAATCAACGAATAAACGTATCAATGGTTTCACGCTGGGCTAAACAACCAACACAAACTTATAGCTAAAACGTCAAACCGTTGTAGTACTTGCTTCGCTCATTAAGCACACCCATCAGAGAAGGCATCGCCGCCTGTTCGATTTGCTTTCCCAGTTCCAACGCCTAGCAGGAAATCGGATGAAAAGGCAATGCCATATCTCTGATTTGCTTCCTTTGTCACCTGCCCTTCATCGTCTCCAGCGGCACAGATCAGCACGACACTCATCGAAATGACGTTTCCACGCTTTCATATTGAGCGAAACACACAACCAAACCCCCAACGCCAAAACGGCAAACCGTCAAAGCCCCTATCACACTCCACGCCTAGCGTTGTGAATCATCGTGAAAACAATAGCAACGCGAGAGTGTTGTCAACAAATATCACACCCACAAACCTCTCTGATTGTGTCTGTGCAGCATATTCCGTGCTCCAGCTTCTGCTTATCCTTGCTGTGCGAAATCTCGCTATCATGGCAGATCTCCTCCGTCTCCATAACGCGAACCAGAAATGCAAGAGATTCATCGGAGCTTACGACGATCTTCCTGACGATTGGGAGGCGCGCAGCAGATACATCAAGCCGATGTTCACGAGGGACCCGCCCCCTTTCCTCGAAGATGATGAAGCCAAGGACTATTGCTACCAGCATGGCAGTGAGGCTATCACTGATTGATGCACAGACATTCACTGACTTGTTCCTGTGCAGAAATGGTGAACGCACTGAACATTATCGATCCGAAGCGCTCGCAGCTGGACAAGTGAGTGACTTGCTAATGAGGGCTTCTTGATAGATACTGATATCTGTGCAGGGCGTCCCATTCACGGCTGGCAATGTGGCATCATTGGTTCGAATCGAGGAGCCGATGGGAGTCGTACGGGCATCCTGAGCCTGATTTCGCGTGTAATGATGGGCAGAGGGGGTACTTCAATGGTACTACGATGAGCATTGGTGCGACGAAGACTGCGAGGGTGGCTCCTGAGAATGCGCTTGGGACTGACTATGCCGCGCTTGGATATCATGCTGCCGGTACGGATGCCGAGGATTTGGAAGATGGGTTTGCGTCAGCTGAATTGGATGAGACGGACGATCTGGATGATATTCCGTCTGAGCTACGTGATTTCACGGAGGATGAAGATGAAGAAGACGTAGGTGGTGAGGAGATCGTCGCTGCAGGAGTGGAGAGCGGATACGAGACGGGGCTTACCGACAAGGAAGTTGAGGAGGAGCATGAGGAGATTTCAGAGGCGGGAGTGCAGGGTGAGGATTTGATCGATTTTTACAAGATCAATTTCACGCCGATCAATGGGCCTGTCAACCTATACGTATGGACGCCCTGCTGTTTGTTGTCTTGTGTTCTTTGTAGCGAGCATAAGCGCAGTACGGAGGATACAGTGTTGGACGATTAAGCGGGCGCAATGGATGTAATGGGCAGCCAGTTGTCAGTCATCAAAACCAGCAAACTCTTCGAGCTGGTCATCTTCAAGTCTCTTCCTCTTGACTTGATCAATCATACCTTCCAGTTTCTGCTGCTCTTCCCTTTCCAAAGGCGTCATCTGCTCCCATCTCACCCAATCTCGCTTGGTTCGCTTCTTATCTCTCCTTTTCTCTCTCTCTTCTCGTTGCTCTAGCTTGTCGCTCCATGCTCTCTTCTGGCCTTGTTTGGCAGCCACCCCTACCTTCGATGTAGTAGCATCATTACTGTCGAGCTCCCGCATGGCCTGCTGCCTCAAATTTTCTCTCTGCTTGTCTTTGTACCCATAAGACGAGAAGTCGATCCCAAGGCCTAAGGATCTATCACCCTCCCATCCCTTGAGCTCAGGCATCTTAGGCAACTTTAACAGCGCCCACGCTTTAGCTAGGTCTTCCCAGTCTAGCTCGTCGATCCGGAAGATATGGCTCGCTTGATGCTTGCTGTAAGACTTTACCCAGCTAGGGAACGCACGCTGTGCTTTGTCGTGGATGGCTCGGTCAGCCAGCACCACACCTCTCATTGCCCGAGCCGTTGTTTCAGCTTCTTCCGTTGACACCTCAACTACTGGGCTCGTCAACAATGATACTGGTGTGCCCCGGCGCTCCAAAAAACCTGGATACTCTGCTTCTTCACGCCCTGGGTGGAGGAAGACCACACTCAGGCCTCTACGACCAGCTCGCCCAGCCCGTCCACAGCGGTGCAGAAAGACTTTTGCGTCGCTTGGCGGATCTATTTGTAGTACTAGATCAACCTGAGGGATATCTAAGCCACGTGCTGCAACGTCTGTCGTGAGGAGTATGGATGGAATAGCTGCGTTCGAAAATTTGTTGAAGTTCTTCTCTCGGACTTTGGAGGGTTGTTTGCCGTGAAGAGGGACAAGGACTATGGGCTCACCATCGATTGTGGGCAGTATCAAGGGAAGTATGTGTTGAAAGTACTCAACGGCAGCGCAGGTAGATAAGAAGATAATCGATTTACTTGGTATGTGGTCCAAGGCGGACACGAGCTTACATATGACGGGAAATTTATGAGACGCAGGAGTTACCAAATAGCTCATCTGCAAACTTGGTTTTAATCAGCAACGAAATTCTTTGCCAATCCTGCATTCATACCTAGAAGGTGTTCTCCTGTCCTCCCCGCCGTTTGCGCCTTTGACCTTGACCGTGATCTTCTTTGAGTTACGCAGACCGACTCTAACCAGCTGATCTACCGCTTCGCTGACACTAGCACTGAAGAGCCCAGTCCGTCTCTGCTTGGGAAGTCTTCCTAAAATCTTCTGCAGATCTTCTTTGAAGCCCAGATCCAGTAAACGATCGGCCTCGTCAAGAATTAGAACCTCAAAAGAAGCTTGTGGACAGTGCACATGCGGCGAAGAGAGAAGCTCCAGGAGACGTCCGGGTGTGGATATAATAAGGTTCGGTGAATTCTTGAGGAAGTAGCTAAGGTCCTCGGCGGTTGTAGTATCCCCACCAAGTAAAAGTTGAGGTACCACCTTAATGGCCGATTCTGATGTCAAAGCTTGTCCTGCTTCAATGGTATCTCCTTTCCCGTCAATCTCTTCATCTGAAGGCTTTGAAGCAGCAGCTGATGGTCCATGAAAGGCGAGGAGCTTCAGCAGAACGTTATGAATCTGTGCCGCAAGTTCTCTGGTAGGACAAATTAGCTATAAAGTTCTAGGCTTTCCGACCTCCGGACACCCTCGTACCTCGTAGGAGAAATAATGATACTCCCAACATGGTGCCTCTTCAATGGCGCCTCAAGCCGCAGTAGCCTTTCGACAACTGGTATAAGATAAGCCAAGGTCTTCCCACTGCCAGTGACCGCCTCAACCACCACATCTCGGTTCCGCATGAACTCAGGTATAGTCGAGGCTTGTACAGGAGTCATCCGCGTGTATCCCATGTCGGCTACGGCTCCGACGATCCATTCAGCTAACGAGGGAGTCAACGCTTCCCAGGCTCGTGACGCATTGACCAAGGGTGCCATCGTTGGGTCAATAGTGAAGTCGAGGGTCAAGAGTCGGGCTCCAGTTTTTAGGTCGAGGAACGAGCCGGAGACGCATCGACAGACCGTCAGTCTGTGATCCCGTCCGATCACGGCGAGTGACTGGGACTTTTGCTCCACGCCGCTTATCGATAAAGAGTTCTACTAACCCTAACCCTATACAAACTTCCAGGTTGTGCTCGCAGACCCGGACTTGAGCTGACCGCATGCATTACTTGGTAGTCACTTCCTACCACAGTCAAGGACATGCTACGCTGACAGTACCAACTCCGACAGTGTGTGAGTACATAGTATTGCGATAACGGCTCAGCTCAATCCCACCAGCGCGAAGCGCCAACTTATCGAATGCGGCTGACCTCCAGGACCAGTGTAACCGTTCAGCCAGATGCACAAGCGCCTTGGATCGAATGCCCCTTAGACAGGCTTAGATCTTTTGAATGAAGATAACATATCATAGAAGTCCCGGGGCGACATAAAGCCTATCAACTAAGAACCACCTGCATCTGCAATCATAGCGGACGCAACGCTCACAGCACCTCCCCACTCAGTTCTTTTCCGTTTATATAGCGATTTTGCTTTCATTAAACCTCCCATTACCGGCACGAGCAGACGCCCTACCTTTCCTTCACTCGTCTCTCCCGTCATGTCCCAGGCTACCATTCCAGGGACCCCCCAAGTCACGTCCCCACCGCCCACATCTACCACCTCTCCACCACAAGACAGTTACTTCGCACCCATCACTCGCTCGCGAACGAATCGCACCACCAACAACGCTGACCCTACCGCCGAAGAGACCGAATCCCCCTCTTCCGAATCCCCCTCCTCCGACTCCTCCTTCGAGAAGCGTGCCCGCTCCCGCTCCCGAAGTCCCAAAACCTTTGCCCGGCAGCAGAAGAAAGCCACTCGCACAACCGCCCCTCCAAATCCTTCCCTTCCCTCCAAAAGCACGACCCCCGCCGCCACCAACGGCGCAAATGGGCATCTCTCCCCCTCCTCCGCCGCCGCCGGTGCCGGCGACTCCTACTGGCGCTCCTTCAGCCGCTCGCCCTCGCCGCTGGGCCTGATCCCCATCCATCGACACTGGCGCTCGTTCGTGCACCGGCACGAGATACCGCGAAAAGCGCTGCACATGTCCATCGGCTTCGTGACGCTGACATTCTACGCGCGCGGCGTGGGGACTGAAGCTATACACCCCTGGCTGCTGGGCGCTCTGGTGCCGATCGCATCGATGGACTATCTGCGGCATACGTTCCCCGGGCTGAACAGGTGGTATATTCGATGCGTCGGGGCGCTGATGCGGGAGACGGAGGTGGAGGGGTGGAACGGCGTGATTTGGTATCTGCTGGGCGCGTGGACGGTGCTGAGGTTCATGCCGAAGGATGTCGCGGTCATGGGAGTGCTCTTGCTGAGTTGGTGTGATACGGCGGCGAGCACGGTGGGGAGGCTGTATGGACGCTATACCCCGAGGATCCGGAGGGGGAAGAGTCTGGCGGGCAGTGCGGCTGCGGCGGTGGTGGGCGTGCTTACGGCGGGGCTGTTTTGGGGCTGGGCGGTGCCGAGGTATGGGATGAGGGAGGGGTTTCTGTTCCGAGGGCAGTTGAGGCTGCCGGATGCGGTGAGGGGAGGGCTGTTAGGATGGAAGGACGACGAAGGGGTCGTGGGTGGGTGGGTCGCGTTGGGGATAGTGAGTATGTGGAGTGGGGTTGTGGCTAGCGCGAGTGAGGTTGTGGATGTTTTTGGATGGGACGATAATCTGACCATACCGGTCTTGAGCGGATTGGGGCTTTGGGGGTTCTTCAAGGTCTTCTGCTGATAAGCCACATATATACGATGGGATATAGCGTGGAGTTCTATGGCTTTTGGGTATATATCTGAATTGTCAAATCCACTCTTTATCGCAGTCTCAAGCCCATCCGCCAAGTGTCCATCCAGGCTTGTCGGAGCCGGTTCTTGAGATGTTGGGGCCAAAGCTTTGCCTCGTTTGCGTAGTGCTTGCTTCATTATCCTTCCTCGCCCCGGCCAAACCGTGCTGCAGGAACGAGTCTCTCTCGATCTCGACGACCCCTTTGATCTTCAGACTCGCAACAAGGCTTCCTCCAGCCCAGGGTCCCAGCGTCTCGACACCCCGGATGTAACCAGAAGCCATAGTCATAGTGCCTTTCGTCCGGTCGTGCTGCAGCTTCGCTGCGATAGGATCGTGTACTTGCCCTTGAAGCGCGGCTGAAAGAGTCACGCCTGTCGGTTTCGGAGGATCATCTGTGGGATGGGCAGCATCTACGGTTGAAAGAACGTAATTGGAGGTTTGTCGTGGGTTCTCGATCTCGCTCAATCGAGTTCGCCGTCTCACTGCTGCTCTGCCTTCCACGGGGTCCCATCCTCGCTCCGCAACCAGCATCAATAATTCTTCGAGAAGGCGAGCCTTCAATCCCGGAATGTGGGAGCCTCCACCGGTGATGATGATGCGGGACATGCAGAGACCACGAGCGTCAGGCGGGAGTGATAGCAGCGCTTTGAACATGAGCAGGTGGACTGGCTGCTCGTGCTCATCGATCTCGTGGGTTTCTCGGTCTACAGCGAATATGCCGGTCATGACAGGCTCGGCGAATTGTGCGAAGGGTACGTTGAGGTTCTCGTCCTTTGTAAAGGGTGAAGGAACAGTGTGCATCGGATCTTCCTGCTTGGAATTGCAGGTGTCGAAGGAATCCGGTGAGTCCGCTCGGATATTCAGGCTGCCAAAGGTTTGGTGCAAGGGCTTCGGACTGATCGGCGAGTGCCACTTGGCTTCTTCAGGATCACACCAAGCCATCCTTGTGGCAATGTCCTCGGCAATCTCATAGTCTGCCTCGACTGTTGCCTCTTTGGCATTGCCGGCTTTTGCAGGTTTCGAAGGTGGTTCCTTAGCGTACTGGCGCAACATTTTCACCATGTCCAGAATCACTCTTTTCATTCCTCTCGTCGTGCGGCGTTGGTGGATCTCTCGATAGTCGTATATTGCTGTGACGATTGTTTCTGCGAACCCAACATCCACGACCAGACCCGAACGGCACCCGGCAGCTACGGTATTGACTAGAGGGGTGGAAAACAAGATTATGCTTGGGTACTGGAAATTGAGAAAGATGGCAGATAAAATACTTGAGAGTAATGAATGGGGTACAATAGAAGGGAGCACCAGGAGCAAGCGTCTGGACTTTTGATCCATCAGTAAGTATTTGGTATGGAAATTTCTCACTGCCCGCTCAATCTTATCCTCGACGAGGCCTAGATCCACCTTCCGCAAGTCCATACGCCAGAGATCATAGTCTCCTCCCCATTCATCCTCAGTCTGTCGCCTTATTGGTCTACTGTAATCTGGCAGCCATCTTCTGTAGTCCCCTACTCGCCTTGACTCTTCCGGGCCAAATCCTAATGTGCAACGTGGAGAGCTCTCGCCTGCAAGACCGGCACATAGGTGGCGCGCCCCAAGCTCGAAGACATGAGTCTCTTCTTCGGTGCGGTAACTGATAGAAGGTGACGAGAAAGTGGATGAGAAGGTCCGCTGAGGTGTATGGGGTGAGCTTGGATCTGGCTGCAGATGCGAAAGGCCTGGACGGATGCTGGATGATGGCTTCCGGTCGAAGTAGCTCGTCAAACCACTCGCCATAGCTACTACGATATCCGGAACTCACGTCGGAGAGTACCCTGGAATTAATCGAAGAGCGCATCGCGGTTGAGAGTTTTGATGCCAAGCCGGAGTATTCTCGGTCCGGCCATCCCGAATGTTGACTCGAGTAAACACTCGAAAACCCACCTCAACCCTCGACTCACCCATTACTTTCACCTCGCAGCCAGAAATGCTATTGCTGCTTAAACCATTGCTTAGCTTAGCTCTAAAATCGCTGTGATGTCTCGCTCTGATGGGTATCAAGGGGTATGTGCTTGGTTTTCTTAGTGGTGTCAGAACGCTGACTTCCAAAGCATTTACAGCCAAATTGGCCCGGGTGAACGTGTAGCGCTTTCTAAACTGGCTGTCGAACATTACGAAAGGAAGGGCCTTCCGCTCAAACTCGCAATTGACATTTCAATTTGGAATTTTCAGACACAATCAGGTCAAGGCGGCCAGAATCCGGTGCTTCGCACGCTGTACTATCGACTACTCCGGTTGTTGTCGTTGGCCATCAGACCGCTGTTTGTTTTCGATGGCCCTAATAAACCACCCTTTAAGCGAAATAAGAAGACAGGGTATCATTCAGCCTCTCTACCAGATTACCTGACCAAGCAACTGCTCAAGCAGTTCGGTTTTCCTTTTCATACCGCACCTGGCGAAGCTGAAGCGGAATGCGCCTCACTTCAGCGAAGCGGCATCGTAGATGTTGTGCTCAGCGAGGATGTCGATACACTCATGTTTGGATGTGGAGTTACTATCCGCAACTGGTCAAAGGAAGGCACCAAAGGCAACAAGACCCCTACTCATGTCAATCTGTACAAGGCGGAAACCACGCATGGAACCTCAGGTCTAGACCACGATGGCATGATATTAGTTGCACTGATGAGTGGTGGTGACTATGTACCAGCAGGTATCCCAGGCTGTGGCGTTAAGACAGCATGTGAAGCAGCGAGAGCTGGTTTTGGCAAGGATCTCTGCAAGGTCCCAAAGAACGATACCACCGGCCACCAAGAGTGGAGAGACTGGTTGGAGCATGAGCTTCATACTAACGAGAGTGGGTTTTTTCGGACCAAGCACAGTGCATTAGAGATACCTGAAGACTTTCCTAAGAAAGACGTCTTAGGTTATTACACCGACCCGGTAGTCTCGAATCCGGAGAAACTATTGCAACTTTCACTCAGCATAGCTTGGGATATAGAGATCAATGTATCGGAGCTCCGCGGGTTTGTCGCAGAGGCATTCGAATGGGTGAACCGTTCCGGTGCAGTCAAATTCATACGAGGTCTAGCTCCTGCGCTGCTGGTAGACCAGCTTCAAAGAAGAGGCGTCGGAAACACCATCGAAGCCAGCAAGGGAGTCAACAGGCCACGAGAGGAATCTCAAATTATCAAGGCTGTCTGTGGTCGACGCAAGCATTTCGTCACAGATGGCCTGCCAGAGCTACGACTCGCATACGTGCCGATAAATATCTGCGGATTGAATCTGGAGCAAGAAGCAACAGAGAGCTCCACAGGCGAGCTCGACAACCATTCCGAAACAGAGAACGTCGACGACGATAATGATCCGTCAGATACTCCGACATCTCCGAAAAAGACCAAAGCTCCCACACGATATGATCCTGTCCAACCAGAGAAAACATGGATTCTGGAAACATTTGCAAAGGTTGGGGCGGCCTTTCTTGTCGAAAGTTGGGAAGAGGAACAAAGGGTTCCCAAAAGCTTTGCAACACGAAAAGCCAGAGAGCGGAAGCACGTTGGAAAGGGCGGCATGAACCATGGGGCGCTTGACGCATTTGTCAAGATCACAAAGCCAGCTACTCTCGAGCGCGCTGCGAGCAAGCCTTCAAGAGCAACGGCTGTTGCCCCAGAAAGTAGCCAGACTACTAGTACCACGAGCAGAACTTCCCATGACTTGACTTCGAGAGCACTCGCCACTCCTAGAGAGAAACGCAAGAAACCGTCCGAGAGTAGCCTGGTAAATCCATGGACACTATCGAAACGCCCCTCCGACACGTTCAACGCTGAATTGCCATCTGGAACTAGATACTCAGCTCTAGGTATCTATTCGTCCGGCAGCAAGAACGACACGAGCACGAGTCATCAGCCTGACTTCGACGACCCTTTCGTAGAGACAGCCGCAACTCGATTGGAACTCTCGCTCGACGTCCACGAAAAGCGTACAACACCAAGATCTCACTCGTCGATGGATGATAGTAATGTCACTGTGAGGCGAAAGCGCAAGGCCAAACCACTGACCAAAGCGTTCACCGCACCCTGTGGCAAGCGTGATATTATTGACCTAGACAGCCCAGAAGGAAGTCCATATACAGGCTCCATGCAACGACCGATAATTGACGAGCTGGCACTATGTGGTGAACATGGCTCCGCGGCTTCCTCGACCCAGAGCCTTTACCTTGGCCGCCCCAAAAATGCCGTCGTTCAGGCTCCCATCGGAAAAGAGGGTGCGCAAGGGGGTAGTGGTCACGAACTATCTACTTCTAAGTCCAGGGAAGCGCAAAAGGACCGCGAAAGTCATAAGATGAACCGAGTAAACTGCAGATCGAATCTCGCAAGGCACGCTTCACCATCACCGGCGTCTCCTACCAGTTCTGACACGCTACCGTCGCCGTCAACGCTGATATGCAGGGCTAAGGGCAGGGCCCTGGAGTCCCAGGGAATTGAGACTGACTCATTGGCCGTATCCCCGTCGATCAATAGACGAGAAGGAAAATCCGGGAAATCGATTATGCTTCGGGAAAGCTTGGAAGGCGCCTGGCGCGATGTAGAGACCTCGCATAGAACAAGAAAACCCGCTCGGGCGTTCTCTAACGTGAGTGTCGTGGATTTGACGTCAGAGTAAATTCCATCGAATGGTCGAGCACTCAGGCAGGTTTCTCGGCCCTTGGTGTTACATAAGGCAGCAACCTCCTTGGCTAAGGCCACCCGCATCCGTCGTGGTCTTCGCAGCTGCCTTTGCAATGTCCTCCATCACCTCCTTCAGCAACTCACCAGTCACCGCTGAGCACTCTGCATAACGTTCACAAAGCATCTCCTGGGCAAAGCTCAGACCCTACAACAGCGCGGTCAGCTGCCTATGAAACATACTGCATCTACCTCGTTGGCTGCACCTCTTGTGGGTCAATCAACTCCGGTCCCTCAACTCGCAAATCTCTCTTCAGTCCCAGCAGCATAATAGGTACGTCCTCTCCTTCGCGTCTATAGTGTGTTCCAGCGATCTTTTTCCAGACTTCCTTTGCATTGACCAAGCTTCTTCGATCGCTGATGTCGTAACATAGTATGACAAATTCGGGTGACAGCAGCGTGTAATTCCTTGGGGAGGCAGTATCATGAAACTCGAAGCGATAAGGACGGTTCCAGAGTCTGATATCGAAGGCAAAGGGCTGGTCTAGATCACGAAGGAGCGGAACGGTTGGCGAACTCTTGGGAAAGGTGGTAGGGAGGCCATGACAAAGGCGCCTGTTCGCATGCTTAATATCTGAGCGGAGCGCGGAGCCTGTCTACTAAAAGTGGCATCGCGGACGTACGACAGAAAGGCCGATTTCCCACAACCCGGGTCGCCGAGCAGTAGAATTGAGACAATTGCTATCTCTCGCCCTTCCATAGACGCAGCAATAATCAACCGTTGCGCGAATGTCGAAGTTGATTGAGCCATGCGCTCGGGGT